>Ga0181567_10003710_pt1 | contig 11308 bp, 11 predicted proteins | sample 101ome_14_FD_133761 | JGI IMG/M metagenome (GOLD analysis project Ga0181567, IMG submission 133761) | Coastal salt marsh microbial communities from the Groves Creek Marsh, Skidaway Island, Georgia - 101403AT metaG (megahit assembly) | ecosystem: Environmental > Aquatic > Marine > Intertidal...
GTGTGATGTATGTGAGGGGTGTGATGTATGTGAGGGGTGTGATGTATGTGAGGGGTGTGATGTATGTGAGGGGTGTGATGTATGTGAGGTGTGTCTATTTCTGTGGTGTATGTGAGGTGTGTGATGTATGTGAGGGGTGTGATGTATGTGAGGGGTGTAATTTGAGAATACAATCTTTATTTTTATTTTTATTTTTATTTTTATCTTTATGAATGCGATTATCATAAAGATAAGAACTCTTGGCGGCGTGTTTAAGAATACAAATATGATGAATATTAATAATACGAATAGGTTGCATTGTATAAGGTATTATAAAAAAATTATTGAAAAATATATAGAAAAAAGTATTCAATTTTAATGGATTGGTGGGAACTCAATATCCCACTCACTTCTGGATGAGTATTTAATCCCATAAAATGGCGTAATAAGATGATATATGGTGTAAGAGAATGTAAAATCGTCGTATATTTTATAAAAAATGGTAAATGATAGGGTAGTTCTCGAATATTGGATAAAAATGTAAGATTTCTATAAAAAATATAAAAATGTGAGTGATATATTATTATGGATATGGAACCGATAACAGCATTTGGAATATATCTAACAATATCATTATTTAGTATGGGAATGTTTTATTATTATGAAGAACCCCATGCGAAACGTATTTATCAACATCTAGAATAAAGGCGATAGTAATATTTTGTATGAAATGTATACTTGAATGGTATCAATATGTGAATGTTCTCGATAATTTTTATATAAAAAGAGTGAATTAGGTGTTTTTTTGATAAAATATGTCAATGTTCTCGATATATTTTATAAAAGATGGTAAAAAGAATGATAAATCGGATATGTATTGACATGATTGTATAGATTCTATGGTATGATTCTTTAAAAGATAATTGTAGAGAACAATAATGAGTGGTATTTTTGAGGCTATTTGAGGTGGTTTTTTGATAAAATATGTCAATGTTCTCGATATATTTTATATAAAATGGTAAAAAGAAAGTGAAATATCATATGTATTGATTGATTAATATGATTCTATGGTATGATTCTTTAAAAGATAATTATAGAGAACAATGATGATTGGTATTTTTGAGGCCATTTTAAGGTGGTTTTATGTTGATATATGTGAATGTTCTCGATATATTTTATAAAGGATGGTAAAAAGAAAGTGAAATCGATGTGTATATGAGGTCTTAGTATAGATTATATGATATGATTTTGTAAAAAGGATAATCGAGAACAATAATGAATGGTATTTTTGCGGTTATTTTGAGGTGGTTTTGTGATAAAATATGTGAATGTTCTCGATATATTTTATAAAAGATGGTAAAAAGAAAGTAAAAAGGCGTATGTATAACCAAACTTAAACAGATATTGTAGCGGCGGGTGTTAAATAATCATTAAGAATAAATAATCCAAACATAAGTCCAGCAATGATATAGGTATGTAGATGAACTGATTCATGACGTATATATACACTATAAAGTATGAGAGCTATAAATAATAAAAATACATATAGCATTTCCATAAATACAACAGAAAGACCTTTCCCAAGAAATTTATTGGATGGTACGCGAATCAAGGTTGCAACGGCATTGAGACAAATGGAAATAAGCATTAATGAAAGAAATGTCTGATTAGGTATAGATTCAAGGAAATAGTAGGTTCCAAATAAATGAAATAAACAGGCACTAAATGTGAGTATACAATATAATATAAATAACTGCATTATATATATTATAAACGAAAAAATTATAGAATAGAATAATTATGATGGACCGTATAGTGAGGAAGGTGGATTAACCCCATATTTTTCAAACCTTAACGCGTACGTTTCTTGAAGTGATTTTAATTTAGAAACTATTTTACCCGATGAATTAATATGTAAATCATTTTTAGTAAGCCCTGCTTTGGTTTTATATGCGATTCCATTATAAACTTGTTCTCTGTTTCCAAAAAGTTCATCATATATAACGCCATTCATGTTATATTTGCCATCTTTATTTCGTGCGGGTCGTTTAAGTGATTGAATAACATTTGACGATGTCAGGTGATTATGTTCGTCGTGATTATCCATAATAGTAAAAGGAGAAACGTTTTGTGTAGATAATGAGTTACATTTTTTAATTAACATTTGATTTTCTTTTTGTAGGCGTTTGTTTTCATTCGTTAGTAGGATACATTCATTTTTACAGTTATTAGCATTAGCCTCGAGAAGTTGTTGTTTAACTTGTTTGAGTTCATCTTGTAATTTGATATAATTTTCATAAGTATATTCAGTTTTAGCAATGATATTTTTAATAATTTTATCAAGGTCATTAAATGACATGTCTTCAATAGAGAGCAATTCTACATATTTTTTTGCGGATATAGTGATGGTTCTTAACCGAGGTTTGAGTAGTGTGTCTTCTTTAAATGCTGTTTCAACTGCTAATTTGTTTGTTACCTTGAACGCGTTAATCAAATGAAAATTATTATAGGTTTTATGATGTGTAGCGACCCTACCTTTTAAATTATTAGAATTACCAAACTTGATTATTCTCTCATTATTATCAGAAAGATTATCAATAATACCGTAATAAAAGCATTGAGTATTTTGTGTAAACTGTTCTATAAGGGTTTTTTCACGTATTTTACATTTGTCTTCTTCCGAGGTTTCAATAAGTGTTTCTGCTGATGCAAGTTGTTGTTTTAATTCACTATTTTCTTCTTCAATAATATTGTTTAATGTTTCTTCAAGTTTGATATAGTATTCATGAATTTTGTCGGCTTGTTTCGTACAAGCTTTTAAACAAAGTGATTTGAAAGTCTTAGTAGAGAGTAATAAGGTTTCTTTATTATGACCGCCACGGGTCTTATTTGATTGCTTTACTTCGTTGTAGAGCAATAATTTATAATCAGCATTAATCGTAAAATTTCTTTCTAATAATTGTTTTGCCTTCACTTTTTGACTGAATCCTAGCCATTTCCAAACGTTATCCAAATCAATAATAAAATCATTCTTAGGATGGTAGTTTAAGAAGCAGTAAAAGCTGGTTACGAATAATTGTTGTTCGAATTCAGTAAATTCACTTTGAATACGAGTAAGTAATTTACTTTGATAAGTATTAGATAACTTAGTGATAGGGTTATTTTCTATAAATTTTACAATATCCAGAGTATTTTCTGCCATATTGATACAATAAGTATTAAGGTCTATTTATATTCATTGTGTAGTGTATTAAATTATGCTTTTAAAAACGAAAAACAATTCAAACGGTTTAATAAAATAATTATCGTGAGGGTTTATTGTGAGGGTTTATTGTGAGGGTTTATTGTGAGGATTTATAAAGTGGTTTATTATGAGGTTTATCAAATAGTTTATAAAGAAGTATTTCAGGCGGGGTTATAAAGAAGTATTTCAGGCGGGGTTATCGTGTGGTTATGCTGGGTGGAATTTAGTCAAAAATCAATATCCCACTCCATTATCAATATACGACTCATTTCTGGACGAGTATTACACCATATATGCAGTATTATACCGTATATATTAAGTTATTTATAGTATAATTAGATACTACACTATAAAAATTACAGGATTCCACAGTACATAATATAATATAACATAATGTATGTACGGTCCTCAATGAAAAGGTCCCATAGAAAGTCCTCAATGACAAGGTCTTATCAAAAGACTTCGATGACAAGGTCTTATCGAAAGTCCTCAATGACAAGGTCTTATCGAAAGTCCTCAATGAAAGGTCTTATCGAAAGTCCTCAATGACAAGGTCTTATCGAAAGTCCTCAAGTACAAGGTCTTATCGAAAGTCCTCTATTCTAACTCTTCTTCAACTTCTTGACTATATTCATCAGGACTATTGTCTTCTACAAGATCGTAAGTTAATTGACTATAATCCTTATCAATATCCTTTTCAAGTTCAGATTTGTCATATTTATATTCATAATCATAAGCTTTATTATCAACCATATTTTCAATAAGTTGTGAACCATATATATGAGGTACAATTTTAAAATCACTCGATGGTACAAATGAATTCTGATAAATGTTAGGTATATGAATATTAAACATCTTATTTCGTTCTTCGCTTTTATCGAATAAATCATTCCAAGACTTAAAATCCATCTGAAATATCGGTCCAATTCTCTCGCCATTAATATCAAAATAGTTATTTACCCGATTAAAAAACGTAAAATATTTCTGAAGATGTGTTTGTACGAGTTTCTCGGGATATGCTTCGCCTTGGTAATCGACTAATATTTCCCCCCAATTATATTGACGGTTTTGAAACCCAAACTCATATTGAGAATTAATCCGATCGGCCAGGAGATTAAACAAATTAACATCATTATTAATAATAGTAAGAGTCCGATTGAGTCGGCTAGAAATAAAACCAGGATGCAGACTAATACAATAAATGCCTTCAACCGCAATGACAAAATGAGAGTGCGATATGCTACTACGCTCATACGAATTAAGACCATCATTAATATTCATGTAAGGTAATAATCCCCGAAAGAATGCGGATAAATCACCCCCGGATGGAGTTCCAATCGAACAATTATATTCGGCATATAAAGCGATCGGATGTGTATGATATGTATATGAGTTATGTACGAGAGGAACAGTTCCAGTAGTCCCTTCAATAAAGTTGATATTGGAATTATTTCCGATAGTTTCAAACGATAAATTACATAACAATGATTTGTTTTCATACGAATTATTAATGATAATTAAGTTACCAGAATATTCTCTATGCTGTTTAATAGGAGACCAATCCGGTTCGAGTGGTGTAATTCCGCCAATAGTTAAATAAGGAAACAAACGCATTTTAAATAGACAAGTTTTATCAAACATAATATTAAAATTCGCAACAGATTTACTCAAAAAATTATCTTTCATATAAACAGCTTTATTAAAGACTATATTAGTAGAAGATTCGACATTCACATAATAACTTAATTTTTTACTAAGAGATAATACAGGAAAGCCAATGTCAGTACCAAAAGGATCTCTATATGTAATAAATGGTTCAGCAAATCCAAAAGACGTATAAAGATTACATAATTTATTAAATTCAATATTGTCAATTTTGATTCCCAACCATAGAATAGGGTCAGTGGCTCCATATGTAAGTTCCAAGTAAGTCATAATAACCGCAAATAAAACTTTACCATATCCAGTAGACTTAGGTTTGGGAATACATACGTCATATATCGAAATAATGTAATTATCATTAATAGTTTGTGCGTTTATGATGCAAAATCCAAGAGTATTATTTATAATGGTATCAAAATGTTCCTGATTATTTAAGTCCAATCTACCAAAATACAAGTTTTGAAGAATATCAAACTTGGAAACCAATATAATCTCCTGATTTTCGCCAATAACCCATCCGGATGGATTCGTGAATTGACAATTTTCGGATGGTGTTCCAACCGATTTACAACTACAGAGTAAGGAATTCTTATGAATCCAATCATTTAATAATGGATATTGCTGAATCATATCAAGATTAAATGCTAAATAAGTATATGCGGTGTCAATCTTAGCCTTACCTCCTGTTTTCCGTGTTCGTTTTCTTTTTTTAATACTACATCTATGATTCTTTTTCTTATTCGTTCTTTTCATTTTCTTATGTGGTTTGTATGTTTTCTTATGTGGTTTATATGTTTTGATAATAGTACTTTGTATATTTGTATCTGGTATGACGGATGTTGACATAATTATTATATATAGATAGATATAAAATATAAAGTATATACATTGATAAATGCCTTATTTTAAAGAAGCAAATTTATTATTCATTCATATCCCAAAAACAGGAGGAACATCCTTTGAAAAATATATGTTAACTAATTCATCCATCTCATTACATAGCAAATTAGAAGAAAACAAATTACCAGAACCAACTTTACAAAAAATATCACTGCAACATCAATTCTATAATACATTATATAAATATCGTGATATACTAAACATAGACTTCAATGAGAAGCTAAGAAAGATAGCATTTGTAAGAAACCCATATGATCGTATAATAAGTGATATATTATGGTTAAAATTCAATGATGAAAATGCTAGTCAAGAAGAAATCTATGATACAATTCAAAATTATTATTTCAATAGAGATGATATAGATAACCATAACAAAGCACAATATTTGTTTATAACCGATAACAATGGAAACCTAATTCCAGATATAACAATTTTAAAGATGGAAAATCTAACCAATAATTTACGTAAAATCGGGTTTACAGATTATGAGGGTCCAACGCATACAAAGTCATATATGAAATATCTAAATAAAGAAAGTATCGAAATAATAAACATGGTTTATAAATACGACTTCGAATTATTTGGATATGAAATGATACATCCTTAATTGACCTATGGATAATTATATGCGAAATATGTATAGAGATAAAACATTAATAAAGTATAGATGGAAAAACAATTAGATGAAGTAGAATTCAATGAAATAAAAAAACGTGTTATCGAGGAATACAATCATAATATAAATGAAATGAGAAAGGAAAAAGAAATATATTTGAGAAAAATAGAATATCTTCAACATCAAATAAGTGATATAGAAAAGAATATGTATAATTATTGTAAGCGTACAGGAGGCCATACATGGAAATCTGAAAGAGAGCAATGCATATATGGTGAAATATTTACATATTGTGAAATTTGCAAATTAGGTAATTAAAAATTCTTATCAAAACAAATATTTGTATTGATAAAAGTTACAAGTCGGGTATAGGTTTGTGATTCCATTGCTCGTTCCATTGTTTTTTATTCCAATGTGATATATCCGTAGTAGTTAGTTGATAATGTTTTTGACAAGGCGTTAGATTATTCGGGTCAAGATACCAGTCAAGGTGTCTTGCCGAATAGGGAGCAAAAACACGTATAGATGGATTATGTGGAAAAGTTGTAGGTCTATTTTTAACAGAAGATAACTGGAACGTAGTATCCGTTTTACAAGAAATAAACGAAAAATCAGTACCATTGAATGAGGCATGATATCTCGGTATATTCGGATGCCAAAACTGTTGTGTATGACTCCAGATAGCCAATTCTTTTCTTGGATAAAAATCGGGTATATCATCTATTCTTAACATAGGTCCAACACTAAGTGCATTTGTATTGTTTATTAGATGTATATAAAGGTCCAATATATCACCATTAACATTATCTAATTCAATATCCGGGTCAGTCATTACATAATATTCACAATCGGGATGTTTAAGTAGGTAATCATCAATCGTTTGAATAACCGTATGGTGATGATTTTTTGACGTATGATAAACATCATGTCCCAGCTGTTCTTGTTCTTTCAAGTATTGAATAGTTGGTTCATATGTACTAGCAACGTCATGATATATAATTTTGAAAGGTGTTTTGATATATTTTTCATAAGAACGAATCGTTTGTTTGAGAACTTCAAATTGATTATGAACGATAATAAAAATGGGGATATATGACATGAATATATATACACAAACCTATATATTTATACTATTGACAGCTTAAAATATTATAAAAATATTCAAATAATGGTTTTCGGTGGTTGGGGTCCTTTACTATCTTGTGGTGTTTGCCAATCCACCCCGTAACGATTAATCAGTTTAGTTTCATAATTGTTAGGTATAGGTAATGCGGTTCCATTCCAATCATACAAAATAAATTGTTTATCCTCTACAAAACAATTCGACCAAATAACCTTTTCCCAAGTGTCATGAAAATTGCCTTGTTCGTCAACATCTGCGAAATAAAAATCAACACTGGAAAGACGATTTGTAGGATCGGTTTTAATGATATTATTATCAAAATGGTACCCAAAAGCAGCACCGTCTATGTCCGCAACGATATCAAATACAGTAAACTTATTATCTTTAAGAATCTTCATAATCGTATGGTAGTGTTTTTTATCAATAACAATATCCACATCATCATCTCCCTCAATACAAGAATTATTTCTGACAATCCCTAAAAGTGTGCCATACCCAATAAACCAATTATTGATATTATGTAAATGAAGTAAATTAGCAAAAAAAACAAGAGTATTATTCAAATATTTAGATGCGAGTTTGAAACACGTCATTATAATATAAATAATATATTATGATGAGTAACGATACGAATTATTGGAAATCCTTTTATAATAAAAAACAATTGGAGTTAATTCCATCTGATTTTTGTCTATACATCATGGATTATTTCAAATCAAATACAAAAATGAGAATATTAGATGCGGGTTGTGGAAATGGAAGGGATAGTTATCATTTAGCATTAAATCATGAGGTAACCGGAATAGATATTTCATATATGCCCGAACATAAAGAGAATTGTGTTTTTGAAATCAACGATTTCACAATCTGCGATAAGTCAAACTACGATATGATATATTCCAGATTTACATTTCATAGTATTACCAACGAACAGCACGAAATATTTATTAAAAGTATAAAAAAAGGTACTATATTATGTATTGAAACGAGAAGTAGCAAAGGAAAAGATAGTATTCGGTATTATGGAGACGACCACTATAGGAACTTTACAGACATGGAGTATTTAAAAGGATTATTGATTGACAATGAGTTTGAAATCTTGTATATAGAAGAAAATGTGAACTTTGCTAAATATATGAATGAAAATCCGATTTGTATACGTGTGATTTGTAAAAAAATGTAATCCCAATTACACATAAATCGGCAAAACATATCGTAATTCAGTCGTATTAATAGCATTATTTCCAAAATATACTTCGACAAACTTACCCGTATTCTCATGACAAAAGGAGTCAATAATTTGTTGATATCGTTTCAATAAAACATCTTTGGGAAGTGTTCCACAAAAGCGAATCGTGATTAGATGATTTTCTATCAAATAAGGTGTATCTAAATCAATCAACGCATAGGAGAATGTATATTTTCCCTTACCATACCCCCTGTTAATAACTAATGTAACTCCTGTAATTCCGTCTTTCATAATGTAATTTAGTTTAGATGGGTCTTTATATTTAACCATTTCTAGAGAATTATTTTTAATATCCCCACTATAAATCAGACGTGTTTTGGTATCATCCTCGGTTAAAATATCTTTACATTGATTCCATACTACCGTTCCAACATTCACATCAAATCCGAGTGAATGGAGGGAAACCGAGTTTTGATAAAGCTGATGAATGAGGTCAATTTTCGAAGGCACATTAAAAATAAAAGCATTATTGATAAACACTGTGAAACGTGAATTGTCTGATTTATCTGCTTTCTTTTGTACTATAAAAATAAAGGTTTCTTGTTTAGTATCTAAAAAGGTATCATCCATACAGTCAATAATATCTATAATAGCGAAGTTCTCATAGATATGATTGCGTATTTTAGAATAATAAATACAATTTGTGAAGTTATGGGGAAGGACGAATGCTAAAATGCCATTCTCTTTCAACTTCTGTAAAGAATGAATTAGAAATAGAACAAATATATTCGGTCGTCCATCAATAAGGTTATAAAAGGATTCATCAATCTGGTCTTTTTTAACTACAAAATAGGGTGGATTGCCAATAATCAAATCGAATTTGCGTTCGTTCATAATATCCCATTGTAAATAATCACGATGTAGTAAAGAAACATTCGAATGTTCGGTAAATGTCGGTTGAACTTGTTCGAAAATCCGTGTATTTTTTTCAACGCCTGTAATATGAATATCGGGGAAATATTGTAGGAGATAGTGAATCATTTCACCAGACCCACATGACGGTTCTAACACATCGTGTATATCCAAATTGGATATCGATTTTATCCGTTCAATCATATTTTTAATAATAGAAGGGGGTGTGAAGAAAATCCCATCTTCCTTCTTCTCGGGTTGGGTGAAACTCCTCGTAATTTGTTTGGATAAAGGTGTGAATTCATTCATATAGGTAGATTGATATAGTATAATCTACCTATATAACTTTATATTGATTATATAGTTGTTGTCATCGTCAATAAAATATTCGTATAGTGTAAATGGTAGAACCAAAAACAATAGTGAGATTACTCACTATATCGTGTTTAACTGGATTCATTGGGGATGCGTCATTACAATTCTTGTCAAGATTCATGGGCGGTGAAACCGGTTGGGGATTGAAAGAATATTTCAAGTTACATGGACCCGTTGAATCCTTATTCATCGCCGGGGGAATGATGACTCTATTTTACATCATATACTTTGTATTTTTAGAATTACCGTTGAATTGGTATTATTTGGCGATTTACGGAATAATTCTAGACTGGATATTCAGAGAGACAATGTTATTCCCCAGTTTAGAGGGATACTACAAAGCATTAAATTATTTTTGGTCGGCATTTTGGGGTGCTGTTCCAATGATGATGCCTTATGGTATAATGAAGTTGATAGACGCGATGTAAGTATTATCATGACCTTTCTTCCGCTTGTTTATCAATAGTGACCTCTTTCATAATATTTCTCATAATCTTATCTTCAAAAGATTTGGTTTCTTTTTCTCCGCAACCGCCTAATGTAGATTGCATATATTTGAAGAATTTCTCGTAGTTCTCTGTTCCTATCGTATTGACATCAGGTGTGTTCTCCATCCATACTGTAGTCATCTTATGATTTTTATGGGCGACTCGTTTAACTGCTTTCCGAAGTTCGGATTTGTCTTCGTCTTTCTCCCACTTTTCGCCGTCTTTAATATATATGGTTTCTCGCTTCAAATCCGTACAATGTATCGGTCTATCATAAACACCCATATCATTAATCCGTTTCACTATATTTTTAGATATCCCTTCTATATAACCCATTTCCCCTGTGTGTATGTATTCTTCTAAGGTTATATTCATAGAATCAACAAAGTCTTTCAAGGAAATAGCATCTTTACACTTCTCGTTTAAAAATACGTTCAGATTAAACTTATTGTTCGAGTTATTGTTGCAATTGATATTATTATTATTTCCAGTGTTTTGAGATAGTTCCATCATCTGTTTATTCTGGTCTATTAATAATTGTTTGAAATCGCGGTTTTCTTTCACTAGTTCCATCACGGTATTTGTTAATATCTCATTCATATTAGTCAATGCTATTATCTTATCATCATTCGGCGAGGCTGTAGTCAGTGGTTCTTCTGTATGTGAATGTTTATTGAGAAGACTACATGTCTTTTTATGACGATATAATCCCTGTCTGTGTTTGAATTCTTTTCCACAGTCGCATATATGACAGTCAGAAACATTGGTGTATCCATTTGACAACATATGATGTTTAACGGTTTTAATATGTTTTTTATAA
>Ga0181567_10003723_pt1 | contig 11292 bp, 12 predicted proteins | sample 101ome_14_FD_133761 | JGI IMG/M metagenome (GOLD analysis project Ga0181567, IMG submission 133761) | Coastal salt marsh microbial communities from the Groves Creek Marsh, Skidaway Island, Georgia - 101403AT metaG (megahit assembly) | ecosystem: Environmental > Aquatic > Marine > Intertidal...
GAAGACTTTAATAAGATGTATGGTTATGAACCACCATATCAATCTGCTGAGTCATCTGCTGCATTATTAGTTTACAAAGATGCGTTTGAAAGAGCAGACTCTTTTAAAGCTTCTAAAGTAAGAGATGCATTAGCTGCAACTAAGATGCAAACTTTCTACGGAAATATCAAATTTGGTAGCGGCGGACAAAACGAAGCTAAACCAATGGTACTTTTCCAAGTTAGATGTGAAGGTGATAAGTGTGAAAACAAAGTTGTTGCTCCTACTAAATGGGCATCTGCTAAGTTAGTACACCCAATACCTGCTTGGTCAGCAAGATAAAATAGACAATTTACTGCCCCTTCTTTAAATAGAGGGGGCAGTTTTTTTAGGAGAGAATGGATTTTTTAGTTTTTCAAACTGGGACTTTAACGTTTCAAGCATTCATTGACGGAGTGCTTCTAGGTATTCTATTTGCTTTAATTGCTTATGGTATGGCACTTCAGTGGGGCGTTATGAATATCATTAACATCGCTCAAGGTGAGCTTGTGATTATGGGAGGATACATTGCCTACTTTATGTATCAAGTTGGTATTCACCCAGCACTTGGAATTTTTGTTTCACCAATCATAATGTATTTTGTTGGTATTATTCTCTATAAACTAGTTATTAGTAAAGTCGTAGACCGAGATTTATTTACTTCAATTTTAGCAACTTTTGGAATTAGTATTTTAATGCAACAATTAATGAATTTTGGTTTTGGTGCAGATGTAGTTGTTGCACAATCTAATTTTGGAACATTATTATTATTTGATAAAGCAGTCACAATTCCTTATTCAAAACTATTCGCTGCAGTTGTGAGCATCGTTTTTGCAGTTTGTTTAATTCTTTATATGAAAAGATCTAAGTTAGGCAGGGCTATCAGAGCTACTGCTCAAAATGCAAGAGCTGCAAAAATTTTAGGTGTTGATACTGAAAAAGTTTATGCTTCTACATTTGGAATAAATGCTGCATTATGCGGTGTTGCCGGAGCTTTAGTTGCAATTACTTTTACTTTACATCCTTACGTTGGATTACCTTATACAGTTAGATCTTTCATGATCGTGATTGTTGCTGGTCTGGGAAACTTGCCAGGTGTTGTTATGTCTGGAATGGGATTAGGAGTTTTTGAAGAATTTGCAGATTATATTTTAGGAACAGAATTTAGAATTGCAGCTGTATTCTCGCTATTAGTATTTATTTTACTTTACAGAAGATTTAAACTTGCAAGAAAGAGAGAATATTTAAAATAATTTATGAATACAGTTTTAGAGTTTAATAAAAGAGAACTAATGATTTGCGGTGCTATTTTAGTTTTTACATTAATTGCACCTTTTATATTTCCTGCCTACAAACTTCAAATGGCAATAATGATTGTTTACATAGTTGCTGCGATTACTTGGAATATTCAAGGTGGGGAAACAGGATATAATACTTTTGGAAACATTATGTTTTTTGGCCTTGGTATGTATCTCTGTTCCGGAATACAAATAGGAATGTATTTTCCTCTTGCAGAGTGGACTGAAGGAGGCGGAGTTAAAACTTTTATTCATAAACCAGATCAGTATTTTAAAGGTTTGTTTGTTGGTTTATTTTTTGCAGGTATAGTTCCAGCAATTGTTGCAGGTTTGATTGGTTATGGAATTTTAGGTTTAAGAGGACACTATTTTGCAATTTGTACATTAGGAATTGGTATTGCATCAGGAGAAATTGCTGGAGGAATTGAATTAATTGGTGCTGGGCAGGGAATGACATCGCCACCTTTTCCAAATGTTGGTGGTTTAGAATTTAGAGGACAGTTTTTATACTTCTTATGCTTAACTCTTTTAGTTATTACATTTGCATTTGTTAGATGGCTTTACACAACTCGTTTTAGATTAGTTTTAAATGCTATTAGAGATAATGAAGATAAAGCAGAAGCTATGGGTATTGAAACTATGAGGTATAAAATTACAGGATGGGTAATCTCAGCTTTTTTTGTTGGAATTGCTGGCGGGTTAGTTGGAGCAATGGTTGGTTACATCGAGCCTGTTGAAGTTGCCTTTGATGGCAGAGAGCTGGGAGTGTTCATGGTTTTAATGACAATTCTTGGAGGCAAAGGAACTTTGTGGGGACCGATTATTGGAGCAGTATTATTTGTAATATTTAAAGAGAGTTTTTGGACACTATTTCTTGGCTGGCAGTATGTTGCCTTAGGAGTCTTAATTATTGTAATCGTTGTTTATCTGCCTGAAGGGTTAATGGGTTTTTTAAGACAAAGAAAACCAGAGTGGTTTGGTGAGGTTATTGATGAAAAAGATAGAAAGGCACAGGTAACATTAGATTAATGTCTATTCTTGCAGTTAAAAATGTTTCAAAGTCATTTGGCGGAGTTAAAGCCAATGTTGATATTTCTATCGAAGTAGAACAAGGTTCAATCGTTGGCGTTATCGGACCAAATGGATCTGGTAAAACAACTTTGTTTAATTCCATAGTTGGAACCCACCCAATTGACAGCGGTTCTATTACTTTTGATGGGAAAGAAATATCTTCACTTCCTATTCCTGCAATAGCTAAACTTGGACTTTTAAGAACTTTCCAGCAAACGAGAATTTATGGAAAATTAAACTGTGTGCAAAACATGATTATTAGTCATAAGCCCAGAGATGAAACTGTCTTCACTGTTTTTGGTGGAATTCCAAAAAATTTAACTGAAAAGGCAGAAAATATTTTAAAGTTTGTAGGACTTTACCAAAAAAGAAATTTAAGAGCTGGTGATTTATCTTTTGGTCAACAAAAACTATTAGAGTTAGCTATGGCATTAATGAGTGAACCTAAAATGCTTTTGCTTGACGAGCCAACAGCTGGGATCAATCCTACATTAATTAATGGTATTATAGATAGATTAATTAAAGTTAATAAAGAGTTTGGAATTACACTTTTGGTTATCGAGCATAATATGAAAGTTATTATGCAATTGGCTCAAAAGATTTTTTGTATTGCGCATGGTCAATTGCTTGCAGAAGGAAATCCAGAACAAATTAAAAATGATAAGCGTGTCATAGATGCTTATTTAGGAGCTCAGTAATGTCAGATTATTCAGTATTAGGATCAGCACCAACTAAAGATGATTTAAAAAAATTATCACCTGATAATGTTCATGTTACCATTGAAGGTTTAACAGCCGGGTATGGCAAGATGGAAATACTGCATGATTTAGATTTGTATTGTAGTAAGGCTCAGTCATTATGTTTAATTGGACCAAATGGTGCTGGGAAATCTACTATCCTTCATTCTATTTATGGTTTTACAAATATTTTTTCTGGAAAGATTACTGTTGGAGATAAGGAAATTACACATTTATCACCTGCAGAAAAATTAAAGTCAGTTGGAGTAGCATACATATTGCAAGATAATTCTGTTTTTCCAGACATGACTGTTGAAGAAAATCTTTTAATGGGTGGTTACACAAAAGATAAAGTTGAAGAATCTTATGAAGAAGCTCAAAAAGTTTTAGAAAAATATGAACGATTAAGAAATAGAAGAAATCAACCTGCAAAAGTTTTATCAGGTGGAGAAAGAAGATTACTAGAAATCTCTAGAGCATTAGTTATGAAGCCAAGTGTATTATTAGTTGATGAACCTTCAATTGGTTTAGAACCTAGATATATCGATATGGTTTTTGAAATTCTTACAGATCTTCAAAAAAATGAAGGTAAAACTATTTTACTTGTAGAGCAGAATGCAAAAAAAGGATTAGAATTTGCAGATATTGGTTATGTGTTAGTTTCAGGTCAAACAGCAATTGTTGGATCAGGAGACGAATTGTTAAATAACCAAGACGTCGGTCGATTATTCCTTGGAGGATAATCAAATTGTTTTCATCACAGGCTTTTAAAGACGGAGTTAAACACGCAATTGGTGTTCCAGCATTAGGATTAGGTTCAAGTATGTTTGTGTTCGGAGCATATTTGCATAGTAGCGGATTTAGTATTTTTCATAGTTTTTTATCGACCTTTTTTACTTTTGCATTACCTGGCCAATTTGTGATGGCTGAAACTATTTTAGCTGGAGGAACATTTTTAAATATTTTTTTAGCCGTGCTTTTAGTTAATGGAAGACTTTATCCTATGACGGTTAATCTTATTCCAGTTATTAGAAGTGAGAATACTTCTAAATTAAAACAATATTTAGCAGCACATTTTATTGCAGTTACCAGCTGGTTTAATATGTTTGATGTTCATCATAAGTTAAAACAAGAGGATAAATTTAATTATTTTGTTGGCCTCGGAGGTTTTTTATGGGCTAACTCTGTTGTTTGTACTGTTTTAGGTTATGCCTTTTCTAACTTAGTTTCACATGAAATCTTGATTGCAATGGTTTTTATTAATCCAATGTACTTTTTGATAATGACCGTAAGTAATTTAAAAGAAAAAAAAATGATTACATCAATCATATTAGGTGGAATTTTAAGTATTGTTTTACACAATATTTTTTCTGGTTGGTCTGTGTTGATAGCGGGTATTAGCGCAGGATCTTTGGGATACTTTATATTTAAAAAGGAAAACAATGAGTAATCAACTTATTTATCTCTCAATCATTGCTGCAAGTTTAGGAACTTATTTTTGTAGAGCATTTGGAGTTTTTAGTGCAAAAAAACTTAGCGTAGACAGTCCTATTTTTTTATGGATTAAATGTGTATCCATAGGAGTTATTTCTGCAGTTATTGCTAGGATCGTATTATTTCCTGCTGGTCTTTTATCTGAGTCCACATCATTAAATAGAATACTATGCACTCTAATTGCTTTGACAATTTATTTTTCTTTCAAAAAAAATGTGTTATTAGCTGTTTTGAGCAGTGCATTTTGCTTTGGAATTTTAAACCATTTTTTTTAAATGAAAGTTATTGGACTAAATATACAAAATCATACTTCTAGCGATAGATTAGTTGATATTAAAATTGAGAACAGTTTTTTAGATAAAGTTAAAGAACAGTTTGATCAATATGAATTGTTAGACATAGAGTACAAGCCTTTTTTAAGATTTCATGTTGCTGATATTTTTAATAAAATTTTTGATGAGAAGATTGAAGGAGTTATTAAAACTATCTTACAAGATAGAAAGCAGGGCGCTTTTGTAATTGGTCCAGAAAAAATGGATCAAAAAAAATACGATACTGATTTTTTAGTAAAACTATCTACTGCATTAACTCATTTAGTCGGAGTTCCAAATCATGATTCAATGTATGGAAAATTCTACGCAAGATTTGAAGTAAAAAACAAAGATAATAGTGATAGTTACCTTAGAAAAGCTTATAAAAAATTAGACCTTCATACAGATGGAACTTATGTCAAAGAAAAAACTGATTGGTTGCTTATGATGAAAATGCAGGAAGAAAATGCAGAAGGTGGTGAGAGTACATTATTGCATTTAGATGATTGGGAAGATTGTGAAAAATTTTTCAAAGACCCAATTGGTAGAGAAAATTTTATCTGGGGATCTCCAAAAAGTAAAAATGTAGAATATAAAGTTGAACATCCAATTTTTTCTACTGACAAAAATGGAAAACCTATTATTTCATATATTGATCAGTTTCCTGAACCACAAACATTAAATCAAGGTCTTTATTTAAATAAACTATCTGAGTCACTAGAGGGAAGTAGTAAACATATCGCTTTTAAACTACCTCCAGGTTATTCAATTTTTTCAAATAATTATTTTATGCTTCACGGAAGAAGAGCTTTTCAACCAAATCCTGATTTATATAGAGAGCTTTTAAGACAAAGAGGCGTTTTCTATAAGTGATCAGGTTTATAAGTTTTTTTTTAATCTTATTTAGTTTATGTAATCTATCCATGGCTAATACTAACAAAGCTTATTTTGCAGGCGGTTGTTTTTGGTGTGTAGAAGAAGCATTCGAAAAAACACCAGGAGTAAGTGAGGTTATCTCTGGTTACACTGGTGGGCATCTTAAAAATCCAACCTATGAACAAGTATCTCACACTGAAACTGGCCATTACGAGGCTGTAGAAGTTAATTATGATTCAAACAAGGTTAGTTATGATCAATTACTGGATGTTTTTTGGAAAAATATTGATCCATATAATGGACAAGGTCAGTTTTGCGATATTGGTAGCAGTTATCTTTCTGCTATTTTTTATGAAAATAATGATCAATTAAAAGCAATCGAAGAGTCGAAAAAAAGATTAACCAATCAGGATATTTCTAAATTTGAAACACATATTAAAAAGTTTGATGTTTTTTATCCTGCAGAAGATTATCATCAAAATTTTTATAAAAAAAATCCAATAAGATATAAATTTTATAAAACAAATTGTGGCCGTCAACAGAGATTAAAAAAGGTTTGGGAATAAATGAAAGTGGCTATTTTAGACGATTATCAAAATGTAGCTCAGTATTTTGCCGACTGGGAAAACTCCAACTGTGAAATTAAGGTTTTTACAGAACCTTTTGAAAATGAGGATCATGCTATTGAAAATATCAAAGATTTTGAAGGTTTGTTGTTAATGCGCGAAAGAACACCTATTTCAAAAAAGGTTATTAACTCATGTCCAAAATTAAAAATTATTTGTACAGGGGGCATGAGAAACAAATCAATTGATTTGATTGCGGCAAAAGAAAAAGGCATCAAAGTTTGTGGTACTGAAATGAATTCTAATCCAACAGCAGAATTAACATGGAGTTTGATTTTAGGTTTAACTAGAAATTTAAAGCAGGAAACTGAAAACATGTTTCAAGGTTATTGGCAAACTACCTTGGGAACTGAACTAAAAGGAAAAGTTCTAGGATTAGCTGGTCTAGGAAAACAGGGTACACAAGTTGCTAATATTGGAAAAGCTTTTGGTATGGAGGTAATAGCTTGGAGCGAAAATTTGAAAATGGCTGATGCTCAAGCAAAAGGAGTTTTAGCAGTTTCAAAAGAAGATCTTTTAACAAGATCAGATATTATTTCTATCCACCTAGTTTTAAGCGATAGAACAAGAAACCTTTTTAGATATGAAGATTTAAGTAAAATGAAATCTACTTCATATATTATTAATACCTCTAGAGGGCCTATTATTAATGAAAATGATTTAATTAAAATTTTAGAAGAAGAGAAAATTGCTGGCGCAGGTTTAGATGTTTATGACATTGAACCGTTACCAGAAAATCACAAATTAAGATTTTTACAAAATGCTTTATTACTTCCTCACCTAGGTTATGTAACTAAAGAAAATTATTTTTTGATGTATTCTCAAATGGCTGAAAATTTAAAAGAATTTATGAATGGAAGTCCAATTAGAGAATTGGAGTAAATTATTTTATTACTTTCCAAATACCTTCAGCAGTTGCTAAAAGTCTATCTTCACATTTAAGTTCACCATACATAAAAATTAATGAACTAGTTTGCTTTTTCATTTTTGCATAACCTTTAATAACGTCACCAGGTTTTGATGCTCCAATAAAATTAATATTCAAACTAATAGTTACACCAACACCTTTTATAAATTGATGCGCAGATGTACCCATTCCAGAATCTAGAATAGACATAATAAATCCACCATGTGTAGTTCCACTTGCATTCATGTGAAAGTCCTGAAGTGTTGTAGTGTATTCATATTCTGTTTCTGATAATTTTCTAAACTCAAGGCCACCATTATGCTTCATGTAACCAACCTTGCTTATATTTCTAAAATTTTCTTCCATATTATTTTTTAGGCTTAAATATTAGTGCCTTTCCATTATTACAATATCTTTTACCAGTTGGTTGTGGACCATCATCAAAAATATGTCCATGATGACTCCCACATGTTGCACAATGGTATTCAGTTCTTGGATATCCTATGTGGTGATCAATTTTAGTTTCAAAAACATTATCTTCAGATTTAAAAAAAGAAGGCCAACCACTTCCGCTGTTATATTTTGTATTAGACTCAAAAAGTTTAGCATCGCAACCTGCGCAATGATATGAGCCTTCTCTTTTTTCTTTATTAAGTTCACTGGAGTGCGGCATTTCAGTAGCCTCTTCTCGCATAATCATATATTGCTCAGGCTCTAGTATTTTTTGCCATTCCAAGCTTGTTTTTGATACTTTCTTTTTTTCAACCATAAATTTAATAAGATTAATAGATTGCAGTTTAAGTTTTTTTTTTATAAATGATACGCACATTTATCAATGAAAAAAAGTTTAGACAGTTTCAAATCACTTAAAAAATTATCAGTTGGTCCAAAACAATTTAGTTATTTTGATTTAAAAGAAGCAGAAAAAAATGGTTTGGATGGAGTTAGTAAACTTCCAAAATCATTAATGGTTTTATTAGAAAACCTTCTTAGAAAAGAAGATGGTGTTGCTGTAAAGAAAGATCAAATTACAGCAATTAAAGAATGGTTAAAAACAAAAAAATCTGAAACAGAAATAGCTTATACACCTGCAAGAGTTTTAATGCAGGACTATACCGGTATTCCAGCTGTTGCTGACTTAGCAGCAATGAGAGATGCAGTCGCTGCAAAAAAACTAGATCCATCTAAAATTAATCCATTATCTAAAGTGGATTTAGTAATCGACCATTCGGTGATGGTTGACAATTATGCGGGCAAAGATTCATTTAAAAAAAATGTTGAGGTTGAGTTTTCAAGAAACGGTGAACGTTATGAGTTTTTAAAATGGGGTCAAAAAGCATTCGATAATTTCTCTGTTGTTCCTCCAGGAACAGGAATTTGTCACCAGGTTAACTTAGAATATTTATCCAAAGTAGTTTGGACTAGTGACGTTGAAGGAGAGACATATGCATATCCAGATACACTAGTTGGAACAGACAGTCATACAACTATGGTAAATGGTTTGGCAGTTTTAGGCTGGGGTGTTGGTGGTATTGAAGCAGAAGCTGCAATGTTAGGTCAACCGATATCAATGCTAATTCCTGAAGTGATAGGTTTTGAATTAACTGGACAGCTTAAAGAAGGAATGACCGCAACAGATTTAGTTTTAACAATTGTTAAGATGTTAAGAGAAAAAGGTGTTGTTGGAAAATTTGTTGAGTTTTACGGAAGCGGGTTAAAGAATTTAACTTTAGCAGACAGAGCAACGATTGCTAACATGGCACCAGAGTATGGTGCAACATGCGGTTTCTTTCCAATAGATGAAGAAACTTTAAAGTATTTAGAGTTTTCAGGAAGAGACAAAGATACAATTGAATTAGTAGAAAAGTATGCAAAAGCTCAAGGCATGTGGTCAAGCGAAGGCATGGTATTTACTGATACTTTATCATTAGATATGTCTAAAGTTGTTCCAAGTATTTCAGGACCAAAAAGACCACAAGATAAAGTAGAACTTGATGTTGCTTCAACATCTTTTGCAAAAAGTTTTAAAGAAAATACTAAAAGAGATAATGCTGAAGAAAATTCAGTTGAAGGAGAGAATTATAAATTAAAAGATGGGAATATCGTTATTGCTGCTATTACATCTTGTACGAATACATCAAATCCTAGCGTTTTAATTGGAGCTGGTTTAGTAGCGAAAAAAGCAATTGAAAAAGGATTAAAAGTTAAACCTTGGGTAAAAACTTCTTTAGCACCAGGCTCTCAAGTTGTTACAGATTATTTAGATAAAGCAGGTTTAACACCTTATTTGGATGAGTTAGGATTTAATCTTGTTGGATATGGATGCACAACATGTATCGGTAACTCTGGTCCTTTGAATGACAATATTTCAAAATCAATTAGAGATAAAAACTTATACGTAGTTTCTGTTTTGTCAGGAAACAGAAATTTTGAAGGAAGAATTAGTCCTGATGTTAAAGCAAATTACTTAGCGTCTCCGCCACTTGTAGTTGCTTATGCGATTGCTGGGTCAATGGACGTTGATTTATACAAAGATCCAATTGGAAAAGACAAGGATGGAAAAGATGTCTTTATGAAAGATATCTGGCCATCAAATAAAGAAATTGAAGATTTAATTAAAAATTCAATCACTGCAGAAATGTTTAAGTCTAGATATGCTAACGTTGCACAAGGACCTGAAGAGTGGCAAAAAATTAATGTTGAGGAAAGCAATATTTACAGTTGGAATGATGGTTCTACATATGTAAAGAAACCACCTTTCTTTGAAAATCTTCCTGAAAAACCGGAAGGCTTTAAGGCAATTAAAGATGCCAGACCTCTTTTAATTTTAGCTGACTCAGTTACCACAGACCATATTTCTCCAGCCGGGACTATTCAAAAAGATGGACCAACAGGCACTTACTTTATGGAAAGACAAGTTCTTCCAAAAGATTTTAACTCTTATGGAACTAGAAGAGGAAATCATGAAGTTATGATGAGAGGAACTTTTGCAAATATTAGAATTAGAAATGAAATGGCACCAGGAACAGAAGGTGGTTTAACAACATTATTCCCTGAAAATAAAGTGATGAGTGTTTTTGATGCTTCAGTTGAATATCAAAAAAGAGGAACAGCATTAGTAGTAGTTGCTGGAAAAGAATATGGAACAGGCTCTTCTAGAGACTGGGCAGCAAAAGGAACAAAGTTACTTGGAATTAAAGCGGTAATCGCTGAAAGTTTTGAAAGAATTCATAGATCAAATTTAGTTGGCATGGGTATTCTTCCACTGCAGTTTATTAATGGAATGGATAGAAAAAAACTAAATCTTCAAGGTTCAGAATTAATTACAATCGTTGATATTGAAAAAGGTGTTAAGCCTAGAGAAAATGTAAAAGTAGAAATTAAATATGCCGATGGTTCTTCAAAAACTATCGAAACATTATGTCGAATAGATACTGATAATGAAATTCTTTACTATGAAAATGGTGGAATTCTTCAGTATGTACTTCGAAATATGTTGTAGTTTTTTTTCTAGGTATTAGTTTAATTTTATGTCGTCTGGTTTTAAAGAAATCAAAATATCTAATCAAAATTTTAATATTGCAGACATTTCGTCATTAGATGGTTTAAAAAAAATACCTTACTCTTACAGAATCCTTGCTGAAAACGTTCTTAGACAAAAAATTAACAAAACAAATGATTTAGCAGACGAACAGTTAGATTTTATCTTAAATTGTAAGGTTGGAGCACCAATAAATTTCATGCCTAACCGAATTTTAAGTCATGATATCTTGGGAAAAGTAATGCTGGTTGATTTTCTTTCTTACAAAGAAGCACTAGAAAAAAAAGGAGTTCAATCAAAAGCTATTCAACCAAAAATACCAATTGATATTGTAATTGATCATTCTCTGCAGGTTGATTTTTTTGGAAGCAAAGATGCTGTAATTAAAAACCTTCAAAAGGAATATAATAGAA
>Ga0181567_10003724_pt1 | contig 11292 bp, 22 predicted proteins | sample 101ome_14_FD_133761 | JGI IMG/M metagenome (GOLD analysis project Ga0181567, IMG submission 133761) | Coastal salt marsh microbial communities from the Groves Creek Marsh, Skidaway Island, Georgia - 101403AT metaG (megahit assembly) | ecosystem: Environmental > Aquatic > Marine > Intertidal...
GGTGATAACAGTGTAGAGATAGCACAAATTGAGCAAAGAATTGCGAGAGAAAAGCGTACTATCAACGATGCTGAGAAAGTTATTGCTCAATTAGATGAAGCAGTTCAAATTCTTATGGACTTTGACCGTATTCGTGGACCAGAGGGTGCAATTGCAGTTCGTCAATCTCAAGCAGAAGAGCGTGAAAATCTAAACATACTCATCGACAATACAATGTTGAGATTAGATGAGTTAGAAAATAAGAAAGCAAATCTGCAAAAAGAACAAATACAAATCGAAGCAGAAGTAGGACCTCTCAAGTATATCGCAGAACTTATCTATGGTGATGAAGCGAGAGACCACTTTGATGAAGCAGTGAGATGGGTTATCTTACTACTAATTTTTGTGTTCGACCCATTAGCAGTTTTACTACTGATTGCGGCGAACCAATCACTGAGAGAGTATCAAGATGAGAAGAAGAAATTTTCGGTCCCCACAGAGCAAGTTGGAGACTTTACAGAACTATCTACAGACAGGGTGCAGGAAGTCGATATATCCGAGGGAGTGGACACTGTGTCTGAGGACAAGTCTGAAGTGCCAGAAAATGTGGAAACTGGTGTTACTGAGGAAGAGAATAAAGAACCTTCCGCTGAAACTACAGAAGTTAAAGAAATCATAACTGAAGATGAAAAAGAGTTGTGGGAGAAGTTCAAAGCAAGAAAAGAATGGAAAGTAAAAGATAGTGGTATCACACATCACGAATACATAGAAGAAGAACGGAGGCAGAAATGATTAAGAACTTTAAGGACATTGTTGTTCTTGTCATCACACTAGGCGTATTATGCTTATTGGGAACAATCATTATTGGTGATTATATTGTAGCATTAGAAGAAAACCGTCCAGTTGATGAAAGTGTTATTACACTAATGAAAATGTCAGTCACAGGATTGATTGGTGTTATTGGTGGTTATATTGGTGGTAGTAAAAACAGTTAAAGGTTAGACCATGATTAGAGACTTTATTGAAAGATTTGGTCAATCGTGGACAGCATGTTTTTTATGTATGGTTGGCGGTGATTTATCAGTTGTCTCGGTTGGTCATGCAATCACAGCAAGTAAGACAGGTGTATTGACAGCAGTTGCTTATTTGTTAGCAAGATTTATTCCATGGCGCAGTGAGTATGTTGCGCTATGGTTATTAGGAGTATTAACAGCGTTTGCAGATATTATAGTGCATCCTTCTCATTACGGAGCAGAATGGCAGGAAGCAGTGATTACAGGATTAGTTGCTGTTTGGATAGCGTTTTGTTACGAGAAGGGGAAGAAGCACTATGTACAGAGAATACAGAGCAACAATGCTAAGAGTAGTTGACGGCGACACAGTAGATGTTGACATTGACTTAGGATTTGATGTTTGGTTACGCAAGCAGAGAGTTAGACTACATGGTATTGATACGCCTGAGAGTAGAACAAGAGACTTAGAAGAAAAGCATTATGGACTACTATCGAAGCAATACATCAAAGATAGATTTCCTGTTGGTCATGAGTTCACACTGAGAACATACAAAGATGCTAAAGGTAAGTTTGGTCGTATTCTCGGAGAGTTAGTTGATAGCATGGGTAACTCTGTAAACGACATGATGATAGCACAAGGTTATGCAGTTGCTTATGTAGGTCAGAACAAAGATGAAGTCGCAGATGAGCATAAACGCAACTGGCAGAGACTTTCTGAGCAAGGTTTAGGGTACGAGGATAAATAGTATTATGGCACTATCAACTGATTTAGAAAAGAGAATTATAGACTTCACTAGAAAGTCTGATAGCAAAGTCTATCCAGCAGAAGTGAGACAAGTTCCTAGTAGATTTGTTTCAACTCTATCTGGACAAGAGATTGTTGTTGGGTACATCGATGCTGAAGATGAATTCAAGCAGAAGTCTGCTACATTGACCTATGCGGACGACACAACTGCACCTTGGGACTGGGAGAACGATGACTTCAAATGCACATATGTTTTACCTGAAGTAATCGCTAAAGTAGAGACACAAACAGAACGAGGACCGTCACCTATCTTAGAAAAAGGTACTAAAATGACCGTAACTTCTTCATTCTAAAGCAAAAATTTTTCACATTTTTACCGTATTTTTACCAGAAAACCCTTGACAAAAGGGTTTTTTGCGTTTATAATGTATATGTAAGATAAGAAATAGACCTAAAAAGGAGAAAAAAATGCTTGCATATTGTGACTACATTGCTAAAACAATCAAGGACATGCTGTCCGAAGATACCTTTGCAGTCGGTACTTTACTTGCCGATGTAGGTAATGTGAAGATGGACTTGCATCCTGAGAAAGGATACTTCATGTCCACTAAAAAGACTATCGAAGTCTCCGATGTGAATGGTAAGAAATACACTATAACAATTGAAGAAAAATAAAGGAGATTATATTATGAATAATGTGAAAAAAATTCCCGAAATCTGCGGATGGATGGGTATGATACTAATCCACGGAGCGACTGCTCCAACATCAATTTCAGTGATTATGGGATGGTCGACCCATCTACCTCCACTGAACTTTATCTTGCTAGTCTGGTTAGGACTGTTCTTGTTCCTAGTACGGGCAATCTATGCTAAAGATATGCTATACATTGTATCGAATGCAATAGGGTTCTCGCTGAACTCTTTACTACTCGCATTGATAGCATTTTCTTAAAAAAAGTGCTTGACAAAGCACGATAGATTTGTTAATATATTACTATACTGAGATGAAAGAGGTGAATTATGCAAGTTTGGAAATCTGATGAAATCGTGTTTACTGAGACTGTCTCATACGGTGAGACACTCATGGTGTCGCAACCACTAGTGATGCAATCTGCCGCTGGTTGGTATGTGGGTCAGGTCTACAAAGAGAACGGTTGGGTCATGCCGTATGACCGCCTCTCTGAGTATTTTGCAACTCCTGAAGAAGCGAATGAACTTCTTCAGTATCATTGATTGGAGGTTTAGTGATGAATGACGTATTTCGTGATATTGATGTTTTGAAGAATGCTGTTGTAGCATTCTCTGAAGGTGCTTCTGATGAGAAGCGTATGGCGCTCAACTCCCTCAATCGCTTAGTAGAAGAAAAAGAAAAACTTGCGAAAGAGTATGAGGAGTGGGTAGACCAGCAAGCGGCAATATATGAAGATGGAATTTCGGAGGGTCAATATGTATAGTTGCAGTAAGTGTAAATCAAACGACCTTGCACCAGATGAGTTCTCATGCTATAAATGTTATACATGCATCAACTGTGGTGGGTGTGATTGCGAACCAGAATACGAACCTGAGTATCCAACGCAAGAAGAGAACGAAGACGGATTTATGGATTATGACTATGGACAACAAAAACTTTAATCTGCTAGAAGTTATTGGTCGAGCAATCTATCAGATAGACCTCGATGGAGGGTTCACAGGTAATTCCCAGACCGGGTTTCGTGGAGACGATCCAGGTTATAAATCCACTAAAGATAAAGTGATTGGGTACTTTGAGCGTGAAGTAAGACAGAAGTTAGAAAATAAAGTTTTGACTGAAGCAATGACTATCAGAGAATACTTTAAGAAAGTCACTGACGCCAGAACCGACTTTATGCTTAACTGTGTAGCGATTGCAAACGGTGAGGATGAGATACCTAAGTCAAAACTTGGGTTTGCTGTTGCAATGGTACCTGTGTACCGAGCGCAGATGACGAAAAATGAAATGGCAGAGACATATGCAAATAGTGAATATGTGGGTGTAGTAGGTAAGCGAAAGAATTTCTTTATAAAATTGTTAGAGAAAAAGTTTCTCAGGTCGCATGATAGTTACATATATACTTTTGCTGACCGTAGAGCAAACTTAATTAAGACTTGGGTTACGCCTGAGAAAGACCAAGAATGGAACATGAATGTAAATGATTGTATCGACTTGGATGGTTATGTTCGCAGACATGAAGCAAATAAGTATACTAAAATTCGTGAGACATATATCAACAGAGTAAAGATTATAGAAAATAAAGGAGCGGCATCTTGAATGTAGCAGTTTGGAGTAAACCGCAGTGTCCGTATTGTGACATGGCGAAGCGATTGTTAGAACAGAAGGGTATTGAGTACACTTCTGTAACTCTAGGTGAAGAGTTCACTAGAGATGATGTAGTGGCAAGATTTCCCGAAGCACGAAGTTTTCCGATAATTGAGATTGACAATGTGTGGATTGGAGGTTATAATGAACTTAAATCAAAACTTGAAGGAGAATGAATTTATGTATGATGATTTAATCAATGATTTGCGTGATGGTGTGTGTCGTGTGACATTCACAAAGAAAGATGGCACTGAGCGTAAGATGAAATGTACACTGAACGAGAAGTTCATGCCTAAGATTGAATTTGCAAAAGACACTAAAGAAGTCAAAGAACCTAACAAAGAAGTTGTTAAGTGTTGGGACTTAGAGAAAGAAGCATGGCGCAGTTTCCGTGTCGATAGTGTAAAGATTGCATTCTTAGAGCAGTATGGTGACAAAGTATAGGGTGTTCTAGTTGTCTAAGAAAGTAAAGACTGATGATGTAGGTCCAGCAATACCAGAATTTCTCCGCCGGTGGCGAGAACATGAAGCGAAGCACGGAAAGTTCGTGCCTCGAAAGTATGAAGATAAATTCATTAGACAGAGAGAAGACGGAACTAAAGTATACATGTATCAGTTGGTCGAAGAAGCGCATCGTCTTATGCCCGATGGTACCAAGATATATGAAAGGAGCGGTCAACACCGTGAATGGATTATGCCAGAGGCGCCTAAACGCAAACCAAAACGCAGAGATATACATACTATTATAGACACAGAAATCTTCAATGCTATTAAATCTCTAAAACATGCGAAGAAGCGTCTAGTCATTGCGGCAGTCCGTGAAGTAGTGACAAACAACGATGAGATTGCTGAGTACTTACCTAAGAATGTGGGTATCACAATTAGTCGCCGTATAGCACATCTCATGTCGATGAATAATCTAGAGATGGTGCAAGAAACTAAGAACCGCAAGGTACTTAGAGAGGGTAAGTACAAATATGTCCCAGGACGATAACATCATTCAGTTTCCTAAAGTGAATAGACGCATACAAGAAGCAGAAGCAGAGAGTGCCGCAAATCTAATCGAAGATATGCAACGCACAAAGATGACTGAGGTAAGCAACTTTCTTGCAGAGAGCATTCTCATGGCAGGTGCTAAAGAGATGGTTGCACATGGCGTAGATGTACAAGACCCAGAGTTTCTAAAAGACTATGCATTTGCACTAGAAGCATTACGCAGTTGTCTAATGAGACAAGGTAATGTTCATCATGAGTTTCAAGACTTGGTAGATAGATACTGCAAGTTTCGTATCATCAAAAATCGAGCAGGTGAAATAAGTCAGGTAGGATTGCAATTATTACTTGACGAACTAGATGAAGATGATATATAATAGAGTATAAACTGAAAGAAGTGAGATTATTATGATACTAGTTGACTTGAACCAAGTTATGATTAGCAACCTGATGATGCAGATACAAGGCGCATCTTCAGTAGATAAAGACCTTGTGCGACATATGATTTTCAATAGTCTCCGTATGTACAAACAGAAGTTTGGTAAGAAGTACGGCGACCTTGTTATCTGTTGTGATGACAAGAACTATTGGCGCAAAGAAATCTTTCCATACTACAAAGCATCACGCAAAGATGACCGTGAGAAATCACAGTACGATTGGAATGAAATCTTCACTGCACTAAACGAAGTGCGTGATGAGATACGAGACAACGCACCCTACAAAGTCATTCAAGTAGAACATGCAGAAGCAGATGATATCATCGGCACTATCTGTCATGCGAATGGTCGTGATTTAGGTGGCGACCCTATTCTCATTCTATCAGGTGACAAAGACTTCCAGCAATTGCAAGAGTATGCGAATGTTGAACAGTACTCACCTATTCTGAAAAAGTTCATCAAGTGCAATGACCCTCAAGGTTATCTTCTAGAGCATATTCTCAAAGGTGATAGAGGTGATGGTATTCCTAACATCTTATCTCCTGGTGATGTATTCGTATCAGGTGGTCGTCAGAAACCTATGAGTAAGAAGAAGATGACAGAGTTCTTACAGAACCCACCTATCGACTATGAGCGTTTCAAAGAGAATGCTATTCTTGTTGACCTCAAGCAGACACCAGAGCATATGAAACTGGATGTTCTAAAGCAACTAAATAGTGCTATCGAAGGCAGTAAAAGAAAACTGCTTGACTTGTTTATTGCTAAACGAATGAAACTATTGATTGAGGTGATTGAAGAGTTTTAATGAAAATCCTTGCACTACATCTAATTAACCACGATGCGAATATTTGTTATTACGATGGTGAGAAAGCAACCTATCTTAACTTAGAACGCACTAAGGGTATCAAGAAATATCACTACTATAAGTGGGACATGGCGAAGTTAGGCGAAGACTTGGCAGGTCTCAACATACCTGCACACCTAGATGCTATTATCTTAACATGCGGAGAACTAGTATCTGCGCCGGAAGATGAATTAGCAATGAAGTGGAGGTTTGATGAAGATAACCTATGTATAGAAATAAGCGAAGAAACATTCAGCGTAGTGCATGGTAATGTTCCGTTTACTGCAGACAAATACTATCGTGTAGAACATCACTATGGTCACTATATGGGCGCCCAATGGTTATATAATGACACACCAGGAGGTGTAATCATTGATGGTTGTGGTGACTACATGGTGCATACTAGTGTTTTCAAAGGTGTTGAAAGAGTTAAGCAATACAAACAAAACGAAATGGTTTCGATTGGAGACTTATATTTCGACACTGCCGCAGATTTATTAGGTCGAGGTAAAAAAGAAGACTGGGTTAACTCATTCACCGATAGGTCAGGCAACATCATGGGTCTTATGTCATTTGGAAACTTTAATGAGACTTATGCTAAATTTCTAAGACAGCAATCATTCGAAGACTTTCCTGGAGAAGCAATCAATCGATGGCGCTATGTGTCAAAAGCAAATCTAGGAGAAAGTGTTCTCTATGGATACGGATATGATGCAAAAGGTGATGGTCGAACAAAATCTGCAGTAGGTAAGAAATATCCTATGGCATTAGTACATGCTCATCCAGACGGGTATCCATATGTATCGCAATGGCACTTAGATTGGATGTACACATGGCAGACAGTATTAGGTGAAAAGTTAGTAGAATTCTTTAGTCAGTATTTTGATAAAGATGATGAGTTTGTATACAGTGGCGGCGTAGCGCACAATGTTGTACTCAATGAAGTATTGAACAAAGCATTCCCAAATATGAAGATACCACCTAGTATAGGCGATGAGGGACAGTCTTTAGGTGCAATGTATGCATACATGTACCACAATAACATCAAAGCACCTGTTTGTCCAATAACAAACTGGCAGTCTGAAGAGATACCTTTGATGAATGCAGAAGCGATATCTATTATGGCAGACTACTTATTAGCAGACAAAATTATTGCAGTCTGCCAAGGAGAAAGTCATATAGGTCCTAGAGCATTAGGTAACCGCTCACTGATATATCTACCTGACAGAAAGTATGCGGCACACTACTTTAATGAAAGAAAGTTGAAGAAGCGTGAATGGTGGCGTCCATATGGCATCATCATATTAGAGGAAGAACTGGAGAACTACTTACAGACAAGCACCAAGTCTCCATATATGTTGCATGTAGCAACACCCACAGAAGAAGGTATGAAGAAACTATCTGGTGTGGTGCATGTAGATGGAACAGTACGCTATCAGACAGTCAATAGTGGACCTTATGCTGAACTACTTAAACGATTGCGATATATGGGTGCGCCTGCCGCAGTAGTAAATACATCACTCAACGCACCAGGAAAACCTATGTGCCATACAACAGGAGATGCTAGAGCATTTGCAGAAGAATTTGGTCCTGATATACTAGTTGTGGGTGAAGATGTATATACAACAGGACATAGAGGAGTAGAATGGAACAGATAAGAAAATATGTGCGACCTCTACTAAGAGAAGGCACTGACCGATATATGGGTCCGCAGATATACAAAGGAACGGTTAGTGAAGATACACTAAACACCATTAAAGAGATGGTGCAACAATCACAAGAAGATGTTTCTGCATTGTTGTGTCACACAACAACAATGAATAATAGAATAGAGTTTGATGGTAGTAAGGTTCATCAGTATATGGCACTTGCAGATATATTCACTCACATTAAAGCGTGGACTGAAGGACACAACCCACAGAACCACCGTGATGTAGATGAATTTGAGTTGAGTAGTGCATGGATGAATTTACAACATGCTAATCAAACCATAGGAACACACACTCACGAAGAAGCGGATATTGCATGGGTTGTATATGTAAAGAACACACTAACAGACCCATCAATTGGACATGATTACCGAGATAGAAGTGTAGATGATCCCGTTGGTGGTATGATTGAGTGGAGATATGGGGAGATGATGAACTGGTCTCCTAATAGAATGTTACACTTTCCAACAGAAGGTGATATCGTTGTGTTTCCTGGGTGGTTAGAGCATATGGTACACCCATTCAAAGAGGGTGGTGAAAGAATAAGCGTAGCAGGTAATGTCAATGTCATACAACGGTAGTCCAATAGCAATTCAAGCGGGAGATGGTGCAGTATTTCGACCATTTGGTCCACAGATATATCAAGGTACATTTAATAATATTGATATGTTAGAAGAGTTGTGCGAAGAGTCCAGACATAATAGTGAAGATGTGCGAAATGATTTAGCAGGTAATCTGCATGAAGAATGGCGTCTTACACTCAAAGAGTTTAAGCATGAACCTTTGCTAGAAGAGTTATTCAATCATGTAGCATCATGGGAACTTACTAATAGAAGTCTAGATGAAAGACATAGAGGCGATTTAATAGAGCAAATGGACCTTATTAACATGTGGGTTAACTATCAGCACACACATGACTGGAACCCACCACACAATCATGGTGGCGATGCATCATTTGTGATATACATAGACAATCCAGTAGATTTTAACAAAGAAGATGAGTATGGTAATCAAAAAGGTAACACACCAACTTCTGGTATCATACAATTTAGATATGGCGAACAGTTTATCCGTAGTCAGCAACTATGGGAATGTATCCCAGCGAGAGGAAACCTCCTTATCTTTCCGTCATGGTTAGAGCATCAGGTGTTTCCTTTCATGCAACCAGATATTGTTCGCATTAGCGTGGCAGGCAATATAAATATAGGTAGAAATAATAACATGGAGATATCATGAGAAAGCACATACCAGAGATTTTAAGCGAAGCGAATGATGCGCCTAGCAAAGCAGAGCGAATTCGTGTACTGCAAGCAAACAACTTACGACCGCTACGCACAGTTTTGGCACTAGCGTTTGATAAGAACATCGAACTTGACTTACCAGAAGGGGCGCCACCGTTCAAACGGGACGAAAGAGAACCTGTCGGCATGTCTAGCGCCTCATTGTACACTGAGAGCAGACGCTTGGCACGAACCGCTATATCGGATCCACTACCTCGCATGAAAAAAGAGTTGGTTTTTGTACAAATCCTAGAAGGGATTCATTGGCAAGAAGCAGACCTAGTTATTGCGGCGAAGGATAAAAAGTTAGATACATTGTATCCTAACATCACAAGAGAGATTGTACGCAAAGCGTTTCCTACGCTATTAACTGATGTACAACCAAATCAATTTACAAAGAAGGAAGAAGATGATGAGTGATTGGCAAGATAGCATTTTTGAACTAGATGACCTAGTTCGTGAGACTAAATTAGAACTACAAACCTTTTATGAGAAGGGTAACAAATCAGCAGGTACGAGAGCAAGAAAGAAAATGTCTGAACTTGCTAAATGGTGTGCTACAGAGCGTAAAGCAATTCAAGATAAGAAGAACAATCCAGACCCAACTGTTTAGAGATGTCCGTTTTATTATGTAATCAAATTGACGATTTTTTAGATAAGCAAGACTTCAAAACACTACAAGAAGAGGTACTGAGTAATACATTCAATTGGCATTACCAGTCCTCAACTTGTCCTCAATTGGGTGTAGACACATCATATTTTGTACACATAATATACGATGGAGAAGGTGAATTACACCCCATATTCCACAAAGCAATAGAAAAGGGTATAAATGAGTTCTTACCGAATTATACTCTTGACAAAGTACTACGATGTAGAGTAAACTGTAATCTACAGTCAGAAGTAGAGAATATACTACACACTGACCACACTGATAGCGATGTATATTCGCTATTTGTATACATGGACAACGCAGATGGAAATACATATGTTCATGTACGAAATGACGAGGTAATAGTCGTTTCACCTAAAGAAAATAGAGCATTGATATTCAATGCGAACATAAAGCATAGAGGGTCAAATCCTCAACGAGATAATAGAAGAGTGCTATGTCATGCACTGTTTAGGGTGAAGAAATGATAGAAGTAATTGATGATTTATTAGATAAAGAGACACACGAACTACTCTATAATCTAGTCAAAGACCAGCATTTTGACTGGCACTGGTGTGCGTCAACAGTCCAGATGCCAACGCATCTGCCGAATGATACATTTCAATTCGTTAAATCAATATACTTAGATTTAGATGCTGAACCTGACCTGAAAGAAAAAATAATTGACAAAGACCCCTTTAACGAGGTAGGGCGTAAGTTTCCAGAGTTCTTTCAAATAGCATGGAAAGCACTAGAGCGCAGTGAAAGAGAGTTTGCGGGAATGGATATGTTCTTGCGTATTAAAGCAAATCTACTTACATCTGTGGCGAATAGACCTCATTATCATCTGCCACACATTGACACTGACGCCGAAGGGTTTATGTCGTGTATCTATTATCTACATGATAGTGATGGTGACACACATTTTTTCCCACAGAATGAGCAAGGTACGACAGTTACACCTAAAGCAAACAGAGGCGTACTATTCGATAGCAATATTAGACACTGCTCAAGTAATCCTATTACTACCGAGCGTAGAATGATTATCAACAGCGTGTTTAGACCTAAATACTCATAAAGGAGACTTATATGGACCCATATTTACATACACTAATAGCACTAGGTTGCATCTATGTCGCATACAAAGTAGGTGCATATTTTCGCAAGAAAGAAGATATTGAACTGTTCGTACAGCATCTTGAAGAGCAAGGTTTTGTACACATAGAGCAAATGAAGGATGGTAGTTATGAGTTCATCAAACACTGGAAGTTTAGAGCAAATGAGCAAGAAGATAACGCATGATAA
>Ga0181567_10003729_pt1 | contig 11279 bp, 10 predicted proteins | sample 101ome_14_FD_133761 | JGI IMG/M metagenome (GOLD analysis project Ga0181567, IMG submission 133761) | Coastal salt marsh microbial communities from the Groves Creek Marsh, Skidaway Island, Georgia - 101403AT metaG (megahit assembly) | ecosystem: Environmental > Aquatic > Marine > Intertidal...
ACGGAAAAAACAAGGTTTTGTATTTGACGTTGAAAAATGGGTATATAGCAACATAAATTTTATAAAAGAAGTAATTTCAAATGGTGAAATTATAAAAAATCTTAATCAAAATGCAATTTCCCTGCTTCAGCTAAACAAGTCTCGTATTAATGGGCAGAGAATTTGGCGATTATTTGTTCTAGAAAATTATATTTCAAAAATATTTTCTAGATAGATTTACAAAATCACTAAAAAATAGTTCAACTGATTTTTCTAAGGAGTAATTGTTTTTAATTTTACAAGAACCATTAGTACTTATTTTCTCAGATAGTTTTATGTCATTTTTAACCATGTTGAACTTTTCTCTTAGTTTATTTTCTTTTAGTTCGAATATAAGTCCATCAACTTCATCAATAATTAATTCCTTATGGTTAGGAATATCCGAAACAAAAGTAATGCAGCCCGCTTCCATGGCTTCCAAGATTGTTTTGGGGTTCCCTTCATAGGTTGAACAAGATATAAAAAATTTGTATTCTTTTAAAACATTTAATAATCTTTCGTTTTGAATCTTTCCTAAAAAGTTCACATTTACATTCATCTTTTTAGATTGTCTTAGCAGCTCTTCTTTATTGGCTCCGTCTCCAATAATATCTAATTGAATTTCATCATAAGTATTTTTAAATTCGGAGATCATAAACTCATAATTCTTTTGTTCAACCAGTCTTCCTACAGATATGATTCTGTTTTCATGTTTTTTGATTGAGGAGCTTTTAGTAATGCTGACCCAATTAGGTCTGTATAAAATCTTGTTTTTGTATTTAGGATAATTTGTTGTAAACCTTTTAAAGTCAGTATTACTAGTAACGGTAAAATAATCTGCATATCTTAATGCAAGCAATGTTAAAAGTTTATATAAAAGAATTGTTATTTTAGGCTTACGATCTTTAATTGCAAAATCTAACATATCATAGCCAGTTCTAATTATTAGAGGTTTTTTGTATATAAATTTAGAAATTATGGGGATCCAGCATCCTAAAAGTTGATTCTGGAATATAATATTCGATTCCTCAATTTCTTTTTTGAATAAAATAGGTATGAAAAAGGAAATAAATAATCTTAAAAATTTATTTTTTATATTAAAAAAAGATTTGGAAATAGGATATACATTAAATGAACCGTATTTTTTGCCAAGTTCGATGTCATTTTTATTTCCATATGTAAAAAATGAAAAAGAAATATTTTTATTTTTTTCTAGGAATTTGAAAAATTTCAACTCCCTTTCTATTGTATTGGATTCTTTCCATGTATTAAGAGAATAATCCCAGGTAAAAAAAACAGCTACTTTCAACTAATCCTTATAAGTATTCTTCATAAGATTTTTCTTCAACAAAATCAGAATTAAAAAAAATATTTATTTGATTTTTAATTTCGAACCGCTGGTCATTTGTGATATAAACATTTCTAGCAAGTTGAATAAATTTTTCTTCGAATTTACCTTCTTTTTCTAGGATTCTAATATCATCTTCAACATTCCAAAGTTTTAAATTAATCTCTTTTAGTTTGTCATATAAAGGTTTTAATTCTTTGTTGTTAAGATCTAGTAACTCTAAAGTCTTTTTTAGGCTTATTAATTCTTTAGTTATATTGTTTAATTTATTTTCATCTTTTATCTTTTCATTTTTAATTTCGAGTATTGAAATTTTATCTAAAAGTTCACCAAGAGAAATTGGTACATTAATTTTCATTTAAAACCTGCCTTAACATATAAATCAATGATATGTATCTACTTAATTTAAATATTTAATTTCTTTCCAATTTTTTGTTAAATATACTTGAGCACCTTTTTGACCCTCTTTTTTAATATTATGAAAATATAAATTAGCTTTAGTTTGAACTCTTTCTACCAGATGTAAAAAACTACTATCTAACCAATGAATTTCACTTGCTAATTCAATTACCTTTAAATAATAAAATATGTTTTTAAAAATGTCGGTATCCTTATCAATGTATATTGAAGGTAGATTTTTATTGGTTCTCAGTTCTACTTTTCCGAAAGAGCTTTGATTATGCACTAGCTGAAATTCTTTTTTGATATTGTAATAATCTTTTAAATAATTAAATAATTCAGTCTCTTTATTTTCATCTCTTTGGAGATCAAATTTTTCAAATGAAATTGAATAAGGTAAATTAAATTGACTATAGAAAGATTTATTGAAAGGAGGAAGACGTTTTTTAAATCCAACTTTTAAAATCTTTAATTTATTCGTTTTAGAAAATTCTTGAACATCTTCCTCTTCTGTGTCATTTTCAATTTTAAAAATTTCAATATTGGATGCCCCTCTATACAGATGGGTAATATTGTTTATGTCCCTAGATTTTACAGGTAGATAAATTTGTTCAAATTTTTCTGAAAAGTGATTTATTAGACCATTGCAAACTATATGGTCACCCAGGCCTTGGTGAGTATGGGCTATAAACGAATTGCTACGAACTTTATTTATATTATAAGTTGTATTTAAGATGTTCACTTATATCAGTTTAAATAGGTTTTAAACAACAAGTTATAAATATTTTTTCTTTTAACAGATTAAATTACATTACTAATATAAAACAATATATGAAAAATATCACTTATATATTTAGCCAAAATCGTAAAACCAATTTACTTACAAAAAAGTTAGAGGCTAGAGAATTTTATTATGGCGCTGATTATTTTGAAAAAGAAAACAATCTTAAAATTATTGAATTTAATGATGGAAGTAATAGAATATTAAAAATTTTTGACCGCTTAATTAGTAGGTATGCAAGCTTGCCCTTCTATACATCAAAACTAACAAACCTCAAAAATTTTAAAACTATATATAGGTCAGATTATGTATTTCTCATTAATGAAGGGGTGGGTTTTTCTTCAATATTTTTAATCATTTTTTCAAAAATTTTTAATAAAAATTTAAAGGTTTCATTATTTGTAATGGGTTTGTACAGTAAAAAATTACGATATAGAAATCTTAAATTTTTGCACAGTCTTTTGATAAAAATATTAGTTTTTTTCATGGATGATGTTTTATTTCTTGGAGAAAGAGAATTTGATATTGCTTCAAAAATGCATTCAAAAAAAAGTATAAAAAAATTAAAATTCGTACCATTTTGTATTGATACAGAGTTTTGGTCACCTCAAGTTAGTTATAAAGAAAGAATTTCAAATTCAGTAATTTTTATTGGAAATGATAGCAATAGAGATTTTGATCTATTAATTTCAATCACCAAGTCATTAACTGATATTAATTTTATAATTGTTTCTTCTAATCCAATCTTTGATCAAATAAGCTTGCCAAATGTCACTATATATAAAGGTGTTTGGGGAAGCTCTATTTTTTCTGATTATGATATTAAAAAAATTTATGAGAGCGCAAAATTATCTATAATTCCTTTAAAGCAAAGCAGTCAACCTTCTGGACAAAGTGTAGCTTTACAGTCAATGTCTATGGGAGTTCCTGTAATGATAACGGATACAATAGGTTTTTGGGAAAAGAAGGCATTTAAGCAAAATGAAAACATAATTTTTATAAAAAGTTTTGAAAAGAATGATTGGATAAAAAAGATTACAGAGCAGTTAGATAATTTAGAAAGTTTAGAAAAGATTTCCAAAAATTCATCTATTAATGTACAGGAAAAATATAATTTACAAAATTTTTATGCCACACTTAATGAAATTGTAAATAAATAATTTGGATTGATAGAGAAATTTTAATTATAAACACTAAGTAACACTGTATAATTGAACCATCAATGAGGTTACCTGCAAAATGATAAAGCTATCTAGAAAACAGTTTTATAAAAATCACTCAAATGAAATAAGTAAATATCTGTCACCTGAAAGTCCAACTCTCCACATTTCGTCTACATTAAGTGAAGAGCTTAAATTAGATTTCAATATAGACACATATAAAGTTGACCAGGAAGAATCTTTAGATTTTGAATTATTAGATCTGGGTGAGAAAAAATATAATTTAATTGTTGTATCTGATATTTTTGAGGTATCTACTGATATATATCAATTTGTAAAATTTTTTAAGAGAGCTTTAAGCAATGAAGGGAAAGTTTTACTAACATCTATAAATCCAAAATGGAATTTTATATTTAAAATCTTCGAAACCTTTGGACTCAAAAGAAATTCGAATATAAATGCTTTTATACATCCAAGTAAAATATCTAATGTTTTTAATTCATTGAATTTTGAAAAAATTAATAGTTACAACAGGCAAATTTTCCCCTTTAAGCTGTTTGGATTTGGAAATATACTTAATCAATTTTTAGAATTATTATTTTCATTTTTTAATCTAGGTATAAAAACTTACTTTTTATATCAGCAAAACACAGAAGAAAAAAAGAATTTTTCTAAAACTATTATTGTTCCAGCAAAAAATGAAGAAGGTAATCTTGAGGAATTGGTTGAGCGTATCCCATCATTTAGAGAACCTTTTGAAATTATAATCGTGTGCGGTCCATCAAAAGATAATACTTTAGATAAAGCTCATGAAATTAAAGTTAAATTGTCTGAAAAAAATATTAAAGTTTTTGAACAAACAAAAAATGGTAAGGCAAACGCAGTATGGGAAGCCATAGAGTTGTCTTCAAATGAAGCTATTGCAATATTAGATTCAGATATCAGCGTTGATCCAGAAGAGTTAAGTAATTTTTTTGATATATTTGAAAATACAAATTGTGATTTTGTAAATGGCACAAGGCTTATGTACCCAATGGAAGATAGTGCGATGCGATATTTGAATAAATTAGGTAATAGAGTATTTCAATATATTATTTCAAAATTAACAGGAGTTAATTTATCAGACACTTTGTGTGGAACTAAATTATTTAAAAAATCAAATTTGGATAATTTATACAACTGGCAAAAAAAAATGAAAATTTCTGATCCATTTTGTGATTTTGATTTAATTTTTTCGAGTGCTTATTCAGGTGCAAAAATTCTAGAGTACCCTGTTCATTACAGAAAAAGAAAGTATGGTACAACTAATATTTCACGATTCAGAGATGGTTGGATTTTAATATTGTATTTGTTTAATTCATTAATATTGTTGAAAACAAGTAGTAAGTGACTCAAAATATTATGATTAAATTAAAAACATGTCTAAAAATATTATTCGTTTTTTCAAAAAGAATTTTTAGATTTTCTATTGACTTTTTGTTGATCTTATTTTTTGTAATGAATAATATTTTTAAATACGGCAAATTATACGATAAAAATATTTTATTTGTTACAGCAGCTGAGAAAAATTACTTTTCTCAATTAAATACTTTGTTAAAAAGCTTCAAAAGACATCTAAGCGATAAAATTATTGTTTACGATCTTGGTCTTGAAAAAGAACAGATAGAGTATCTATCTAGAGATTTTAATGATGTCGAAATCAGAAAATTTAATTTTCAAGATAATCCAAAATTTTTTAGCGAATATATTGACAACAAATTAGGAAACTATGCATGGAAGCCGGTTATTGTTGATGAGCTTATTAACCAATATAAAAATAAAGTAGTTTGGCTAGATGCAGGGAATATAATAACCTACAAAATAGTTTTTTTAAAAATATCATTAACCGCACTTGGCTTAGTCGTTCCTGTAAGCAGTAATAGGATTGTAGACTGGACCCATCCTAAAACTATTGAATACATTGGCATTCAAAACAAATATTTGAAAAGTAATAATTATGCAAGTGGATTAATTGGGTTTGATTACAATAATGTTACTGCTAGAAAAATATCTAGTAAATGGTGCGAATTTTCAAAGATAAAAGATTGCATTTCTCCTCTTGGATCTAGCAGGCTTAATCACCGACAAGATCAGGCAGTTCTAACATTGTTACTATATAAGTATTTTTTTAGTTCAAAAATAATAAAGTTTTTACACCCACAGACCAACTTTATATATGGTGTAATGTTTCACAGAAGAAGAATTTACAACTTTTAGATTATCTAAGAAGACTTTGTTTTTTGATTTAAGATTTTCATAGCTATTAAAAAGGTACTGAAAATAATTGAATAATCATACATGTTTAAACCAATTAAATAATTATAAGTGTACTCAGTTGCACAGCACTGTAATATACTCCACATTGAACTAAAACTAATTAGAATAAAAATTTGAAAATAATAATTTACACCTAATTTGAAAAGATTTATTTTTTTAGGAGAGTTATACATTAAAATATATAAATAAGTCATTGAAAAAAATATATTTAACCACCTTCCCCAATCCACTGTAAAAACAAAAAGCGGAATAAATCCGATAATTAAAAATGATAAAAATTTGATAGTGTTTCTGTTAAACCTGTATAAAAAAAATGGAGAAGAAGCTAGCAAAAAATAAAAGAGATAAGATAATAAATAATACTTTTGGTTCAAGGTAATTAATGAAGATGTCAAATAAAGATTATCGTTAATATTTAAAGATAGAATTTTTGATTTATAACATTCAGCATCTGGAAGTATATTTTCATATGTCCTAGAGCATAATTGGTTAGCTACATAACTAAAGTTATCGTAGTTTTGAATAATCAAAAATGAAAAAATTAATATTGAAATTAAAGTAATTAAAAGAACTTTATAAAACTTTTTAAAATTACCACCTATTAAAATAATCAAGATTATTCCATAAGCAAACCATAAGTTAACTTCGTGTGAGTAAATTGCAATATTTAAAAGAACAGTAAAACTAATGAAATAATTTAATTCATCCAGTTTGTTTTGATAAGTTAAAAAAAATAAAAATAAAATCAATCCAAGTATTTCTTTTGGAATTGTAATTGTACTTTTCCAAAATAAACTGTAATTAATAAAAGCTGGGCTAAATAAAATAATTAATTCTGCAAAACTCAAATTTTTATTTTTTAAAATTTTAAAAATTAAATAAAACATGAAAAAGTTTAAAGATATAATTACAAGTACTAAAAGAATTTTTAAGTCAATTTTAAACAATTCGAGCACGCTATATAGGAATGTTCCAATTAGGCCTCTTCTAGTAAAGCCATAATTATAATTTACAAACCATTCTTCAACTAGATTATTAAGTTGAAATTCACTTTCTAAAATATAAATCAATCTTGAAATAAAAACAATAAAGTAACAGGCGATGATATTTTTGTTTACTTTAATCTCGAGATTATTTTCATTTTTTTTATTTACAAAGCCAATTAAAGCAAAAGAAATTAATACTGCATCTAACAAGTCTAGATATGGAGAATAAAATTTATAGTTGGTGTTGAACAAATAATTAAATCCAAAAAATGTATTTATGAGATGAGCACTCACTAAATTGAGAGGTATTAAGTAAAGAAATCTAATCTGATTAAAAGCGAATATTAATAAAAAGTTAATTAGATAGCTTAAAAATTTATAAATTTCTACCTGTGGTTCATTTACTCCTATAAATATTGCATTTTCTTTTTTGTTGAAATTTGTAATTTTACCAAGGCACTCGAACCCTTCTTTAAAGGAATTTAAATATAATGGATTTATTGTGATTTCTTTATATGAACTTTCTGATTTTATTTTCCAAATTGTAGAAAATTGCGAGTCATATTGAAATGTATTTTCCTTTAAATCAACTTCGAAGGCAAAATAATTACAATTTGGGTTATTACTAATTTGCTCAAGGTTATAACTGTGGGAAAAATTATCAATAGCTATAAAACTAAACATAAACAAAAGAAGTAAAAAAAAAGTGTATTTTTTATTCAACTGCACAAAAAAATTCTACTAGATTTATAAAGTGAATACATTTCAATCCATACGGAATAAAATCAAAGAAAAAGTTGTCATTAAAAATTTTAAAAGAACTATTCAAAATTTTCTGTTAATTATTTTTTTCTTTCAGTTTAAATATGGGATTTCATATATAAAAGGTATTAGTGGTCACTTTAATCTTGGGATGAGTTTAATTAATAATGAATGGAGTGAATTGAGAAACTACTACTGGTCTGATTCTCCACTTTTTCATATTTTACAAAAAATATTCCAGATTAGAAATTATGAAACTTATATAATATTTATTTACATTACAACACTATTTTTCCTACTTTTAATATCAATAAAAATTTCTGAATTAGAAAACTTAAGCATTTTTTTTATTCTTAGTGGTTGGTTAATTTCAGTATCATGGGTAGTTGGATTAGTTGATGCATTGATTGTATGGTTAATTTTATATAATTCAATAGATGTGATTAAAAATAAAAAATTAGATATTCGAAATTTTTTAATAAATATTTTCCTAACGTTTAATCATTTCGCTATTTCGATTTTTATAAATTTTATAATATTTATAATTTGGAATGATAAAAAATCTAAAAAATTAATTTTTTTATCGGCCTCATATTTATTTGGTTTTCTAATAAATATGTTGTATAAATCATTAATTCAATTTAATGGAGAAACACGTGTGCATTATCTATTAAGACCTACGGTCATACCAACTTTATTTGAAAACAATCCAGAGGTATTAAAATACATTATTTTCAGTGGCTTTTATGGTTTTTTACCGGTAATTATTTTCTTTTTGTACAAAAACTTTTTTAAAAATATGAGTAAAATTTTTATTCCTTTGGTTATTGCAATTCTTGGTTCATTTTTAGCTGCTGACTCATCAAGAATTTTTTCTTATTTAGCAATTCCAACAATTTTAATTACTATTTACAAAATAAAAGATGATTTAGATTCTAGATTGTTAAACATTTTATCTATCGCATCTATATTTTTTGTAATCTTTTTTGAAGAGTATTGGGTGATTGATCACATTTATATATTTTCAGGAAGTGAATATGGTGCAGATTCAAGAATTTTGTACGAAGTAATCATAGAAAAATTCAGAGCAATAATTAATTAAACGAGATTTAATATTTTGAATATTCTTAGTGGGCGCTACAGGATTTGAACCTGTGACTTCTTCCTTGTAAGGGAAGCGCTCTGCCGGACTGAGCTAAGCGCCCCGAATCAATAGTGTAATTATTATTCTTAGCTATGGTAACTAATTTTATTATTTAAATATTTCCATCATTTTAATATATTTACTAAAGCCTTGGGGAATACCGTATTGTATGGACTTCTCATAAGCAAATTCTGTATTTGGTATTGCCTCTTTAAAATTTTCCATTGTAAAAATTGATTCACGATGTAAAAATTCAGAAGCTATTCCCACATCAGTTGAAATTATTGGTGTTTTTGAAAGCCCGCATTCTACAATTGCTTGAGGCCCACCTTCTTTTCGAGAAGCAACTATGTACAAATCTAGACAATTGTATAGTTCGTTTAGCTGTTTTGGTTCAACCATTTCAAAATATTTGAAGTCGATATTTAATTTTTTTAGCTCATTAATTACATATTGTCTTCTTTTACCTGTTAAAAGTATTAAAAGATTTTCAACTTGAGCTTGTTTAGTTTTAATTATTTCAATAAATCTATCGGGCCCTTTAATCAGCTTTGGGCTTTTTAAATCTTTACCTTCAGTATCTCTTTGAAATGAACCCACTACATAAGAGTCATTTGGTATATTGTATTTTTCTCTTATTGGTTTTTTGTCTTGTATTTCAAACCATGCATTTTGATCACTCCAGAAAGGTATATACACTATTTCTTTATTAGTAAGTTTTTGTAACTCCTCTTTAGTTTTTAGTGATATAACATGGTACAAATCTACATAATTATCCCTTTTATAAAATTCTTGTAAGTTTTTTTGTTCAAAATCACTTTTCTCAAAATGATATATTGAACAAATTACTTTTTTATTTTTTAAATAATTCTTTCTTGCTTTTCTCCAAAGCCATGGTGCTATTATCCATACAACAGTTGCTTCTTTAATATTTTCTGTTGAAATATGACTATTGTATTCGTACCATTCTTTTCTAAGCCTATCTACAATCCATGACTCATTTAAATTAGTTAAATAAACTTTCATACAGTTGTAGGATAGCGAAAATTATTGAATAAAATTAGACAAATGTCTTCACAAAATATATTAATTACTGGTATTAGTGGTCAAGATGGTGTTTTTTTAACCAGCAGCTTAAATGAAAGAAAAAATTCAAATCAAACAATTATTGGCGTTACTAGGCAAAATCCAAAACAAACTATTGATAGGTTGAAATCTATTGACACAACATCTTCTAATTTAAAATTATTCAATTTCGATTTAACAAGTGCAAATGAAACTTTAAAGTTAATATCTGATACAAAACCTACTCACATATACAATTTAAGCGGTCCGAGCTCTGTATACGACTCAATGAATAAAGATTTATATTTTCAAAAAACCATTAATTCGATATTTGATAATTTAACTAATGCTTGTGTTCAGGAGAATATTTTCCCTAATTTTTTCCAAGCATGTTCGTCTGAAATGTTTTCAAGCACTAATTCGATGCCTTTAAACGAACAATCATCATTTAGTCCTCGAAGTCCGTATGCCGAAGCAAAACTTGAAGTATACAAAAAGGTGAATAATTTAAAAGAAAAACATGATTGGAATATAAAGTCTGGAATTATGTTTAATCACGAGTCAGAATTTCGAAATAATAATTACTTATTTATGAAAATTTTTCTTACAGCTAAACAAATTAAAAATAAAGAGAAAGAGGTTCTAGAAGTTGGTTCGCTTGATTTAAGTCGTGATTGGTCTTTTGCAGGAGATGTTTCCAAAGCGGTTCACTTAATAAACACTTCGGATGAGAGTAGTAACTACGTTGTTGGTTCAGGTATTTCAACTACCATTCGCGAGGTTGTTGAAATTATATTCTCTTTTTATGGCTTAAACTTAGAAAACCATATCGTGGTAAATCCTAAGCTGTTAAGAGCTGAAGATCCACTTAGTATTGTTGCTGATCCTATCAAATTGAAAGATACACTTGGTTGGAGTCCAGAGCTTTCAATTGTTCAACTACTCGAAAGAATTTTTTATAAACTTGGTTAAATTAACTACATCCTAGAGAGTTGCCACAATTTAAGCATTTATAACAGGAACCATTTCTAACTGTAATATGTCCACATTCGTCACAAGCTGGAGCATCTCCCATCATATCTCCAAGAACCTCTTGTACAGTATCAACTGAATTCGCAGCAGCTTGAGTGCTTTGTTCAGTTACTATTTTTTGTACATGAGTTGCGAGTTCTGTTTTTTGTATAACTTGAACATCTTCAGTTACAACTGACTGCTTAACTTCTTTAGGTGGAACCTGAACAATATCAGTTCTATTTAAATACTCTAGTCCAAGTGCTCTAAAGACATAATCAATAATGGA
>Ga0181567_10003730_pt1 | contig 11276 bp, 9 predicted proteins | sample 101ome_14_FD_133761 | JGI IMG/M metagenome (GOLD analysis project Ga0181567, IMG submission 133761) | Coastal salt marsh microbial communities from the Groves Creek Marsh, Skidaway Island, Georgia - 101403AT metaG (megahit assembly) | ecosystem: Environmental > Aquatic > Marine > Intertidal zone...
ACCTTTTTGGCAGCGGCCTTCTTGGCGACTTTTTTAGGAGCAGCTTTTTTGACCACCTTCTTGGCGGGTTTTTTGGCTGCTTTCTTCTTGGCTTTCATGTTTTGTTTTTTGGGTGTGTTGTTTGTATTGGGGGGAGTCGTCTTCAAGTGAATGGCATCCCTCATCTGATCGAGTTTGGCCTCTACTTGTTTTTTAGCAAATCGTATGGCTTGATTGGCCGTGTTGATTGATTGAGTTATTTTTTCGCAGCTCCTGCGAAGGCTCTGGCTGATACGCTTGCTCCCAGCCAATTCAACACCCTTGTCCTTCAGGAACCCGTTCAGGTGCTGGAATAAATCCTCGGGTTTTAACTTTTTCATCATAGCCTTTGCGCACCAGAACAAATGTTAACTTATCACAAGCGCAAATCTTTGCAAAAAAAATGCGGGAACGTTCCATTCAGTTTAATGGATTTTGTTTCCATGGCCATGGGATAACTTGCGCATCTTCAGCCCATTTCTGCCACTCCTTAGCGAGGCTTTCTGCACGCTTTGGAAATTTGTGTGCCACATTTCTCATTTCGCTGCGATCCTCTTTCAGGTTGTAAAGTTCCCAGTCTGAGTTGGATGCATGAGAGAGGTTGTTTTTGCGGACTAACTTCCAATCGCCAACCCTTACGGCGCAATTGGCTTCGTGTTCCCAAAAGAGCTTTCGATCCTTGAGGCGTTGGCCCTTGATGACAGGCAAAAGACTCGTTCCCTGCATGGGCTGTATGGCGTTCCCACCTTCATTCAGTGGGTAGGTAGCTCCCGCGGCATCGATGAACGTAGCCATGATATCGATGATGTGACCGGGCTCGTGTGTGATGCTTCCGGGTTGCTTGATTTGATTGGGCCAGTGCATGATCAGAGGGGTTGCAATGCCTCCTTCATGAACCCAGTGCTTGTATTCGCGAAAAGGCGTATTGGATACGTTCGCCCAGTGCTGGCCGTAGGCTATGTAGGTGTCGGCTGGGCCAGGCATGACCTCAGGTCCTCCTCTAACCGGCAGGCCTTCACGTGTTTTCATAGGAGGCCAAAGTTTGGGTTGAAGTTCGTCCGCACCCATCGGCTTGGTATCGGGAATGGCTCCGACCCAGCGATCGTTGATATCACGACCTCTTCCCATGCCCTCGGCACATCCTCCATTGTCCTGTAGGTAGCATATCAATGTATTGTCGAGTGCGTCTTGCGCTTTTAAGTATGCCACAATTCGGCCGATACCCTGATCCATGCGATCGACCATGGCAGCGTAGACTTCCATGCAGCGCTCTTCCCACGGTTTATTCTCTACTTGCTCCCAGTCGCCTGCACCGGGGCTTAAAATGGTATCAGATGGAATCAGGCCGAGTTGGATCAGCCTTTCATAGCGCCTATGTCGGGTGAATGAATAGCCTCGGCGATAGACCCCCTTGTAAGCTTCAATATCTTCAGGTAGGGCATGCATGGGCCAATGAGCTGCTGTGTAGGAAAGATAAAGGAAAAAGGGTTTATCAGTGGGTGAACGATGGTGTTTTTCCAGGAAGTTGATGGCGTTATCGGTGATGGCATCGGTATAGTAGTAGGTCTCTGGCTTGTATTCGGAATCATTTTCCGGAGTGATGAAGGTATTCTGACGGCACAAAGTGTTGGGGTCGTAAAAACTGCCTGCACCAATGATCGTTCCATAGAATTGATCAAAGCCTCGCTGTAGCGGCCAGGTATGCTTTGGTCCATCGGGAAGGGTGTGGGTGGTGACATGCCACTTGCCGCTCATATAAGTGGCATACCCGTTGATTCTTAAAGCTTCGGCAAGGGTGAGGCAGTTTTGGTTCAACCCGGTTTGATAACCCGGTAAGCCTTGATTTTGAAGCATGTGGCCGACACCGGTCTGGTGAGCATAAAGACCAGTTAAAAGAGACGCCCGGGTTGGGCAGCAGCGAGCACCATTGTAAAATTGAGAGAAGCGCATGCCATTGGCTGCGAGTCGATCGAGGTTTGAGGTTCGGATTTCACCGCCATAGCAGCCCAGATCAGAGTATCCCATGTCATCAGCCATAATCAGCAAGATGTTCGGATTGGAGCCAGCTTGCAGTGCACACGCCTGCTGTAGCCAGAGCAATGCCATCATGCCAGTAAATAGGATCAATGGAGCCGAACCGATCATGGGTATGACCCTACCCTGCATGAAGCGTGGTGGCAGCACAAGGATGAAGCCTCATGGATTGGTTTAAACATTGAAGTCATGAGGTCCTTGAGGCAAAAAACTGATCTGCTGTCCGTGACAGCGAAGAGCTTGAATTGATACCATGCCCAAGAACCAATTGACTGAAAAAGAAGTCTTTGAACTTCTACAGAACGTCCTATCACAAACCACTCAGGACTCAAACCTGGCACAAAAAATTCTGGATGCCATCCGCAAGGAAATGGAACGAAAACGTCAATCTGCTGCGTTCCATGAGTTTTGTCGTCGTTGCCCGCTGCCCGATCTCAAGGTAGAGACGCTCAAGGAAGTCAGTCAGCGATTTGAAGATAACTTTGGAAGGGATTTGGTGGACTTTGCCATCGATGAAGAAGAGGGGCTGCTGAACGTGGAACTCAACCTGCCTACCGGGTCCCTTATGAGCTCAATTGGTATCAACGACCTGCCTTGGGAGGAGCAGGAACTGGAACCAGAGGTCAAGATAAAGATTGTGCCTTTTCCGGTGGTCATGCCCGGAGATAAGGAACTGGTTTGGATGCTGGGACGTCGAGAAACTATGACGCCACAGGAAGGGCTTCGCGCCCTGCTTGAGGTCCAGGCCGATTTTTGGGAATCGCGCAGTGGGCAATTGCAACTTCGCAAGGGAGCTGAACGCACCTTCCCTGAATTCATGCAGCGTGTCCCAGCTAAGCTGCTCAACGAGGCAGGTTTGAGGCGCCATTATAAGGATGCCGAGGCCATAACCGTCATGAGACGAGAGCTTCCTTGAGGCGATGAAAAAGGCGTGATCCATCCTGCGATGGCCGCATTGACTGGTGGTGTGTTTGTGAGAGTCTCAGCACAAGGGTTGATCCCTAGGAGAAAGTGCTGGGTCAGTTTTGTAGGATTTGTATGAAGGTTACTTCACATTGGTTGATGAATTCTCGATGAAAAGCCGACCGCGTATTGGCGAGGTGGACACCCTCGATTTTTTGACCGAGCCACCTCATGCTATTGACTTTTCCGATCAAGTCATGCCCAGCGTGCTATCCACACCGTGGCTGATCTGGTTTCTTGAGCACACTGCTCGCCAGTTGATGCTGCCCCATCTTGAGCAGTCAGAAAGCACGGTGGGTGCCAGGGTAGAGGTTGAGCACCTGGCTCCTACGCCAATGGGAAAAATGGTTCGTTGTCAGGCCAAACTCATTTTTGCAGACCAGCGGCTGTTTTCCTTTGAGCTGAGAGCTTGGGATGATCAGGACCTCATCGCTCGCGGAACACATAAGTTGAAAGTCATTCGTAAACAGCGATTGGCTGATGTCATCGAAGCGAAGCAAAAGGGCAGATGATGGCACAAGGCAAACATCCTAACACTTTAGCAGTATCTGCTCAATGAAGGGACCTGATTCCTGTCGTCCAAATCTCAGCGATCCCTCGGCCTTTCTCTGGTCCAGGGGATTCCTCACGGCATGCCTCGTGCTCTTAGGTCATTATTTTTGTTTGAGAGGTGATGCTTTGCCCTCTGAGGTGGTTTGTGATGGACAATACAAGGGCCATCTGCAGGGCGTTGCCCTCGATGAACAGTTTATCTATTGGTCGCACACTGTGACACTGGTCAAGTCGGATTTGGAGGGCAAACTTGTCAAGCAGGTAGAGGTCGCCTCACATCATGGAGACCTGACTTTGGCTCAGGGAAAACTATATGTGGCAGTGGAGCTTGGAGCCTTTAACCAACTGGCTGGGGCATCAGAACCATGGGTTTACATCTATGATCCCATCGATTTGCGTTTGCTTGAGCGCATTGAGGTGCCGCAGCTAGTGCACGGTTGCGGGGCGATTAGTTACCACGATGACCGGTTTCTGTTGGCCGGCGGCTTGCCTGAGTCTTACAGCCAGAACTATCTATTCGAATTTGATAGCAGGCTGAATTTTATCGCGCGGCATGAATTGGCCAGTGGTTATACCAAACTCGGGATTCAGACTCTGGCGCGTGTTGAGGGTCACTGGTGGTTAGGGTGCTATGGGGCACCGGTTAATCCAGGCTTGCTGCAGGTGAACGATGCTTTTGAAGTGGTCGCTCACTCGTCGTCGGATTTTAGTTATGGGATTGCCCAATGGGCAGAGGGTGATCAGGTGATGCAGGGTCAATGTTTTGAGGGTAGGACTCGAGGCAAGCTTGTCAGCCTCATTATTCCCGAGATCAACTTTGAAGGTCATGAGTTGCCATGAGCTGGCCGTTTGGATTCTCGGATGCCTCGGAAGGTTTTTGGGCGGCATTTTGATTGCAATCCAATCAACTGGAATTTGACATTGCCAAGGCCATCCATCCCACTAGGATATAAGCCTTTCCGTCACTCCATAGCCGTTGGCGGTCTACCACGATGAAAACATACACGAACCTTTCACGTAGCCGCCGAGGCTTTACCCTGATCGAATTATTGGTGGTGATCGCTATCATTGCCATCCTTGCCGGCATGCTTCTCCCAGCTTTATCCAAGGCCAAGGAAAAGGGTAAAAGGGTCAAGTGTCTCAATAATTTGCGTCAGCTTGGTATCGCCATGACGATCTATGCGGATGACAACAACGATGTGTTGCTCAAGGCTAGGCACAATTCGGTGCAAGTTTCGCTCAATCCTCCCGAACGCGAGGCGGCAGCCAGTGTGGGCTTAACCATTAGCACCAACAATGCGGTTTCTAAAATATGGACATGCCCCAACCGTCCCAGCTTCCCTACCTTCGAACCTTCATTCCCTCAATGGAACATTGGTTACCAGTATTTCGGGGGGATCGAAGAGTGGACCAATCCTTTGGGGCGATTCAAATCCAGAAGTCCTGTCAAACACTCTACCTCACAGCCCGGCTGGGTTCTTGCTGCCGACGCGGTGCTGAAGGTTGATAATGATTGGGGGGGCGGAAGAGCCGAGGCTTTTAAAAATATGCCCCCGCATCGTAATCCCCAGGGTTTGCCTGAAGGGGGGAATGAACTCTTCATGGATGGATCGGCAAGATGGATCAATTTTGATCGAATGCTCTTTATCCACAGTTGGAGCACCGGCGGTGCGCGCAATGCTTATTTCTGGCAGGACGACTTGGGTGATCTCGCTCTCAAGGATCTTGAGCCGCTTCGTGCGAAATATTGATCCCTCGCTCTCTGGGGGCAGCGATTTGTCATCGCCTGTTGTGCCTCTGGCTTGTGAGGGCTTGAGCAAGTCCTTGCCATCCTGATGACTGGCATGAAGCCATGGTCATGAGGATGTTATGGGGTGTGATCATCCTCAAGCATCACGCAGCTGGAGATCCGACCTAGGCCATTTCTCTCAGTTCTTAATATGTTCTAGAATGGTGTAAGTAGCTATCAATCCGGATGATTGACAGATTGTGAGGTCAATCACCAACACAAGATGGATAGAAGACTCAGGTGATTTGTGAACGGGGAAGGTTTGGCGAGCTGGTAGGCTATGTCCACAAACCTTTTACAACGCACGACTTTTGTTCACACCCAAAAAAGAGTTACGACTTTTTGGCGTGCGGACATCATGCCTACCAGCCTGCCTTGTAAAAAAGTTAAATCCATCGTTGGCAAGATGCCAGTTGAACTTATTCACAACTTATTAACACCTCTAACATATTGCCTAGCAGTATGATGGATTATAAGTTTTCGGCTGCCATCAAGCATTTTGTCAGATAAGGCAGTAATTGTTTCTTGCGCGAGACAATTCCAGGCAAATCATACACCCCGAGGCGTCGTTGCTTGTATTCGATTAAATCTACAAGTTTCTGTTCACCAACGACTAAAAGCAAGGAACCCTGGCGAACGACATCTGTTATCAGCAGGGCGCTAAAAGTGTGTGAACCTTGTTTTTGGTAGGATTCCAGTGCTAAAGAAAGCCTTTCATGCTGATCCCAGAACTCTTGGAAGCCGATTTCCTCGATTTGAGCCACACTAAAAGTATGCCCTTTTTCGTGATAAATTTTGCAGTCATTCACAATGGCCTTTTCGGGTAATCGTTGCTTGAGAACGGAACCAGAGCTGAATATTTCTTCTGTAAAGGATGTCGCCTTAATGCCGGTGATGGTTTCAAGTGTCTTGAGCATTTCTGCATCCAGATCGGTTGCGGTGGGCGAGGTCAGATTCAGGGTGTCTGAGATGATCCCTGCAAGGAGAAGCCCTGCGATATCCCGCGGAAGCTTCACTTGATGCTGGAGGAACATTTCCGTCACGATCGTGCATGTGCTGCCGACAGGCCGATTGACAAACAGGATCGGTTTCTGTGTGGTCATCGCACCAATGCGATGATGGTCCACAATTTCAATGATCTCGACTTGGTCAGCACCCTCCACTGCCTGAGAAAGTTCATTGTGATCAACCAGGATCAATTGGCGGTTCACAGGTTTGATGAAATCAGTCTTGGAGAGAATCCCCACCAGACGCCCATGTGCATCTTGAACCGGAAAGGCCTGAAATTGGGAAGAAACAGCCAAATTTCGGATTTGTGCAAGGGGTTCGTCTTCGTTGAAATGAAGAAAATGTTCGGTTCGCAGGTGCCTAACTGGGATGGCAGCTCGGCAGAGCATCGCAGTGGTGGTGGAGTCATGGGCCGAGCGTATGATCGATACCCCATTGGCCCTTGCTTTGGCGCGGATCGGATCACTGACTTGGAGGTTCCCTGTGACTACCAAGACCCTTACCTTGCTTGCGATGGCAGCCTCTTGGATATCCTCTCTATCCCCGACCACTAAAAGCAGTTTGTTTGTGTCATAATGGCTTAACCGCGACTCGAAAGATTCCGCAGACATGGCTCCGATCATCAGTGTGAGTTCCTCCTCCACTTGCGAGTTAACCATTTCAGCGTCATCACACTTGAGTGTGTCGGCTAACTGATCCAGCGAACAGAGGATGCGCCTGGTATCAGCCAGCCTAGCTTGAGCCGGTAGAAAAAATTTGCTCATCTTGAACACGGACACCAGACCGCAGCATCGCAATGCCTCATCCACAATGGGTAGGCTTCGGATATTGGTGCGATCCATGATTTCCATGGCCTCCCATGCACTGGTTAACATCCCTACCTGCACCACTTTTTGCTGCATGACATCGCGAACCCGTGGGCGCACGTCTGCTACAAAGCGAGGCGGAGCGACTCCAAACTTCTGGAGCACATGCTCGATGCGGTCGTTGATGTCACCGCACCTGGCGGCCATGGCATGGTTCATGCCGAGTTGCTGCTTGAAGTGAGCATAGGCCAGGGCAGAGCAAATGCTGTCCATGTCCGGGTTTCGGTGGCCGATTATCAGTATTTCCTTCACAAAGATAACTGTTGTCGAATGATCCAACTGCCTTTTGATACAATCGATGGCAGGTCTGCCCTCTCGTTGGGCTAGGGGGCTTGCAAACAGCAATGGTGACCTGTTGCAATCTTTCCCAAATAGCCTAGCATGCAAACGGCATGAGTCACGCGAGCAATCATATCATTTTGAGCCGGGATTGTGAATCCATCCGTATCCCCTCTGGAGAGGCCTGCCAACTCAGTTCGGGGACAGAAGTATTCTTGACCCAGGCATTGGGCGGTTCCTTCACGGTTCGCACCGATCAGGGCTTGTTTCGTATTGCTGATAAGGATGCCGATGCCCTAGGGCAAAAGCCTCAATCTTCTTCGGCGGATGCGATGGCTGCCGACCTAGATCCTGATGCTTACAGTGAGTCGCAGCTTTGGGCGGCTCTTCGCCTGTGTTTCGATCCTGAAATACCTGTCAATATTGTGGATTTGGGGCTGGTCTATGATCTTCAAGACACTGAGCTCGAGCCTGGCGAACATCGCGTTGAGGTTAAAATGACACTGACTGCGCCAGGTTGTGGCATGGGGCCGGCCATTGCTAATGACGCTCGTGAAAAATTATTAGCCCTTGGAGGGGTCAGGGAGGCCTCTGTGGAAATTGTATGGGATCCGCCCTGGCATCAATCGATGATCACCCCTGAAGGAAGAAAAATCCTTGGGCTTTGAAAGGGCTTTAAAAAGACTTTTCAAGTGTAGGGCTTGGAGATAGTTTCTCACCCCTCGGGCCTTAGGACAGGCTTGAATTTTCGACCCCCTTACTAATGCCAAACGATTTAAGCTCACTTGCCGTGAATAAGTTTATGGTTTTGCTTTAATGAAACCCTTCACCGGTTGCTCGTCGAAGGCAAGACAGGTGCAGTCAAGTTTGGTTTTGTTTGTGCCGGAAATGGTTAAAGAGTTTTTTAGATGAAAAGTTACGATATTGCAGTCATAGGTGGTGATGGAACCGGTCCCGAGGTGGTCCGCGAATCCATCAAGGTTCTTGATGCGGCTGGCGCCAAGTTTGGATTCAAGCTCAATTACACAGATTTTGATTTTGGTGGGGAGCGATTCTTACGCACCAACGAAGCCCTACCCGACAGTGCTGCTGATGACCTTAGGCAGTTTCCAGCTATTCTTCTGGGTGCCATCGGCCATCCTGATGTCAAGCCCGGTATCCTCGAAAAAGGAATCCTGTTGCGGTTACGTTTTGAATTGGAGCAATACATCAACCTCAGGCCTGTGAAGCTCTACGATGAGCGGTTTTGTCCACTGAAGGATAAAGGGCCGGAGCATATTGATTTTGTGGTTGTTCGAGAAAATAACGAAGGTCTCTACACCGGATCAGGTGGATTTGTTTTCAAGGGAACCCCTAACGAGGTGGCTATTCAGGAAAGTGTCAACACTCGCCGAGGCGTGGAGCGCTGCCTGCGCTACGCGTTCGAATACGCCCAAAGACGCAACAAAAACAAGAAACTCACGCTCTGTGGCAAGACGAACGTCCTGACCTTTGCTTTTGATTTATGGGAGCGGGCTTTTCATGAAATCGGGCAGAAAGATTTCCCTGATATCACTCGTGATTATGCTCACGTCGATGCGACCACGATGTGGTTCGTCAAGAATCCCGAATGGTTTGATGTGATCGTCACTGACAACATGTTCGGTGACATCATCACCGATCTGGGTGCCATGGTTCAGGGTGGCATGGGGATTGCAGCGGGTGGCAACCTCAATCCTGAGGGCACGAGCATGTTTGAGCCCATCGGAGGCAGCGCACCGAAATACACCGGCCAAAATGTCATCAATCCTCTTGCCGCAATTTGTGCTGGTCAGATGATGCTTGACCACCTCGGTGAGCGAGATGCCGCCAAGGCGATCGAGGAAACTGTCATTTCAGTGACTCGAGAAAAAATTAAGGATCTGGCGGCGGGCCGCATGGGTTATTCAACCACTGAGGTGGGCGACCTAGTTGCCAGCAGTCTCTGAAGCCATTGCTACCGCTAAACCTGCCGACCTTGGCAGGGAATAGTTTAGAAGGTCAGGAAGCCCTATCAGGTCTTCTTGACCTTTTCTTTTGCTTGTTTCGTTGGCCCCACCAGTCTTTGCCTTAACTGCTGATGGGCGCTAGGCATGGCAAGCTCAACCAGGCGATCGGTGGCGACCCATTGCTCCCCGGGTTGAGCCGGGAGGGCCTTTTTTAACCTGATTCGGTAGCTGAACAATCGGATTCTGTGATGGGTGATGGTGTGGTCGATTGGCTTCCAAGCCTCTGCTGGCGAAGCTAGGGTTGCTTGCCTGGACCTCAACATCTGGCTCATGGCTTCTTCTACAACGGCCGATGAAGCCCTGGCCTCGGCCAAGGGTAGAGTGAAAAATTCCCAAAGGCCACGATTGTGCCCGTCAGCTGACGGCTCGACCAGAAGGACCGATCCCCGATGCTCCAAAATCAGTGCCACGCGTCCTAATTTGACCGTTTTGGGTCTTTTGGGGAGCCGGGGAAGGTCTGCTACGCTTTGGCAACGATTTGCCAAGCAAGCTTTAGCGATTGGGCAGATTTCGCAGCGGGCAGCTTTGCCGGGTAGGCAGACCATGGCCCCCAGCTCCATGATAGCCTGGTTGAGATGGCTGCATACCCTTTGGGGGCGCGGGCGCATGGCGTCTGCGAGCTCAACCCAATTCCTTGCGATCTGCCAAAGCAGCTTGACCACCTGCCTTTCGCCGGCATTGGCTTGGAGGTTGTTTTGTCGACACAGAACGCGAATCACATTGCCATCTAGGATCGGGGTGGGTTTGTCCAGGGCGATGCTGCAGATGGCTCCTGCTGTGTAGGGGCCAATGCCAGGTAAGCTAATGATGGTATCGTAATCCTCTGGGAAACGACCTTGATGATCCAACTCGTTAAGGATGGCTGCCACTTTGATGATTGACCGGGCACGCCGATAATATCCCAAGCCCTCCCAATGCTTGAGCACAGAAGCCTCGCTGGCAGCAGCCAGACTGGCAATATCAGGGAAGGAGCTCATCCACCGATCCCAGTAAGGTATGACGGTTGCCACCTGGGTTTGTTGCAGCATGATTTCGGAGATCCAGATGGCGTAGGGATCACGCGTTTTTCTCCAGGGCAGGGGACGAGCATGCTTGGCATACCAGTCGAGCAGGGGGCCTAGGATCTCTTTCTGCAGGCGCTTGGTTGCCTTTTCTTCGCTGCCCATATAGTTTTTGCCTCCAGAATGTCGCCCAAAACCCTAACCACGTATAGCTGCAAACTGAGCCCCGCACAAGGTGATCAGTTGCAGGCATTACTCCATGCCAGGTGTTATGATTTTCGCTCCCTGGCTCATGCCAGGTTTGCCGCAAGCAAGGACAAACTCAATGTGGTCCTTTATCAGACCGGAAAATTGGTGGTTCAGGGCAAAGAAACAAAGGACTTTGTTCAGTTTCTACTCGAGCCTGAGATCCTTGGTGAAGCCCGATTGGGGTATGAACAGGTTTTGGACCCAAAGCGTTTGGACCCGCGGATTGGGATTGATGAAAGCGGAAAAGGGGATTATTTCGGCCCTATGTGCGTTGCTGGGGTTTATGTCAATGCTTCGATCATCCCTCAGTTCGAAGAGGCTGGCTTGATGGACTCCAAGAAAATATCCAGTGATCGGCGCATCAGCCAATTAGCTGAAATCATACGAAAAACCCCAGGTTGTCATCACAGCGTGGTCCAGATAGGGCCAGAAGCCTACAACCGCCTGCATGCTAAAATGGGGACGGTTAATGCCATCTTGGCATGGGGTC
>Ga0181567_10003737_pt1 | contig 11267 bp, 12 predicted proteins | sample 101ome_14_FD_133761 | JGI IMG/M metagenome (GOLD analysis project Ga0181567, IMG submission 133761) | Coastal salt marsh microbial communities from the Groves Creek Marsh, Skidaway Island, Georgia - 101403AT metaG (megahit assembly) | ecosystem: Environmental > Aquatic > Marine > Intertidal...
AGCAATCTAGCAATCAATTAATTCATAAAAAAGATGGAAGATTGCATATTTATGTCAGACAAGACAAATATAAGGGCGAATTAAAGTCAAAAAATTGGGTAGGTAGACTTTATATCAATGGAAAACAAAAAATTTCCTCGTCTGGAACTAAAAATTTAGATGAAGCCATCCCAATTTTAGAAAAATGGTATGATAATCAAATCAACGAAGCAAAAGAAAAAGAGCAAATAGTAAATAAAGACGAAAATTTAGAAAAAAAAGAGGTTTCCGATGTTCAATTATTTTCTGAGGAACAAAATAAAAGCCAAGAGAGAGAAGCAGACAGCGAAAATATTCAATTAAAAATAGAAAGTGACAAAGGTCTTGAAAAGGGATTAAAATCCACAATGTTTGAAAAACTAAAAGGAATTAGATTTGGTAAGAAAAAAAATAATACAGAGGAAGAAAACGTAAAGCCAAACATTCAAACTCAAAATAAGAAAAAAGGTTTTTCATTAAAAAATATTTTTAAATCGAGAGTATCAAAATTAAGTGTAGCCGGAGAAGAAATTGCTGGTCTAGACATAACAAAGGATGCAATTAAAGTTTGCCAAGTATCTCAAGATAAAGATGAAAAATGGATACTAGATAAATTTTCATACAGACTTTTAGATAAAGACAAAATTTCAGATAATGTTCTAGGTAATAAAGATTATATTGCAGAGGAAATAGCACTTGCACTCAAAAACGCAAAAATAACCTCCAAAAATATTGCAATGTCAATTCCAGTAACTAGTGCAATAATTAAAGTTGTAACAAGTCCCTTAATGCAAGATGAAGAATTGCAAAAGGCTATTGATACTGACTCTTTATGGGAAAATCTGGTTCAATTGACAGATAATTTAAATGATTATTCAATTTTTCATCAAGTTATTAATAGAAATTCAAAAAATAATACAATGGATATTTTGTTTGTGGCATCAAAATTATCGGATGTAAATGAATATTCAAATATTGTAAAAAAAGCAGGATTAAATCCAGTTATAATTGATGTGAGGTGTTTTACTTTAAAAAATGCTCACGATAATACAGAATTTAAATCAATTGTAGAAAAAACAAGCTCAGCAATTTTAGAATTAGGGCCAGAAGAAAATTACTTAATGATTATACACAACAACATTCCAGTTATAACGGATGTTTTTTTGCGCCAACCAGAAAAAGAAATGCTTAGCTCGATAAGTGAACAACCAAATTCTGAGGCAGAGGCTGTTGTCAGAAGGTATTCCATGCAAATCAAGCAAGCTCTTGCTGAATATGAGACTAAATATGAAAATAAAATAACCAATATTCAAGTGGTTAGTTCTATGAAAAATGTTTCAGATGTATTGAATTCATTTAGAAAAAACTTGCCAACTATTGGATTTCACTTATTTGATCCTTTGAATGGTGTTCAAATACCATCTTATAATTCTGAAAAAACTAATATCGAAAATCGTTCTACTTTTGCATCTGTAATTGGTTTAGCTTATAGAAAACTTGATGTTTTTGGGTATTATAAATTTGTTACAGCAGTCAAAAACATAAATCTTTTACCTAATAGAGAAACAGTTAGACAGAGAGGTAGGTTAAAGTTTTTAACTGGTTTTGCATTTAAAGGTATTGCAAGCTTGGTAGCAGCTGTTTATTTGTTTTTAATAGTCACATCCTACTTTCAAATAAAAACAAATAATCAAATTCTAAATGAGTTCGATCAGGTTCAAATTGAATATGATCAATTGAATGCAAAATTTTCAAAATTAATTAAAAGAAAAAGAGAAATAGATAAATCTTTAGAGCTAGGAAAATTAGTAACCTCTAATCAAGTTCAATCATACAGAGCTCTCGCTCAAATTGCTAGAAGTGTTCCTCTTAGAGTTAATTTTACAAATTTAAATTTTGATGGTCAAAATAATATTGTAATAACAGGATTAGCATTTGCTGATCAAGATATTCTCAATTTTATTTCAAATTTAAATTCAAAATCGTTAATTGCTCAAGCCTCTTTAACTAATATGCAAGAAGAGGCTCAAGATCAAAATTCAAATAGTAAAAATATGAAAAGATTTACAATTAATTGTATATTGAAGGGTAATTAATGGACTTATCAAATTTAAAAAACATGAATGTAAGTGACTTGGTGTCGAGTTTGAAGGGATCAGAATTATTAAAAGATAAAAAATTTCTTATAAAATTTGGAATTGGTTTTTTTGCAATATTAATTTTTTTAATTGGATATTATTTTTTCATAAATCCAATTATTAAAAACCAGAAACAAAAAATTTTACAAATGAATGAAAACAAAATTCAAATTGAGGAATTAAACACTAATATTGTTACTGTTTCAAAATCAATTAAAAAATTAGAACCAGAATTTAAAAAAAATAGTAGATTATTTCACTCTAAGAAAGAGGTTGAAGATCTTTATCAAAATATAAGTAATTTTGCTTTGAATAATGGATTAAACATTATAAATTTAAAAGTAGTAGAGCCAATTGGAGTAAGTGCAAACCAAAACCAAGATCAAAATAATAGTGAAAACCCACAATTTCTTTATTACAAAATCCCTGTAGAATTTGAAATTAGAGGTAATTATTTGGGCTATCTTAAGTTTAGAAGAGCTCTAGCATCATCGACTAAAGTCATTAATTTTGATAAAGAGGAAATAGGTGTTATTGAAGATTTACAAGGACAAGTAATAGCCAAAGGTACAATTTCTATTGTAGGATTGCCAGATGAATATAAATAAAAAACTTTTATATCTGATACTAATAATTTTTAGTTTTAATCTAAATTTTTTTAATTCTATAGCAGAAGAAAAAGCTAATCTTGATGAAGAAGAGTTGCCTGCTATCGACCCTTTTCAGGGAACATCTGCATCAATGAATACAGGTCAAAATCAATTGCTGAATTCTTCAGAGGCAGTTGAAACTAAATCATTTATTAATGATTTAAGATTAGTTGGTACATTATCTGGAAAAAATAAGAAATTTGCTATTTTAAGTGCACCAGATGGATCTTTATTAAAATTTAAAGAAGACGAACAAATAACTGAAAATGAGAGATTAGTTTTTATTTCAGAAGATTATATTTTAGTTACCGTGTTTGATGATGAAGAAAAATCATATGAAGTTTATATGAATTATGTTGTTAAAGAGAGCAAAGAAAAGAAAAAAAATTAGATGATAAAATTTATAAAACTATTACCAATTTTCTTTTTAATCTTTTTATATTCTTGTCAAAATCCAGAAAAGATAACTACACTTCCTAAAAGAGATAAACCACTGATAGATACAAAAGCAGTTATCAAAGAAGGCCTAAAAGATATGAAAAAAAAAGTAGAAGATGGGCCTAAACCAAAAAAACTTAAAATTAAAAAAGATAAAAGAAAAACAATAACAACTCAAAATTATAAAAACTACGTCACTTTTCCAGCAGGATATAGAAATCTAAAACAAAAAATTAGTATTAATTTTCAAAACCTAGATTTTAAATATGCTATGGCTTTGATGGCTGAGATGGGAGATATTAATATTTTAGTTGGAGACGAAGTAAGCGGAACTATAAATGCAAAAATCAAAAATGTAGGTTGGGATGTTACATTTCAAACTTTATTAAATATGAAAAATTTAGGATCTGATATTGATGTTGAAAATGGAATTATTAGAGTTCACAGTCCTGAAAATATAACAAGTCAAGAAACATTTAATGCTAACAGAGCAGAAGCGTTAAAGAAAAAAGTGGAACTGGAAGAAACATTTAAGCCCATGTTAGCTGAAATATTTAATTTATATTATATAAGTCCAGAGCAAGCAAAAACTACACTAGAAGATTTGTTTTCATCACAGGGAGCCGAAGGCCAAAATATAATGACAAATTTAAAAATAACTGTCGAGGATACAACTAGATCAATCATTGTAAGAGGTTATAGAGAAGATCTAGATATAATTGATAAGGTTATTAGAGAAATAGATGTAAAGACCAAACAAGTATTAATAGAGGCTTTTGTAGTAGATGTAACCTCAACATTTGCTGCAGCTTTAGGTTCAAGAATTGGAGCGATGACCAAACAAGGAGAGGGAGATACATCTCAAACAACAATATCAGGTACTATTGGAGGCTCAGCAACGACATCAACAGGTGTTGCCTTAAGTGCAGCAGCTGGAACAGTAAGTAATAATTCAATTGTAGGGGCTACTAGTGGTATAGGAATAATTAAAACGATGGGTGCATCAGTTCTTAAATTAGAATTAGAAGCTCTACAGTCTATGGGGCTTAATGAAATTCTCTCATCTCCAAGTGTATTTACATTAAATAATCAAGAAGCAACAATCACTCAAGGTACTCAAGTGCCTTATCAAACAACATCTGACGGTACAACTACTACTGCCTTTAAAGAGGCTGCTTTATCATTAACAGTAACACCTAGTATAATTGGAGATGGCAACGTATTAATGGATATTAAGGTAAATGATGACTCACCAGACACATCTTTTGGAACAGACGAACCAGCAATTAAGACAAATGAAATTAAGACAAAATTATTAGTTAGTGACGGTGATATAGTTGTAATTGGTGGTATCAAAAAGAACACTAAAAGTGATACAAAAACAAAAACGCCAGGTTTAGCCGACCAAAAAAATAAAGCTATTGGAAATCTGTTTAAGAGCAGAAACAACACAGATACTTTAACAGAATTGTTAATATTTATAGCTCCAAAAGTAATTGATTAGAATGAGTACAATCAGATTAGACTTTACCAGTGAACAGAATATTTTAAATATGTTACTTGAAAACTCAGTTATAACTGACAAACAATTATTAAAAATAAATTCTACAAGTAGTGAGGTTGGAAAGACCAAACTAGAGACTGCATTTGAATTAAATTTAATAAATGAGGAAAAAATTCTCAACATATTATCTTCCACATATTCACTTGAGGTTGTAAATTTAAACGAAAAAAAAATTGATCAAAAAATAAGACAAGTATTAGATTTAAGATTTATAGAAGAAAATTTTATTGTTCCTTTTGAAATATCAGATTCGACTTTAAAAATTGCCATTCCAGATTCGTCAAAATTAAGTTTGATGAAAAATCTTAAAACTATGACTCAAATGGAACCAGAGCTTTACGCTTCATCTATTTCAGAAATTAAAAATTTTATTGATAGGTTAAAAAATTTGGAAACAAAAAAAATTAATCCATCTAGTGTAAAAATAGAAAAAATAAAAAAAAAGAATGATGATGAAATAGTAGAAGTAGGATCTGAAGTAATTGTTTTTGGCAATAAAGTTATAACAGAAGCAATAAATCTTGGTGCCAGTGATATTCATATTGAAAGTTTTAGAAACAGTGCTCAAGTAAGATTTCGAATAGATGGAATTTTAAGAGTTATGACTGATTATTCAAAATTTTTATATGATAATTACAATGCTGTAATAACTAGAATAAAAATTATAAGTAAACTTGATATTGCCGAAAGAAGAATGCCACAAGATGGAGCTAGTACTTTTATCACAGATTCAAAAGAAGTTGATTTAAGGGTTTCTATATTGCCTACTAAAAATAATGAAAGAGTAGTAATGAGGATTTTAAATAAAGAGGCAGGAGAAAAAAAATTAAGTGAATTAGGCTTTGAAGCTAGAGATTTAGAAAAATTAACAAAAGCAATTACTTCTCCTCAAGGAATGGTGTTAGTTACAGGACCAACGGGGAGTGGAAAAACAACAACTTTGTACAGTGTTTTAAAACATATTAACAAACCAGGAATGAATATTTTAACTGCTGAGGATCCAGTAGAGTATGAGCTAGAAGGAATTGGTCAAGTGCAAGTCAAAGAGGCTATAGACTTTACATTTGAATCAGCACTAAGATCTTTTTTAAGACAAGATCCAGAAGTAATTTTGGTCGGAGAGATTAGAGATAAAGCAACTGTTGATATAGCTTTAAAGGCATCACTAACAGGTCACTTAGTTTTTAGTACCTTACACACTAATGACGCTCCAAGCTCAATTACAAGATTGCAAAACATGGGAACGCCTAATTATTTAATTTCTGCCGCATTAACTTTGATTATGGCACAAAGATTGGCTAGAAAAAATTGTCCAGAATGCTCAGTTATAGACGAAAACGTTACACCAAAATTATTAAATTCAATTGGCTTTTTGCCTGAGCAGTCCGCAAGAGCTAAAATATATAAAGGCAAAGGATGTGATCAATGTGGAAATTCTGGATTTAGAGGAAGAATGGGTATTTATGAAATTCTTGAAATTGACAAAGAGTTAAAACAAGGAATTTTATCTGATTTGAGTCAAGCTGAATTAAATGCTATTGCAAAAAAAAATGGTTTTAGAACAATGCAAGAAATGGGCCATGATCTCTTATTGAGTGGAGATTTGAGTTATTCAGAATATGAAAGAGTACTTCAATCGAATTAATGCTTAATTTTGAATACAAAGGAATATCTTACGGAAAATATGTAGAAGGAGAAATTGAGGCACTCAATAATTCTGAAGCAGCTCATAAATTAAAAGAGCAAAAAGTAATTATTACCAAATTAGTTCAAACAAAAAAAAAGAAAGAAATCAAAAAAAAAGAAAAAACTTCTTTCTCTTTTGGAACTGGAGTTAAAGCTAAAGATATCTTAGTTTTTTGTAAACAGTTTGCAACAATGCTTAGAGCCGGTTTGCCTGTATTAAATACTTTAGAAATGTTGATTGGACAAACAGCATCTAAGGGAATGAAAACTATAATTGAGACCATTAAAAAAGATCTTGAATCAGGTAATGCATTATCAAAGTGTTTTGAAAAACATCCTAAAGTTTTTGACACTGTTGTTGTTAATTTGATTAAAGCAGGGGAGGCTAGTGGTAAACTAGATATATTTTTACAAAAAATAGTTACTAACTTAGAAAAAAAGGAAAAAATTAAATCTCAAATTAAAAGTGCTTTTTTCTATCCAGGAGTTTTATTTACAGTAGCAATTGGTGTCACAATTTTCATGTTAATGAATGTGGTACCAACATTTGTAAAAATGTATGAAGGTATGGGTATGGGAGATGATCTTCCAACACCAACTGCAGTAATTATGTCTATGAGTTCATTTTTAAGATCTGCAGGTGGATTAATTATGTTTATCTCTATAGTAACAACTGTAATTACAATGAAATTTTTAATTGCCAGAAGTTATAATATTAGAAAATCTTGGCATTCATTTACTTTGAAATTACCAATTTTTGGAAATTTGTTACAAAAATCTATTCTTGCGAAAGTTTCAATGGTTTTAGGTAACCTTAACCAAGCAGGGGTTGATTTAATTGAAAGTATTGATATTGCAAAATCTGTCACTGAAAATGTGATAGTAATTGAGGCTTTAGAAAATATTAAAAAAGGTGTTTTCTCAGGAGAAACATTAACTGATTTATTTAAAAAAGAAAAAATTTTTCCTTCAACTTTTAGTCAATTGATTTCTGTTGGAGAGCAAACAGGAAGTTTAGATGATATGTTTGGGTCTGTTGCAACATATTATGAAGAAGAATTTGATGTGGCTGTTGGTAATCTATCAAGTTTAATTGAACCCATTATGATCGTCTTTATGGGAATTACCATTGGTGGTCTAATGTTAGCTATGTATGCACCAATATTCAACGTTGGTGCAATTATTAATTAAACTACAATATCTGAGGACTTTTTGGTGTTTGACATTTATAACCATTGATTTTAAGATTAATCAATTATTTTTTAAGGATAGGAGTCGCATGAAAAAAAACAAAGGTTTTACACTTATTGAGCTATTGGTAGTTGTAGCAATAATAGGTATTTTAGCTGCAGTAGGTGTTGTGGCTTACAATGGTTATACTGCATCAGCAAAAGCAAATGCAGCAAAAACAATGCATTCGCAAGCTGTAAAGTATATCTCGGCAGAAATTCAAAAATGTTCTCTAGGTGAAAGTAAATTTATGGGAACTAATCAAGATTGTCCAGCGACAGCAGCAAAAGCTGTAACTGGAGCAGTAGCCACTATGACTGATAAGAACCCATACAACACTGGTTCTAATGCGGTAGCATCTAGTTCAAGCTTTGTTGCTGGTCAAGTTAGTGTAAGTTCTTCTGGTACAACTGTGACAGTTAAAACTTGTACTAAATCAGGTTGCGGTTCAGATGATCAGCTAACTGCTACGATAAGCGTAGATTAAATTTAAATGAGGCGCTACAGCCGAGGTTTTACTTTAATAGAACTTTTGGTTGTAGTTGCACTCATCGGAATACTCTCAGCAATAGGTGTAGTTTCTTATAGTAAGTACAAAACTTCAGCAGAAAAGAAACAAGCAGAAATAAGTCTTAGCTCGATATATCTAGCTGAACAAGAATATAAGTCTAACAATGGTAGTTATTATTATAACTCCTCATTGAATAACATTATCAACGAACTATTTGACGGTGTAGATGATTTATCAGACCAGAATTATACATTCACAATTTCAGGGAATTCGAATAATGATACTTTAAGTATCCAGGCAAAACATAAATCATCAAATTGTACTTTAACTCTAAACGAAAAGAATAAGTTAACTACTTCAAATTGTTAAAGTAAGTTAATGAAAATATTTTTATATTTAAATATTATTGTTACAGGATTAAATATTTTTATAATTATTTATGCATATTCTTTAAATTTTTTTCCTAAAAAATGGAAAAAAAAAGTTAATCAAGATACTTTAGTTGGTTTAGCATTAATATTTTTAAGTCTATTAACTTTTTTTCTTTGGGCAATATATTTTTATTATAAAATTTTTATATGAACAAAAAAGCCTTCACTCTGATTGAGCTCTTAGTTGTTGTTGCTATCATCGGTATTTTAGCTGCAGTAGGAGTGGTAGCTTATAACGGATATACAAATTCTGCGAAAAAAAATGTTGTTAAACAAAATCATAAAAATATTGAAAAATGGTTTGTACTTAAAGCAACAGAGTGTGAAATTGATGGAAAGATTACCTATAAAAGTTGGAGAAACAGAGGATCAACTGAAGAAAAAGGTTGTAGTTATAACAACGGCTGGAGTTTAGTGATGGATTTAGGTTACAATCATATGAGATATCATTTTATGGCTGAATATGGTTATGATAAAAATTTTAAAAATCCTTTTGATCAAAATAATCCAAATACTAATCCAGAGTGGAATAATGGTTGTTCTGCCACTAAAGGAAAAACGAGCTTTTATGGAAATAATAAAGGACAATTTCTAATATGGTCAAACACTGGGGATTCTAAGTGTATTGAGTCTAGTATACAGTTTCCAGTGTCTTAAAATTAAATGAAGCAAAAAGGTTTTACTCTCATAGAGTTATTAGTCGTAGTTGCTATCATTGGTATCCTCGCTGCAGTAGGGGTAGTTGCTTATAATGGGTATACGAGTAGTGCTAAAGTCTCAGTATCTAAATCTAATCACAAAACAGCAGTAAAAAAACTAAATTTATTAATACAGGAATGCAACATTAGTCCTAATGGAAAAGTAAAATTGATGATGAAAGCCAATGATAAAACAGAATATGAAAAGGGCTGTTGGTATGATGTAAACACATATTTGTTTTTTAGACAGTATTTTACAAATGATTTAAATAATTCAATTGAATGGAAAAATAACCATACAAAAGAACCTTGGGGAAAAAATTATGTTGCAATGGAAGGAAATAGTTGGGCCTGTACTCAGGAAAAATATATTGGATATGTAAATATGGATTATAAAACATCGACTAAAACCATAGAAATTTGCACTTGCATCGATAGTCCTTGCAGCGATAATTCAAATATAGAAAAATATGAAACACAGTGGGAATAAAAGCTTTAAAGCCTTCACTCTGATTGAGCTCTTAGTTGTTGTGGCTATCATTGGAATTCTTACTGCAGTAGGGGTTGTTGCATATGGAAAATATACAGATGGCGCTAAAAATGCGATTATAAAATCAAATCATCAAAAAATTAAAGAATTAATAAAAGCAGAAATTGCTGATTGTCATTTATCAGGTGGTAGAGATTATAAAGTTATTAGATATGAGAGATCAGGGGGGAAAACATTTAGAGAAAGAGAGTTTAGATGTCGTTCAGCGTTTAGTAATGAACTTCAAGTGCACTTTTTGGCTTTAGGTTTAAGAGATCCTGTAATTCAAGAGTTTAGTTTTTATAAGCGTTGGACATATAATGGTACAGTTTTACCTAATGATGCAGGAGCGGCATGGTGGGGAACTCCTAGAAAAGAAGCAAAATACCATCCTGCCTATTGGGTTGGAAAGACTTGGATAGAGGAAAAATGGATAGATGGTTCAAAAAATTTAAAATTAACAAGTTATTTAATGGATGAGACAACTAATATTACTGATACAATTCAGATTCCATTTAAATGATTAAAATTAAAGCCTTCACTTTGATTGAACTCTTAGTCGTAGTAGCTATCATCGGTATCCTTGCTGCAGTAGGTGTTGTTGCTTATAACGGATATACAGAGGCTGCAAAAATCAGAGCAATCAAAGCTCAACATGCTATGATTAAAGAATATATTTCAGCAGAAATATTGAAATGTGAATTCGGTCACTCAAAGATATTTTTAGATAAAAATGGTGTTGGAGAAACATGTCCTATTAGATCGGCAGCAAATAGTAGCCCAGAGTCATTCATCGCCAATGCAATGTTCGATTCTGGAATGCAAAATATTTATGGTAAGCTTTATACTGGAGATCCAAATGCACCTTCAAGTTGGCCAGTTGCAGCATTCTATACTTCTAACAAACATCAAGTTGCTAATTGTAAAAAAAATTCACCAGGTTGCCATTATTTACAAATTATCCAATCCTATAAGCCTAGGACGATTGTAATTAGAGTAAAAGTGGGCAACGAAACTTTGTATTCAGAAATTGATTTTTGATATGAAACATAAAGCCTTCACCCTAATAGAACTCTTAGTCGTAGTAGCAATTATAGGTACTTTATCTGCTGTTGGTGTAGTTGCATATAATGGATATACCAATTCTGCAAAAGAAAAAACTACAGAGCTGAACTATAGAAATATAAACAAATCATTAATGTTTGAATTTATGAAGTGTGAAATCGATAGTTCCAATATAGTTTTTAACAATCATAGTTGTGGAAATTCTAATCCACCCTCAACATCAATTATAAGTAATTATATTAATACAAGTATGAATATAAAAAATCCTTACTCATCAAAAACATCAGGAATAAGTTCAAATCCTTGCAC
>Ga0181567_10003738_pt1 | contig 11265 bp, 14 predicted proteins | sample 101ome_14_FD_133761 | JGI IMG/M metagenome (GOLD analysis project Ga0181567, IMG submission 133761) | Coastal salt marsh microbial communities from the Groves Creek Marsh, Skidaway Island, Georgia - 101403AT metaG (megahit assembly) | ecosystem: Environmental > Aquatic > Marine > Intertidal...
AGACCTAACAAATTTTCTAAGACTATTTAGGTCTGTACTTTCATTATATGCAACATCTGTTGCTGCTTTTGCTTTAGCACCATCTGGGTGTTTTGGATTGATACTTACTACTTCGCCGTTTATTAGTTCTGATATGTTTGCACTTTTGCCAACACGGTCTAGTAGTTGATGCAGTTTATCATTTGCATCATAGTTGCCGCTTTCATAGCCTTTTTTGCCACGCACTTCTGTACGTCCGCCTGTGTCGGTATTTACAATATGTAGAACGTCCATATCTTCGCCACGTTCTAATTGTAACTTAAATCCTTCACTTATCTTTTTTTTTGAGTCTGGCTTCTTTTTAAAGGTGTCTAGACCTGGCTGTAACTTGTTGTTACTTGCAGTTCTATCAGCTTTGTTACTGCTAGACTGAGCCATGCGTTTCATAGCACCTTCTTTTTTTGGTTGCTGTCCAAGATAATACTTTACTAGATCAAAGAATGGTTCTCCAGCAACTTTTGTATCTGCTGGTACACCTGCTGCTTTTGCAAATGCTGTTGGGTCATCATTTGCAACTGCTGCTCTTAATTCTGTAGCACTAGATACTCTTGGCGCAGGTTGCCATTCAATACTAGAAAATTTATAGAAACCGTGTCTGCCCTCGACACCGTTTTGTTTTTGTAGTCCTGGTACAAATACTTTTGCATCGTTTTCATCAGTAATTACTTTTAGATCAATTTCGCCATGCTTTTTATATACTGCGGCAGCAAGACTCCACCATGTTTGTTCTGGAATAATATGTCCTTTTATGTTGGGCCAAATAGTCTCCATTGCTTGTATTTTTACATCAAAAGGAAGTGGGTCTTTTGGACCAATTGTGCTTTTATTTGTTCCTACATACCAATGAGTATTCTTAGCAGCTTCTTCCCATGCTGCTTTGTGTCCTTGATGAGGAGGATTAAATCTTCCAAATATAATACCTACACTGTTTTCTGCTTCAAATAATTCTCTTAATAACATAATGTATTTATATACTTTGTAATGCTTTCGTTTAAATTGTAACCAGCCGACATACTCCAGTTGTCTAAACTATGCAATAACTGTATACTTTTATCTGTTAACTTTGGTTTTGGAACATATGCTTTTCCGTGGCGTCTGGCTTTTTCTCCGTCATTGACATTTTTTGGTGCTCCAGGAGATTTACCGTCACTAAAAAATCCAATTACTTGATTGAATCGTTCTTGGTTTTCTAGTTTGATTATTTTATTAATTTTATTACTTATATTTGTACATTGCAAATAAGGATTGTACCAAGTGTGTCTATCAAATTGATTGTACATACGCCCGGTTATTTTTATTTGTTCTTGTTGTGTTAAACAATACGTTAAATGATCTTCAAATCCTAAATTGTAGTTCATTTCTTTAGCCTCAGCTATAAGGTGACTCACTGCATATCTCCATCCACTAACATACCATTCTACAGGATCTCTAACAACTGCCCAAACAATATTGTTTTCAAATATAAGATTGTTTTTATTTACATGATACTGTTTAGCTATCATGTGTTGTGCATATGAACTACCGCATTTGTTTGGAGTAAGTAGTATTCCCCAACGAGGATGTTGGAATGTGTTCAACCTGGGGTCCAGCGTTTTCTAGGTACAAGTTTAACATTACCAAACTTTTTAGTTTTATCTGCATAACGTACACGACCTTCGCCGTTAGTATCCCAAATATCGCCTTGTTCGCCTTCAACTTGATCAATTACGCTGTCTTTAGCATTTTGTATTTGTTTTATTAGTGTGAATATAGCGTTCAATGCATTGTTGTATTTGCTGTTTAATTCACTTATTTTTGCCTGTTTAGGTTTGCTCACTTTGCTGTTGCTTAACCAACTGAAAAAGTTATCAACTCCTAAGTTGTCCAAGTTCTTTGCTTTTGCTGTTTGATTTACATAGGTGTAAATGATATTTTTTAAATCACTCAATCCTTGGACACCGTTTAAGAAACCGTTTATAATTTTATTATTGGCTTTTGCAAATCTTTCAACTGTATCTAAATTACTTGTATCAACTTTTACAGGTTTTGTATTGTATACAGGACCTAATACAATTACATTTGGGTTACCGTCAAATTCACCGAAGTCATTTTTTGGTTGTTGTGCGCTATCTGGCATTCCCCATTCTGGAAATTCTGCATGTCCTACAACCATAATCTGTGCTCGTGCAATACGCTTGCCTAATTCACTTTCTGCACGTACATGATAACATGTCTGTGATTTAGGATTAGGGCAGAATGTATAAACACCATCTTTTAATTCAGGTTGAGATAAAAATAGTCCATCTGCATAAACAAACCCTTCAAAATCTTTTGGTGTTGCTTTGTCAAATTCTGGATACATGCTAGCAAAGTTTTTTGCAAATTCCATGCGCTGCTTTTTTTCTTCGTCTGTTTTAGGATTACCACTTTTATTAGCAATAAAGTCTTGGATAGCTTCTGGACTGTCACCTAGCACACCGCGACTCCATTGATTGTGTCCACCGAGTATCAATGGGCCACCAGCACGTTCTCTACCCCAATAAATTTGTGGATTACCGTCCCACTTCATACGTATACTACTGCTACCTTCATCGGTTGCTAAATCACGTAAATGTTCAATCGCTTCAAGAGCTCCGTCTACACCATGAAAGAAAACAAGGTCTTCGAGGTGATTAAACGCACGACCCATTTGTTTTGCTTCTTTAACAATGTTGAACTCTTTAAAACGCATTAATATTTTCCTTCGCGGAAATTATCCATTTCGTCTTTTAGTATACTGCTGATACATTCCATTTTTTGTTCGTCATTCATAAAGTCTTCTGTGCGCTTCTTGATATCGAACTTTTTCAAGTACATAGGAATAGCTGCTTCTACTGCTGGTAGTAACATTTTTTTATTGTATTTGCCACCTTTTTGTACTGCTGCTTGTACTTCTCCCATGCGTGGAAATAAATGCTTGCGATAAAAGTCATTGTCCTGTGTCATATAGATTTTCAAATCTTCTACAACATCATAAGGAAGTTGATCACCAATTTTTAAATCAGCAATCGCCTTTTTATCAAATATTTCGTTTAGCATTACCATTTTCTACAACTCCAATAACGTGCTTTATGTCTTGGTCCTGGATTGTCACAGTTATGTCTAGCACGGAAGCTGCGTCTACGTGCCGGATTACTCTTTTTAATCTTCATGTTAGGATCACCAAAGTTTACTTTAACTACATTACCGTTTGGCTTTTTTACATACACTTTGAATTTTTTAACATCTCCACGCATAGGCTTACCCAGTGGCACTTTGCGTCCTTGATATTCAGCTTCGTCTAAATCGTCATCTTCGTTGAACCACATTACACCATATTCAGTGAAGAAATCATCACCATCATATGTTTCTTCTGCAATATCTTCTTCTTCGCCTGAGATTTCAATATCAAAATCGTCATAGCCCATTTCAAACATATAATTGGCCAAACGTTCTGCATACTCATCACATTCTTGCTCATTCAATTCACGAGGTAATTCAATTTGATATACAGTAGCACCTTGCTCTGATTCTAAAATTTGATTATTTGGAAAAACACTCTCATCCAGCACTTTTGCGCTTTCTTGTTTTTCCATCACAATGCGTACATAATGTTCCATTTCAACTCCGGGTCTAACAGTTGTATTTATCTTAACTATCTATATCGTATCTATAAACCAATTTCTCAACACGGGTAACATTGTCGCCTGCAATCATGTTTAATAAAAACAAAACTTTGTCATCACGCAAGTAAACATATTGACCGTTGATATAAGTATTGTTTTTACAATTTTCTTTGAAAATTCTTCCTGCTTTGGATTTATCAGTATTAGCATCTAGCCATGTTGCTAGTTCTGGTTTGGCACGTTTTCTTCCAAATGTTACTTTGTACATATAATCTGTTGGTTTATCTACAATAATAACTTTTTCGTTGTTTTTCAAATAACTGCTAATACTCTCATCAGGCTCCCAAAAATCCACAGGTTGAATTTTTAAATTATCAGCAATATTGGTCAAAAACTTTTTGTTATTGCTGTATAGTATTAAGGTATTGTTTTCTACTCTAACAAGATAATCTTTGCCAAAACGCAACTTTTTATAAATTGTGTTTGCATCGTCTAAATGCGTATTAGGAATAATACTGGTTGTCCATCTAGATCGTTTGACAACATGTCCAGATTCCAACATTGCATTATATGTATTCAAGTTGTCTTTTGCATATGACAATTTTCCGCCACGTTGAAAGTCAGTACGGAAAATATGTGCAAGCAAATTGTGTAACTGCAATTTGTACAAATACTTTCCGTAGTGTAATTTTACTGTTCTAAATTTATGATACGTGCTCATTCTTTTCTGTTTCGATTACGATTTCTTTATTAGTGTATTTAATATTTACTTTTCCACCGTCTTTTAAATCGCCAAACAGTAGTGCACGACTCAATGGTCTTTTGATTTCAGCATCAATAACACGCTGTAACGGACGAGCACCCATTTTAGGATCAAATCCTTTGTCTACTAGATAGTCTAGTGCTTCGTCGTCAATTGTGATATTGACTTTTTTATCTTTAACCTGTTCACGCAACTCTGCCAAGAACTTGCCAACAATTTTCATCATAACTGGTTTACCAAGTTTTGCAAATGTAATTGTTGCATCCAATCTGTTTCGGAATTCAGGAGCAAAGTATTTCTTTAAATCAGTATCTTCATATTCTTTTTCAAAGTCGTCACCAAATCCAATTGAATTCTTTTCTGCATCTTTAGCACCAAGGTTTGTTGTAAGAATTAGAATACTGTTGCGAGCATCAGCAACTTTGCCATTTGACCCTGTGACCATACCATTGTCCATTAGTTGCAGTAACACAGCACTTACATCAGGGTGTGCTTTTTCGATCTCATCCAACAACAATACACAGTTTGGATTCTCTTGTAATTTGACAATAAGTTGTCCTGCATCATCTTCAAAGCCGACGTAGCCGGGAGGCGCACCAATGAATTTTGCAACACTGTGCTTCTCTTGGAATTCACTCATATCAAAACGCACAAGTTCTACGCCCAAATGTTTAGCAAGTTGTTTTGCTGTTTCTGTTTTACCTGTACCAGTTGGCCCCATAAACACAAATGATCCAATTGGTTTATCGTCTGGTTTAAGTCCTGCTTGACTAACTAGAATTTTATCAACAATAGCTTCGATTGCTTCGTCCTGTCCAAACACGCCGCCCTTGAGATTGTTTTCAAGATTTGCTAGATTTTCTGTTTCACGCTCTGCAACTTGTTCTTCTGGAATATTAACCATTTTACTCAATTCAAATTGAATACTTTCTTCAGTAACAACTTTATTTTCAGTTTGATCTTTGACTTTAAAACGGCTACATGCAACATCAATCAAGTCAATTGCTTTGTCAGGCAGTTTTTTATCTGCTTGATATTTTACACTCAACTTAACTGCTGCCTGTACAGCTTCTTCTGTGATCTCTGCACCGTGAAAATCTTCATAGTATTTTTTAATACCACGCAAAATTTCTACAGTTGTTTCTGCACTAGGTTCATCAATAGTAACACGTTGGAATCGACGCATCAATGCTCGGTCTTTTTCAAAGTGTTTGCGATACTCGTCCCAAGTTGTACTTGCAACAACTTTGATGTTGCCTTTTGCCAGTGCTGGCTTTAGCATGTTTGCTAGATCATTGCTGCTGTCTTTGCCGCCAGCACCTGCACCATTGATCATGTGTGCTTCGTCAATAAACATAACAGTTTTGCCTTTTTTCTGCAATGCTTGTAACACCAACTGCAATCTTTCTTCAAAGTCGCCACGGTATTTAGAACCAGCAAGCATAGCACCAATGTCCAGTGTGTAAACACTGTATTCTTTTAAGAATTCAGGAACTTCACCGTGTACAATTTTATACGCAAGTCCTTCTGCAATAGCTGTTTTACCCACACCTGGATCCCCAACCATGATAACATTGCTTTTGTTACGGCGTCCTAGAGAAAGTGCAACCTGTTCAATCTCTTCACTGCGTCCGATTACAGGATCGATCTTGCCTTTTTTAACTTGTGCGTTTAGATCGTCAGTGAATGCTCGCAATGCTTGTTGTGCAGCACCACTCATTTCACGTGATTCTTGTTCAGCTTCAGTGCCACCAATATCCAAATTAATAAATGTTTGGAAGTCTTCTTTTGAAATGCCACTTTTGCTGCACACAAAGTTCACATAGCTTTTCTTTTCACTGAGCATACTAATAAAAATATCAACTACATCGATTACGTTTCGTCCTTGAAACAACACTTGTGCAAATGCACGATTTAGTACACGTTCTACTGTTTGTGTTTTTTTAGGCTTGTATTTTTTGCTTTGTTTCTCTTCTGGTAGTGTAATGTCTTTGCATTTGGTAGTCAAATAATTTTCAATGGTTGCTTTCATCAAGTTGAAATCAGCACCATACTCTGTAATAGTATTCTCAAAGTTTTCTTCGCAGCACATAGCAAACAAAATATGTTCAAGAGTAATGTACTCGTGATTTAATTTTTTAGCATCAGATGTTGCTTTGTCAAAAATTGCTTGTAATTCTTTGCTTGGCTCAACCATTAGTTTTCCTTTTTTTCTTGTTCATTTTTTTCTCTGCCATTTGAATTTTAAGTTTGCTTACTCTGTCGATAAATTGTATTCCATGCAGATGATCATATTCGTGCAAAAAGATTCTTGCATCGATATCATCGAACTTTGCTTCTACATGTATAACATCTCTTAAGTCAGTTGTCAAGGTATCAAATTCCACCATACAACTAATTGGACGTTTTACTTTTAATTGTAGTCCAGGATGACTCAAGCATCCTTCTATACCTTCTTCGATTTCTTTACTAATACCTTTAATAATAGGATTAATAACAATCAAAGGTGATCCATGTTGTTTATTAAGTATGCATTTCATTACAAAAATTTGACCATTGAATCCTACTTGATTTGCGCTTATTCCCAAGCCACTGTGTTTGTTCATCAAGTCAATCATGTCCAGTGCAATAGGTGCAGGATGTATCAAATCAAAATCATATTTTTTTACTGGTGTTTCCAGCATATTATCTGGAGCGAGAACTAGTTGCATCATGTATTTGTTTTACCTTTTTAATTTCATCATCTGTTAATGCAGGAATAATTCCTTTAATTTGCACATACAGGTTGCCTTTTCTATTTGTAGCTGGATCTACCAATCCGTATCCTGCAATGCTTAATATTGTATTTGGCGCAGTGTTCTTAGGTATTGTAACACGTATAGGCGAGCCAGTCAAGCCCTCAACTACATATGTACAACCCAAAATCAATTCAAAAATACTCACATCTATTTTGGTGCGTATGTGGTGTCTATCACGTTCAAAGTGCGGATGCGCTTTAACACGTATCAATACTAGCAAATCACCTCTAGGCAGCTGTGGATGCGAATTATCTCCTAATCCTTGAAATCTTATAACCTGACCGTGTTGTACACCTGGATGTATTCTTATTGTAGCACTGATTTCTTGTCCGTTTGCTAATCTGTAAACAGCCAGCGTATCTTTACCAGTAGCAACTTCTTGCAGAGTTATATCACAGGCAATTTTTACATCTTTGTTTCTACGAACTTGTCTGCGTTGTCCAAAAAACTGACTAAACACATCTTCAAAGTTTTGTGAATTTATATTCATTTCTGGTTGAGGATTATCATACTGTTGACGCTTTGCAGAATCTTTGAGAGTATCGTAAGCCTCGTTTATTTCTTGGAACTTTTTTTGATTGCCACCGCGATCTGGGTGATGTTGCATCGCCAGTTTTTTATATGCTTTTTTAATTTCTTCTGGCGATGCATTTTTGTTAACACCCAACCTTTTGTAATAGTCCATACTATTACTTATTTAGGTGTTATCTCTTTTTGTTAGAACTTGACTGAGTGTATGCTTGTCCACCAAAGAACGCTGCTACAATAGCTGCAACTGACACAAAGTATGTTGCTGCCATGCTGCCCAATACCGATGCTGCTTGATCCAGTTGTAACCATACTGCTAATACAACACTGAATGGATACAACAGCATCCCTGCTAATGAGAACCATGCCATCTTGCGTTGTGCATCACGCATTGCGTCTTGGTCTTCAAGTGCTTTGCGTCTAAACTCTAGTTCCATTGCTTTTTCTTCTGCATCAATTACACCATCGCCGTTTAAATCTGCAGGATGATATCCACTTACAGGTTGCGGTGCTGCTGCAACTGGTGCAGGTTTAGGTGCCGCAGGTGCTGCTGCCGGTGCAGGTGTACTTAATGTTGGTTCTTTTTTAGGAGCAGGTGCTGCTCCACTGCTTTTCAAGTCTTCTGGCTTTTTCCTTGGCATGTTAGCCCTCCATTTTTTCCAAGTTTGCAATGTATTCGGTCATTGAATGATCTCCAAAGTTGTCGATCTTGCCCTTCTTAATGCCCATCCACATTCCACGCCAACGATCTTTAATACGTTGCCATGTTGTTAACTTACGGTATTTACCGTATGCATTCATATAATGTTCTGTACCATGATGTTTATATCCCATTATTGCTAGTGGCACTCTAGTAACAATGTCGTTGTTGTTTACCCAGCGTTGATGTGTAACACCTAAACTTTTGCAGTAACCATTCCAGCCTACACGAGGCGATCCGTATGTGTAAAGTTCTTCAACAGGATTTATATCATCATACAAGTGACAGCGACTGGCCATAATAGTTGCCATTGCTGCACCTAGACTGTGTCCACAGAACCATAGTTTTTTATTTTCATTTGCTTTGCGATTTATATCTTCTAACACCATAGGCCAAAGTTCGTCAACTTCTGCTTTGAATCCTTTGTGTACTCTACTAATTGTTTCTGCAACTACTGGCACTGCATTTAAGTCTGCTTTGATATCATTAAATTCACTTGGTTGTGTGCCACGACATGCAATAACCAAATCAGTTTTATTCATAAAACGATATGCTTGTGCACCATCTCTATTGTAAAATTCTACAGTTGTAAAACCCAATTTGCGAACATCTTTTTTGACTTGTTCTACGTCATCGTTGTATGCTATGCTTGCTAAGTTAGCAAAAAGGAGACTACGCTCCTTAAAGTTCATCTCCGTTATCATTTGTTTTGCCCTCTAATTTTTGTAAACGCTTTTCTAAGTCGTCAATTTTTGCTGTTACTTTTGGATACCGTTTTCTCCAAGCCTCTGGATCATCTTGCAACCAATCCCATCCAAAGCGATCAACAAGATAATCTAGTAGTCCGTCAAATTTGGACATTAAATATAGTGCTGCGTGTGTATTTCTAAACCATGCTAAAAAAGCCGCACCAAACAATGAGCCAGCAACTGCTGTGTATATCCACAGTGTGTCGCCGAACATTCTATTAATCATTTCCCACATATTAGCCCTCTTCTGTTACTTCGGTATTTATCCATCTTCTAATACCTAATGCTCTACGTGGGCTGTATAAATCGTATCTAACTTGATTTTGTTGATTTCCTCCTAGTATTATCCAATATTCTTTTCCATTGTGTACTTGGGTTTCTACGTAAAATCCTACATGCCCTTGCCAGCCTTGACTACCTCGAGGAAATATCACTACATCGCCACGTTGTATGTTGACACGTTCTACACGTTCTCCCCAATATAGAAAGCTACGTGCCATTAGAGGAGGATATTTTGTTTGATTATTTAGATTTGGTATATTGTCTTTTTCTAATATAGCATTTACAAATGCAGCACACCATTCTGTACGCACTGGATCTACACCTACTAGTTCACGTAGTTCTGTTCTATCTTGACGTTCTTGTAATCCAATGTATGGCTGTGCTGTAACAACACTATCATCAATAGTTGTCTGACATGCTGAAATAAAAAAAGCTGCTAATAATAAATTAATCTTGTACCACTGCATTGTCCATTGCTTCTTCCGCTGCTTGGTAATAGCCTTCGTAAGCTGCAATGATTGCCTGTTGCTGTTGTACTAATGCCCTAATATCACTGAAGTTTAGCCCAAGGTTGCCATACCCTTCTCCAGTTAACGCATATAATGCGAATGCTTTACCCTCTGATTGCAGTCTTTCCATAACTGCATCTACATTGTCTTCATTAATCACTATCCACTCTAACTTGCGCATATTGAGTTCGTCAACAGGCGGAAGTGTAAGTGTTGGTTTATCTATTGGTTTTGCACTAACTTCAATCTGTTGTGGCTGGCTCGAGCAGGCCGCGAGACTTATAATCATCGTAAAGCCAAGGACACTCTTTGTTAAAAGCGATGTCATTTTCTGCTGTCCTTTCTTTTTCAGTTAGTTCTGCCCCTGACAGAAGTTCAAAGCATCTACCTGCATTTTCTGTACCGCGATTTACTGCACGTTCAATGCCTTCTGCATTTGCTATAGCTGCTGCTGTAAGATCAATCTGCTGTAGCTTATCCGCTAGTCTTTGATTTTGCCTACGGATAGCTGTGTATGCTTCGTTGAGTGTAGCAATTTCGTTCTGTGCACTTGCATAGTCTGCTTGTAGACTTTCCAGTGCTTCTTCGTTGGTTGCTACTGCTATTTCTAGTTTAGCGTTGTTTTCTTGTAGTATGGCCATGCGTTGCTGCGTGTCATTGTAATACCAATATCCTATGCCACCCATTGTGCACATTATTAGGAACATTACTGCTGCTAGTTTCATGCCCATACCTAAACCACCTACCCTAATAACTTTCCCAGTGTATTTGGTCCAACAATACCATCTGCAACTAGGCCATTTTCTGCTTGCCATTCTTTAACTTGGCGTGCAGTGCCCGGACCAAAGATACCATCTGCTGGCTCAATGCCCAATATCTCTTGTACTTCTTGTACTAATGGACCACGTGAACCTTGACGAATGGTTTGATTTGTATTCAACTCTTTTTCTTCTTCTGGTTCCATTTCCATATCGCCGCCTAGAACATCCAGTGCGTGTGCCCAATGCTTTTTGCGATCTTCTAGTCCAATAGTACCACCGTTGATGCGTTTGGTCATTTTTAAAATGTCCATGTTGTCACAGTGTTTGTTGATGTTGTTTTCGTCCCAGAACCAGCAAGCACTATCCAATGCTCCTTTTTTGGTGCGTACATAATCAACTGCTTCGTCTACACTCATGTCTACATCTTCGGCGAATTCAGTGTAGTTGTAACGTCCAGTAAGCTGAATAAGGCCGCCTCCGCGGAAACGCCACCCATCACCGCTCGACTCGTCT
>Ga0181567_10003741_pt1 | contig 11259 bp, 19 predicted proteins | sample 101ome_14_FD_133761 | JGI IMG/M metagenome (GOLD analysis project Ga0181567, IMG submission 133761) | Coastal salt marsh microbial communities from the Groves Creek Marsh, Skidaway Island, Georgia - 101403AT metaG (megahit assembly) | ecosystem: Environmental > Aquatic > Marine > Intertidal...
CCAGTGACTTCTGGGGAGAAGTGGATAGCCAACCTGTGGGTTCAGGTTTATCCATACGATACCCGTTCGTGAACATCCACGACTTGACGTGGATCTGGTTCCTGTTTACCGCCCTCTCCATGGATCGCCCCCATGGGATCCCGTGGTTTCGGAGCAAGGCGAGTATCGTGAGGTTGCCGTACCAAGCCGCGATGCCGCACGGGTCCTCCATCTTCATCTCTTCTAGTTTATACATCCCGAGCACGAGTCGGAGGTGTCGAGGATCGGACCCGTGCGTGCACGCAAAGGTCACGAGTTCGTCCAGGGACAGGAGAGGCTTCGCTGGCGGCATAGGGGTTTGCGTCGATATATGACTACATTTTGGAAGCATGACTCGACGAAGCGTGTGTGCGTACCGTGAGAATTTCTGATTCGCGTAAAAAAATGCCAGGGTATGGTATACCAACAAAATGAACACGGACATGGCCACACTCAAAGAAAACGCGAAGAGGTTTGGAGTTAAACTGACTCACGTAGTCAACGGCAAGCGCGTCGCCAAAACTAAGAGCCAACTTTCAAACGACGTCAGGAAGAAGGATAAGGCGGAATGGGAGAAACTGGTCAAGCGCCTTCGCAAGTTCCAGGACAAACTTGAACCGGTAATCGCGCGAGCCACTAATTACAATAATGGATGGTTAAACACACTTGACAACACACGACAACTCAACTCAAAGCTCATCACAAAAGGAATTGAGCTGTGGCAAGACATCGTCTCGTATTACAACAAACGCGGCACCCGCAACGGTTCCCCGCGGAACCGTGGGAGACGCATGCCTACACCACACTTTCGGGCGACCATTAGTCGTTTTCGTGGCAATTTTAATAACTTAAATGGCGTGAACCTCAATAATAACAGCGCAATCCATGGTTTCTTTATGGATTTGAACAGCATGGGATCGAGAGAGTTCCGTATGTATTTTCAAAAAAGGAACACATGATGTTGTTTTTCGACCAGGGACAGGAGCGGCTTCGCTGGCGGCATGGCCACTTAGGGGTTTGCGTCGATATATGACTAGACATCATGGACGCCGACGTCGAAGCCTTCGCGTTGAAAATTCACAACACCCTCGGTCCTGGATTTAGTGAGCGGGTGTATCACAACTGCATGGAAGTTGAATTGCGTAAACGTGGGATACAATACGAGTCGGAGAGATGGCTTCCTATTTATTACGAGGGACACACGGTGGGCACCTTACGCGCGGACATAGTCATAGACAACAGGATCATATTAGAATTCAAAGCGGTGGCTAAACTAAACGAGGCCGCGGAGACGCAGGCGCGCAACTACCTCTCCCTCACCGGTCTTCGAGAGGCGGTGTTGATAAATTTTGGGAAATCTCTGGAGTGTCGTCGGGTGGTGGTGCATGTATCAGAGAGTACATCATCATCGCATACCAAGGAGCCATGAACTCGTATGTTTTTTTAGTCTCGTCGTGATATTTCTTCGGGTCTTGCATCGCCTCCATCAAAATGTCACGCGCGCGGTCGAGATGGAACTTGGCCTCTCGGATGCAGTAGTCTTTATAATCATCCATTACTACTTATGTTACAACAATAACCTTTAAATCGTGGGAATGTATTCCCACTGCAACTCGTTACATATTTTTTGCCATATACAATCCATCGCGTGCAACTTCTCTTTGGATTTGAGGAGTGGGAAGTAGGACAAAAATTTATCCTCCCCCAAGAGTTCGCACAATTTGTAGAGGGTGTACGAATAACTGAGGAAGTTTTTCCTATTCGGTGGGCACACTTTGTCGAACGGTTCTTGGATCTGGTTGAATAGGAGTCGGAGTTTTTGTTCGAGCACCTGGCTCATCTGCGGTGGGCGCACCCCGTTCAAAAGGCAGCAGATGAGGGGGACGTGTTCGTAATATTTCTGCATTCGCAACTTTTTCAACAGCGTTCGAACCCTCGCGTGGGTGATGTCCTCCCTCCTCTTGAGTTTAAGTTTTTTCAACTCCTCCCTGAGGGTGCATATGACGTCGTCGGGGATGTTACACATCTCCGCCCCTTGAAACTGGGAGAGCCACTCGGAGAAGTGATTTTGGCGTTTGTAACTGTAGTTGATCACCTTCGTCGAACTCTCCTGTTCCTCTCTGTACGTCAACTCGTCGGAGATGATCGAGGCCACCACGGCGCCGCACCCGTCGCACACCATCTCACTCGTATCGTAAAAGTGCACGATATTCGACGCCGCGCGACACGTGCTGCACTCATCCATCGGTCGAATGTTCACGTGCGGCCGGTCCACGTGCACGCCCTCCACCTCGACGAGGTAGTCGGTGTAAATGTCCCCCCTCGCGAGGCCCACGGTCTCTTTGGCGTTGAACACGTTGTCCGTGTTCGTCTCCTCGTTCGCCTCCTCGGTGTATTTCTCCATGAAGGGGAGACACCGCATGATGTAATCCGCCATCTCGGACTCCACCTTCTTGCGATCGGCCGAGGAGGCGTCGATCATGGTTTCGAACTCGGCAATCTTGTTGTTGTACCGACTTAAAAAATTGCCCTCCATATAAATTAAATATGATACTGAATCTTTTAACCTCCGCTTTCGCGGCGTATCGTAAGTTAACGACACCACCGAACTGGTACGTGTTGCGCGAATCCCTCGAGTACGACGTCGTGCACGACGTCAAGTACGAGGTGGAGGATGATTTCTGGGCCTCCGAATCCAGGGATTGGAGCGATCGCGTCCTCTCCTCCTTCTGGGTGGACTGCACCGGTCGGGATGTTCGAAACACAGTCGTACCGAACTGCGTGTCGAAGACCATTCTTCGCGTGAAATACTGGTACAACGGTCGCGTGTACAAGATGGTCACCGACGACCTCCACGCCCCGTTCCCCCCGGACGAGAAGAAATCCATGACCTTCTGCCTCCCGTTCACCGCGGCGTGGCTGTGCGACGAGGACGACAAGCCCGTGAAAAACGTGACGGAGAAGATTCGCCGCGTCGCCGGTCCACACGCCGATTTCCACGGCCACCGCGTGGCGCTTCGCGACGTGCTCTATTACGACGAGGATTATCTCAGAGAGGTGTACCCAAAGTTGAAGATTACAAACGCCCTCGGGCTTCACAAAATCGTGTCGACCCTCGACGGGTACACTACTGATTTTCATCAATTTTAGTCGCTAGATAAAATTTAATGTCACCCAAGTTTGCGACCATGTATTTCAAAATCAAAAATCGATTTTCTTTTTCTTGTAAAATCTGGACCGTGTTCGCCATCGACGTGGCCTTGGTGAAAATGTTCAGGTATCGCAGCGAATACAACCCGTGAATGTCGTGCTCGATGTTCTCCACGGTCTCGATCGTCGTCTCCTGGTTCGCGAAATCGCCCGCACACGAGAGGCGGAGGATGTTTTGCTTTCGCACGATGGAAATCTCGGAGCCTATGTTGCTCATGTCCCTGCACAACCGTTGGAAATCGGCGGAAGGGAGGGTCGTCGTGCACACGGTGGTCATGTCGATGTTCGGGACTTCGATCCTCGATTCGTTAATGTCGAGGAGTTTTAACTCGTACGTCGTCGACGTCTTCTTCCCCTCCGACGTGATTTCCACGGTGAGGAATTCTTTGCACTTGATCGACAGGCGCAAGACGTCGGAGTTCGTGACGCTCTTGAGGAGTTTAAAAAAATTGCACACGTTGATGCCACAGACGATCTCCTCCTCCGAACACGAGTACTCCTCGAAATCCTCCGCGTTCAGGCGCATGTCTATCAAGGACGTGCGCGCGGTGTCGAGGGTGCACAAGGAGACCCCACTCGGGGTGAAAATCAAGTTGCAATCATTCAAAATGTCTTTGAGTGTTTCGAAGACGTTCTTGACCGCGGTGGCCTGAATAGTGCAGAGTTGCATCATCCTTTATCAGAAGGAGCGCGTAAAATCTTTAATTGTTCACCGTGTCTTCGTACGCCACACCGGAGACCTCGCGGTTGATTTTATCTTCCAAGTCTTTCGTCATGGGTGGCTGGAGGCTTTTCCCGTAATCATCGAGGCTGAAGATGTCGGCGTCGGTGTCGTTGTTTTCGATGTCCGTCATCGCACACCCACCGCCCAGGGCGCACCAGGTCACCTCCTTGGACGGCAGGAGACTCTCCAGAAAGTTTGAAATCTCCTTCCCGACGAGGAATTTCCCATTCTTCGTCAACATCGTGGGGACGCGTGTGATTTTATTCTTGTATTGAGGGGGAACACCCTGCGCGTTCACGTTGTGATACGTGACGAGTTGTTTCAGTTGGTGGTGCTTGTGAATGAACTCGATCACTTGTTTGCAGTGTGGGCAGTTCGGTGAATATATCAGCAAGGACATGATGCTCTGAAGTAGTCTCCGAAATTCACTGAAAAAAAATTGACGCATATATAATAGTAATGAACAAGTGGACTCTCATCGTTGTCCTGATTTTGGCGGTCGCCGCTATCACCATGATCCCCAGTCGAGAGTCGTATCTCGAACGCGAATTCTTCGGTCTGTCCGGGTACGTGCGCCCGCGCGAGATCGCGCTCGACGATAAGGCCCCGGACCTCGAAGGGTTTCAAGAAGTCGAGGCGAAAGTGAACAACGACCTGATGAATGAATTCGTGATGAAAACCGCGGCCGAGATCGAGAGGCGCACTAAAATGTGCGTCGCCATCATCGAGACCACCACGGTCAAGCGCTACCACAAGGAGGGCCAGGAATTGTACGAGTGCCAATTCATGGCCCTCAAGAAGGGTGGCTTCCCTTTCGCGTTCGCCGTCGTCAGCACCCTCTCCATGAAGGGCGGTTCCGCCACCGTCATCGGCCTGCGCACGCAACCGGTTGGGGTGCAGGCGCCGAGTGAGGTCAAGGCGTACGAAGACACCGGCGACGGGAGAGAATTCTTGGATTACCGATTCGTCACCGAGAGCACGCCAAAGTTGAGTGAGTTAGAAGAGGTCAAAAATTAGTGTCGAATACATTGTAGAGGGATGCTCGACATCCGCGAGATTGAAAAGATCGATCACGAGAAGAAGGAGAAAAAAAAAGAATTGTACACAAAGATTTACGAACAGTGGGAGCGAAAGATTCGCGCCGCCGTCAGCCTCGGGCACCAAAAGTTCCTCTTCCTCCAGGTGCCTCGCATGGTCTTGGGGTTCCCCTCGTTCGACCGCGCGAAGGCGGCCAGGTGGCTCGCGCGTCAGTTCGAGAAGGGCGGTTTCGTGGTCCAACTCGTGGGCACCGACGGGCAAGAGGTCTACGTCTCGTGGGACGTGAAGAAAAAGAAAACGACGAAGAAACCCGAACCGGCGGTGCCAAATTTCGACGACATGGAGTTCCCCACCCTCATCAACCTCAAGAAGGCGGCGGATAAATATCGCAAGAAATAGTATATATGAACATCAACGAACTCAGGCGCAGAAGAAACAAGGCTGTGAAAAATGCCAAGAAATCGCGCAAGGCCCTGCCGTACAGGAACCAACTCACGTCGAAGGCGTCGAAAGCGACGCACAACGTCGCCAGGCGAAAGGCTGCGAACGCGAAGCGCAAGTTGGCGAACCAAAAGAAGCGCCTCACAGGAAACACCAACAGAAAGCAGGGGAGTGCGTGGGGTTTTGGTTTATTTTAATGTACTTTAATCATAAATGGACTCACTGAACGTTTTGTGCGAGGCGAAGAAGGAATACACGGCGCAACTTTGCCTGATCATGTGTCCAGTTATGATTGAAACTTTTCAGGAACTGTACGAAACCGCGGTGAGGGATTCGAAAAACAAGAAACCTCTGTTGCAGTTCCAAAAGCACCTCAAAGAAGTTCCGAACTGGTCCAACGCCATGTCGAAGAATCACAGCGATAACATCACCGATAGGTGCGCGTGGTTCGCCGACCTCCTCGCCGCGGTGTTCGTGTCCTTCGTGAAGATTTTATCCTCCGTTCGTCTCAGGGCGGAGAATAAGAAAATCTCCCTCAAGGTTCCCTCGAACGAGGTATTCATCCAGACGTGCTACAACAATTGCGCCAAGGATTTGTACCGTGACCCCTACGTGTTCCACGAGGAACAGAGCGAATACGAGCGCGATTTGCGCCTCACGAAGCGTTTCACCGAGTGCATCGAGGCCACGGTCAAGGAATTGATTCCGGTGGCTGAAATCCTCAAGACGTACATGAGCACCGAGGACAAGAACATCGACCTCGAACCGTCCAACGACATGCCCACCCCCGAGGAGGACGACGTCGTGGAAGACGACGGCTTCGACGCACAGGAACCCGCCGCGGAAGAACCTGCGGAACCGACGGAACCGGGGGTGGAGGAGGCGGCTTCGGCACCCGCGTCGGGGGAGGCCCCACCGGTGGGTTTGGAGAACGAATTCAAGACGATCCCCGAAGTCCCCGCACCCCCAGAGGAACAAGAGGAGGAGGAGGAGGAGCACGCACCCCCCACCGCCGCACCGGCGCCCGCACCGCCGGTACCGGCACCCGCGCCCACTTTCTTCAACGACGCCCCAGAGGCTAGAAAAAAACCTGAATATATCTAAAGTATGGTTGAACTCAGCGACTATCTGCGCGACCCGATGGGCGCCGCGGCTATCGCGGCTGGTATCACGGCTTTATACATTCACGCCAAGGCTCGACTCAACAACGAGGGTTCGCTCCCGTTGGCCCAGTACACGAAACCGGCCTCCCTCGTGGCCATCCTCGTGTATTTCATCGTGTCCCAGGGGATTGGTCAGAGAGAGGTGATTTCGACCGATCCATTTTAATTTAAAGATTTCCGATAATTAGATATCATATAGAAGAGATGGCCTCCGTCTCCGCGTTCAACGACATGCTCTCCCAATTTTTGACGGAACTGCAGAAGTGTGTTCCCGAGGAAAAGGGCATCGCGAAATTCGAGAACCAGTTCGAGATGCTGCGTCAGGCGAACCCGCGAAAGTGCGTGGACGCGTACATGGCCGGAATCGCCCCGTACGCCGATAAAATCTCTTCGAAGGATGACACCTTCATCACCGAAGACCTCACGTCGATCGATTTCTTGAAGGACCTCAACATCAAGGAACACTGGAATGAGAAATTGAGCGACAACACGAAGGGGGCGATTTGGCAATACCTACAAACGCTCTACATGCTCGGCACCACGATCGTGGCTATCCCACAGGATACCTTGTCCCAGATCGAGACGTTGGCGAAAAACGCGGCGTCCGAGATGGAGAACAGTGGGAGTTTGAATCAGGATGCCCTCATGAAGACGATGAGTAACATGCTCGGCGGGATGCTTAACAAGTAAATATAATCTAAAGTTATTGTAATATGACCGTGTGGTTCGACGATCCAAAACAACTCATCCGCGCCGATAAGACCCACCTGTTCTGGCCCACGGCCTCTCAAACTCCAGACGAACGCGTGAACGCGAGTTCGAGATTCGTGGTCTACGCCACGTGCGCGCTCTACGCCATCCGGAGGGACGTTCGAATCTTCGTCCTGGGTGCGACGGTCTTAGCGGTTCTCTATTTCATGCACCGAAGCGAAATGGTGCGCTCCTCCTTCGGGCGCCCGGCGCAGTCCAACGACGAGCACACCGGGTGCACCCTCCCGACCGCGGACAATCCCATGGCGAACGTGCTTTTGACCGATTACACCGACAACCCGAACAGACCACCGGCGTGCTACTACTCGTCGGTGAAGCCCCTCGTTCAAAAATTCAGCGACGACACCTTCCGATTCGACGCCGGTCGCTCGCGCACCCCACTCCCGGAATACCAGCGCAAGGCGGCGGCCAGGCAGTTCGTCACGGCTCCGGTCTCGAGCATTCCAGGCGACCAAACCGCGTTCGCGGAGTGGTGCTACGGCCCGAAGAACGGACCTCTGTGCAGGGACACCCCGGGGGCGTGCAACCCGAACGCGCGCGGAGTGCAGTTGGAGGGATTCCGAGGATTGGACGTGCACACCGGGGACAAAAGATAATCTCACTTATTAATAATACAACATTATGGCGTATCAACTCCAACCGGGATTGAAAATTGTCAAGGACGCCGAGGTGCAGCCGAAGATTCGCGCGGACGACCAATTCTTCGCCTACCCGCAAGGCTCTCGGGCGATGGCGTGCGGGGGGTGCAGGCCGAACACCATGCTCTACGGAACGGCCCCGTTCAAGGCTGGGAAGGGTGCTCCGGCGCGGTTCATCGACACCGACGACGAACTCCGCCCCCAAAGCACCACGCGGTGGAACCGTCAGTATGCCACTCCGGTCGCCGATCGCCTCCACCCGATCATGGACGTGCACTGCAAGTTGCCCGTGCGCACGATCGCGTGGGAACCGGTGTCTTCGCGCGCGGAAATTCAGAACGCGATGTTTCACCAAAGGTATGTTTCCAAAAATTAAATGTGAGGTAACAATAGTACATAATGGCTGACCCCATTTCTATTATGGCTATCGCTGGACTGGTGTACGCCGGTCGAAAAATGGGCGAAGGCGAGGTCGAGGAGCCACCCCAACAAGCGCCCGCGCCGCCCCTTCTCCGCGAGGAACCGGTCGAGGAGATTGAGTACGAAGAGGGTGTTCCCGAGTGGGAGGGTAAGGAGGAACAACCGAATTTCGCTGAAATCGCCCCACAAAAGCGAAGCAGTGGGGGTGAGATCCTTCAAATGCGAAACCGAATGTATGATTCAGGACGGATGAATAACATCGGTCCAGTGGAAAAACAATTAGTGGGCCCAGGTCTGAACGTTCAAGCGGACGTCCCAGCCTACGGCGGTTACCAGCAAATGTTCCGCGTCAATCCAGTGAACGTCGGGGAGTACAGGTTGACCACGCTCCCAGGGCGGTCGAACCACGGCCACGACGTTCGGGGTGGGCGTCGCACGTTGGAGTCCGAGGTCGGCTTCAACAGACCGGAGAAGACGGCGTTCCTCCCGGAGAGACTCCCAGTGGTGCGTGGGAAGAGCCAGGGATTCAGCGGCCGCGTTCCGAGGTCGGAGCACGAGACGACGAAGCGACCGACCGTGCGCTCGCAGACGGGGATGCGCACCGACGGTCTGGACAAGAACCCGGCGAAGAGATTCATCCCGGGTCCGCAGATTCCACAAATGCCCACGAAGTTTAAGTCCGACGGCAATCACTCTCAGTATTACCACGTGAACAACGCGCAGCCGGGCATCTCCAGTTTCCACGGGGCGTACACCGAGAGCGCGGCGGCGAAGGTGCGCTCCAAGACGAACGATGAGTTGATGCGATTGGGATTCCGACCGGAAGATAAGAGAGGACAGATGTACACCCGCCCGGGTGGTAATCCGGGGAGGATGAACGTCAGAGAGGGTCCGATCAAACAAGGTGGGAAGGCCACCACCGTGCGATTCGATTCCTCCAGAGTGGACGGACGCACCGGACCGGCGAACGGGGGGTGGATGCAAGACTACAAACAAGCCGATTTCCACAAGTTCAACGCCTTCAAGGGACACATCAACCCATTGGCCACGGACAGCGGTCTCAGCCTCGCGAAGAGACAGTTGGAGAACAACCCGTTCCACAACCAAATCAACTAAACCAAATTCTTTTTTTTTCCTCGTCAATCCATCTTCATTAAAATTGTGATTTAATTATAATGAAGGTGTACACCCTAGACGTCGACAGTGGAGACCGCGATCCCACCGTCTACCCCACCTCGAACAGTTTCGTCGTCGACCTCAAGACCCCGATTTACAACGTCACCCACCTCGACGTCGTCTCGGCGCGCGTGCCCCGCCCGAAGGTGTTTCACGGCTCGAACAATAAATTCACCGTGGAAGACGACAAGGGCACGTACGACGTCACCATCGACCCGACGAGTGGTAATCTGGACACCCTCACGAATTTAGCCTCCGAACTCCAGACCCTCATCGACGACGCCGGGTGTAAAACCATAGACCAGGTGGCCGACAGTGGGGGGAAACTCGTCTTCTCCAACGTCGGCGCCACGCACGAATTCAGTCTCAATTTCAACACCGGTGTGGACGGGTGGTCGTCCAACGCGTGGGAGCGCACGACCCCGAACCAAATTTTCGGATTCAACGCCTCCGACGTCACCTCCACCGGGGGGACGCTCACGAGTGGGACGCCCGAAATCTTTCACGCCCCGAAGACGTTCGTCCTCAAAGTGTCGAGTGGGTCCGATGCATTCAATCAAGACGTGTACGCACACTCCCCGTATTACACCGGGACGTTCATGAACAACGACGTCGACACCTCCTCGTCCTCGAAACAACCCTTTTACGTGTTTTACGGGAACGACGACGCCCTCACCCACGAGTTCACCACGGGGCCACAGAGGGAGGTGAAGAGCCTGAAATTCGAGTGGCTGTATAAGGAGAATAACAAATTGGTTCCCCTGGATTTCGACGAGAGGGACGTCGCCGTGAAAGTGAGAATCAAGGGGAGCACCGATAAATTGGAGGGGCTGCCCAAGGTGGTCGTCGAGGAGGAGACCATCGGGGCGTTGCCGCCGCCCATAAGCGTTCCTGAATTGAGAAAGAACGTTTATGAGTGGGATGATTGGGATAAATACATTCCAATAGCGTTCACAGTGTTCGCCGGTGTCGTCGTCCTTTGGGCGCTTAGCGGGCGATCGCGTAGAGCGGTTGCTTCGGCTTCGTAACCTTGGCGTAGCGAGAGACGACGAGGAAGACGAGGATGGACAAGAGCGTCGTGAGGATCGCAGTCATGGTGAACTGGATGCCCGTGTTGCGCTGACCCGGGATGAGGCGGGTGATGACATATCGCGCGACGTCGTTCCACGACATCGCGGCCGCGAAAGAGAAACCTGCGACGAGGGAGTTGAGGGATTGCTCGGAGAGTTCGCTGGTCACGACTTGGATTTGATCGGAAGCGGACATGTGTAATTGTACTGTATTGTGAGAAAATTATTCTGGGAGGAGTTCTTCTTTTACAACGAGAGTCTTATATTTCGGTGGTGGGCGCGTCCTGGTTTTCATGAGAGGCTCCTCGTCCTCGTCCTCGTCCTCGTCCTCTGACGAAGAAGATTCCCCTGAGACAACGAGTAGTTTGAGGGGGCGCTCTGAGGCGTCCCAACCCTCCGGCTCCCACGGTTTGTGTGTGTTGTCCATTACTTACAATTCGCATTTTTCTACGGCATGTTTCAACATCTCCTCCGCTGGGTTGGTGGGCTTCCAGTCTTCCCACCCCACACACGCCGCGTTGACGGCGTTGCACGTGGGGTCATCTCCCAAATAAGGGACCCACTTGATGTCTGAATCCTCGGTGACGTCC
>Ga0181567_10003744_pt1 | contig 11247 bp, 14 predicted proteins | sample 101ome_14_FD_133761 | JGI IMG/M metagenome (GOLD analysis project Ga0181567, IMG submission 133761) | Coastal salt marsh microbial communities from the Groves Creek Marsh, Skidaway Island, Georgia - 101403AT metaG (megahit assembly) | ecosystem: Environmental > Aquatic > Marine > Intertidal...
CACCTCTCGTGCGATGCGTTTATCAGAAGTCATCAAATGATAGTCCGTATAAACTTTGGCCGTTCCTTCGTGGTAGTTCCCTGTGCCGACGACACAATAATCGGTGAGTTTCTCTCCCCCATCATCGCGGCGGCTAAGGGTGAGCTTTGAATGGACTTTCAATCCAGGCACACCACTGACCACTTTGATTCCTTCATTGCGAAGCGTGTTGGTCCACTTGATGTTGTTAGCCTCATCAAAGCGTGCCTGCAACTCAATAAATACAGTCACGTCCTTGCCGTTTTTAGCGGCATTGACTAACGCCGAAATGATGCGGCTTTCGTCCGCAAGGCGGTATAAGGTTACCTTGATGACTTTTACCTTGGGATCGATGGCGGCCTCACGCAAGAGTCTAATCACGTTGTTAAAATCGTGATATGGTGTGAACAGCATCACATCCTGTTTTCGCACAACCTCAATTATACTTCGATTGAGATCCAAGGCTGGGTGTGGAATCTGCGGTAGTTTTTCATGTTCAAGTTGTGGGCCTCCTACATTGGGGAAACGCATCAAATCCTTCTTATTGTGGTAGCGACCACCAGGAATCAAACTATCCAATTCCGTAATGCCAAGTCCCTTAACCAGAACCTGTAGCGTTTGGTCCCCGATGGTTCGGTCGAAAACGAAGCGAACGGGGTCTCCTTCACGTCGGTGTGCAAGCCCAACCTGTACTTTCTCCAAGAAGGACTTACTCACATCGTCATCCAATGATATTTCAGCGTCGCGCGTAATCTTTACCGTATGCGCCTCAATAGAATCGTATTTGAAAATATAGAAGATACTGTCCAAGTTATGGCGCAGTACATCATCGAGATACATGATGAATTGCTTTCCGTATTTCGGCAAAGTGATGAATCGACCTGCCACCCCAGTGGGCACTTCTATGATGGAGTATTGTTCGTCCTTGCCTTGGACTAATCGGACCGCAAGGAAAATACTTTTGTCCCGGAGGTAAGGAAACTCGGGTGCTTGGCTTAGCATTAGCTTCGTCAATGCGGGGCTAATACGCTCGCGGAAGTGCTTTCGTATATATTCCGATTGCTTAACGGTCAAATCGTGTTCGTCCACGATTTCAATATCATGACCCTTGAGTTCCTCCTGAAGATGCTCATAAATCGCTTGGCTCTTCTCCTGTTGGTAGGTCACCATTTCCGTTAGCTTCTTAAGTAATTTCGAAGGCTTATAGCCCTCCAAATCTTCAAGTTGCAACTTGTCTTCACTCAAGGTTAACCTACGGATGGACGAATAGCGCACTCGGAAGAACTCGTCCATATTGTTCGAGTGTATTCCTAAGAAACGGATGCGTTCGATCAATGGAACATCGGTATTGTCGGCTTCTTGAAGCACGCGCTCATTGAATTGGAGCCAACTAATGTCTCTATTGAAGTATCTCTTTGATAAATCCATCTTTTACTTAAATCGTTTAGGGTACTCGAAAAGCGTGCATTTAGCCAACCCCTGTATTTCCGACCAACGGTTGGCCTTAAAACTAAGTCCTACAACACCCGTCGTAGGCACATTATTTATGCCTGCTTCACTATTGCTATTGACATAATCCGTGATGCCCGGATTGTGAGCAAAGACAAAAAGAATATCTACGTCATCTGCGGTAGCCTTTACTTGGCTATGCAACTCCATATCATCGCAGTGATACAACTCGTCACTTAAGAGAATTTCAGAAGCCGGAATCTTAAAGTTTTGAGCAAAAATCAAGGCTGTATGAAGCGCACGAGTTGCAGAAGATGAGCATAGTTGTATGCTCATACCAAAATCAATGGCGTCCGCGAGGTACTCGGAAATAAGATGTGCATCACGTATTCCTCGTCCCTTTAATGGTCGATCTTTATCTGGGATATCATCATGTGCCCAGGAACTCTTAGCGTGACGAACTAAATACACAGTTTTCATATGCGTAAAGTACGCATATTCAGCAAGTTCACGCAACTGCGTTACTTAGTTTCAATAAAATTTATTGAGAATTGACCTCGGCTTAACCTTCAGATAACACCTTAGCTTCTTGCCAAAGGGCCTCCATTTCAGGTAAAGTCATGTCTTTTAGAGACTTACCAGCTTCTAAAGCCTTTTTCTCCATGTAGGTGAAGCGGTAAATGAACTTCTTATTCGTCCGCTCCAGGGCCAATTCCGGATCAAGATTTGATAAGCGTGCAAAATTCGTGATCGAAAAGAGAACATCACCCAACTCACTTTCTATTTTATCTTGATTACCAGATAGTTGAGCCTCCTCAAACTCAGCAAGCTCCTCTTTGATTTTACCCCATACATCTTGTGGCTGGTCCCAATCAAAGCCTGCCCCACGAGCTTTGTCGCCGATGCGAATAGCCTTGACCAAAGCAGGTAAGCCTCGAGGTACTCCTTGGAGCACACTCGTGGTACCTTTTTCTTTCAGCTTAATAGCTTCCCAGTTTGCCTTGACTTCTTCTTCAGAGTTAGCTTCAACATCACCGTAAATATGCGGATGACGATGGATGAGTTTATCACAAACCGCATTGAGCACATCGGCAACATCAAAGGCACCTTTTTCACTGCCAATCTTGCTGTAAAAGACCATGTGCAGCATGAGATCCCCTAGCTCCTTTTTGATTTCTTGAAGATCGTTCTCTTCAATAGCATCAGCAAGTTCGTAGGTTTCTTCTATGGTCAAGTGACGCAGCGATTCTAGCGTTTGCTTTTTATCCCATGGGCATTCCGCACGAAGCGTGTCCATGATATCTAACAATCGGCCAAAGGCTTCTAGTTTTGCTGCTCTTGAGTTCATTATTCTGCCGCTTCTTCTTCGTCTAGCATTGCTAGCAATTCATTCTTAGCTAAGATATTGAACCACTGAACGACCTTCTTGATGTCGCTTGCATAAACGCGCTCTTGATCAAATTTCGGCAATACTGTGCCAAAAAAATCTTCTAACTCGTCTTTGCTGCTCTTGTGACTCAATGCTTCTTTGCCTCCTGTCTGTTCTGCCATTGCCTTGAATACATCACGTAGCGGCACTTCTTCTTCGTACGTGTAGATGGCAATATCTCCTAATGAGCTAACGTTCGCGGTTGCAGGAATGCTAGTACGCTTTCCGTCTAATAAACTTTCTACGACAACTCCGCCTTTATTTTGTGCGATGAGTTTGAACAATCCGGGCTTACCGGCAATGGATAATACAGTTCTTAATTCCATTAGTTTTTATTTAACCAATTTCTAACTTCTTCTATTTCAACTGTTTCGGAAACGCTGATCAAATTCAGTAATGCCTGAGCATCCCCGACCAGTGCGTTTTCCGGATAACGCGCCACCAAAGCACGTAAAAATTCTGAAGCGCGTTCAGAATCATTCAAAACATTATCAAAAAATAATGCCAACTGCAGTAAGGCCTGTGGCGCGTACTCATGCTGGGGAAATTTGTTGGTGAGTAGGATCAAATAATTGACCCCATATAACCTAAAAGCTCCTTCCTGATTCATACAGGTCAGACCAGCTTTCATGAGGTATTCCGGTTGCGTCTTGATAAGTGAGTCCGCTGAAATAAAATGTCCAGCCGCCAAGGTGTATTCGTTGGGGGCCAAAATACTTTTATCTACTAAATCTAGATAGTACAGCGCGCTATCCTGAGTTGGCGCGATCAATTCTTCAGCAGAATTCGCCTGTAAAGCAGGGTTTTGACAGCTCAGCACCACCAACGGCAGCAACAATAGCATCATTCTTTTCATTTGGCCTTTGGGAACTTCATCGGGTACTCCACTGAAATATTCCCTCGCTCTATGCGCCCTAGAGCACCTTTAACAAGTTTCTTACGTAGTGGCTTGATCTTCTCCGTAAACAATGTCCCTTCGATGTGATCGTATTCGTGTTGAATTACACGAGCCGCAAGACCACTGTAGGTTTCCTCAACGAGCTCCCATTGGTCGTTGTAATATTCGATCACCACGGTCTCTTTGCGAAATACCGTTTCACGCACATCGGGAATGCTCAAACAGCCTTCTTCCATGCCCCACTCTTCTCCGCTTTCCTCAATAATGATAGGGTTGATAAAGGTTTTTTTGAAGCCTTTCAAGAGTTCATAATCCTCCTCGCCTTCTTCGGCAAAAGGACTAGCATCAACCACAAAGAGACGAATGCTTCGACCAATCTGAGGCGCTGCTAGACCCACGCCGTGCGCGTTGTACATAGTTTCGTACATGTTGGCAATAAGCGCTTCTAGTCCCGGGTGATTTTGATCAATCTCCTCCGCAACTTTATTCAAAACAGGGTCGCCGTAAGCAACAATAGGTAAAATCATAAGGCTCTTTTGTTGGGGCAAAGATAGTTAGCGCTGGGCTAAATAGTTTTCCAATATCAATGCGGCTGCAACTTTATCTACAGCCCCTTTTTCTTGACGCTTTGACTTTTTCATACCGCCGCGAAGGAGGGCATCCGAAGCTAGTGATGAGGTGAAGCGCTCGTCCACGCGTACGATGCGGAGTTGGGGCCAAGCCGATTGTATTTTTTCGCAAAGGTCGTTGATGAAATTGGCCACCTCAGATGCGGAGCCGTCCCATCGCGTTGGTGCACCTACCACTAGTTCCTCGCAAGGTTCCTCCAACATACGTGAACGAAGAAACCCCATCAACTCCTCGGTATATACGGTCACTAATGGAAATGCCATCATCTGTAACGCATCAGATTCTGCAATCCCTGTGCGTTTCATACCTATGTCCAATGCTACAATTTTTGCCATGCCTCAAAGGTAGTCTAAAGCAGGCGAAAGCCGTACCTTTGACCTTCAACACAACGAGAAAATGCAGGACTTAAGAACAACTATAGAGCAAGCGTGGGAAAACCGCGAATTACTTCAAGAAAAAGCAACGCAAGAGGCTATCCGAAGCGTAGTAATGGCACTAGATACTGGAGCACTCCGCGTGGCTGAACCAACCAATGATGGCTGGCAAGTAAATGAATGGGTAAAAAAGGCTGTTGTGCTCTACTTCCCCATCCAGCAAATGGAAACCATTGAAGTTCCGCCGTTTGAATTCCATGATAAGATTCCATTAAAAACCGGATACGCAGAAAAAGGTGTTCGCGTAGTGCCTCACGCCATCGCACGTCATGGCGCATACTTAGCTGCAGGTGTCATAATGATGCCTTCTTACGTAAACATCGGAGCATATGTCGATGCCGGCACTATGGTCGACACTTGGGCGACTGTGGGCTCATGTGCGCAGATCGGTAAAAATGTACACTTGAGTGGTGGCGTTGGTATTGGTGGCGTTTTGGAGCCCTTACAGGCCGCGCCGGTAATTATCGAGGACGATTGTTTCATCGGCTCACGTTGTATCGTAGTGGAAGGAGTCCGGGTAGAAAAGGAAGCCGTCCTAGGTGCAAATGTGGTACTCACTGCATCCACTAGAATTATTGACGTGAGCGGCGAGGAACCTGTAGAATACCGCGGACACGTACCTGCGCGCTCGGTGGTGATCCCAGGTACCCTTCCGAAGGAATTCCCTGCAGGCACTTACAATGTTCCTTGTGCACTAATCATTGGTAAGCGCAAAGAGAGCACCGATAAGAAAACCTCATTGAACGACGCCTTAAGAACACATAACGTCGCGGTATAATGGCAACTGGGCTATCCGTCATTATTCTCACACTCAACGAGGCAGATATGCTGCCGAGATCATTGCCCGCCGCGCTAGCCGTGGCGGACGAATTACTCGTTGTGGATAGTGGATCGACCGACGGAACGCAAGATTTAGCGAAAGCCCTAGGAGCACACACGGTTTTAGAACACCCCTTGGGCTTGTGGTCGGAACAACGGAATTGGGCCATGGACCAAGCCATACATCCCTGGGTTTTATTCATCGATGCAGACGAAGTGCTCGAAGAATCCCTGCAATCCTCTATCCTAGATTGGAAAAAATCCGATCATGCCGAGGACGCCTTTTTCGGGCTGCGACGTGTTCACTACTTCATGGGCCAGCGCATGCGCTTCTGTGGCCTTCAAAGTGATGTTGTGGTCCGATTATTTCATCGCTCACAGCGCTATACCCCCCGCCAAGTACATGAACGCCTCGACGTAAAAAAGCCCACACCATTGCCAGGCACACTCTCCCACTTTACCTTCAAAAATGCAAAACACTGGGAGGCGAAACAACGCATGTACGCCGCGCGGAGCGCGGCGGATCACGATTCAAAAACAGGTAGAATCACCCTTCACCACACCGTTCTGAAACCAGCCTTTCGCTTTATCAAGCACTACCTGCTTCGCGCCGGTTTTCTCGACGGAAAAGCAGGATTAATCTATAGTATGTCCATGGCAAAAGGTGTGTACTGGCGCTATCAAGAACTTAAAAAACTACGCAACAAATGAGTACAGGACAAACCCTCTTTCTAGTGCTACTCATGGTCTTCATACTCGCTGTATACAGCTACAAATGGGCCCTGCACTTCCAATACCTTCGCGTAAAAAACAAGAAGAAGCCCGGCCATTGGTCCGACTACTACAAACGCAACTATCTCTATAAAAAGGACCAGCAATGGTGGAAAGAAAGCATTATGCTCTTCCCACTACTCTACCCTGTAGAACTTACAGGGAAAGAAAATGAGGATTTCTGGCTGAGTAAAATCAAACGCACAAACCTCAGCATTTACTTTATCCTCATCGTACTTTTGCTCGCCGGTATCTACTTCTCAAAACTCCCCGAGCTTCAAGCATAACCATGGATAATCACGCGAACTTCATAACAGATGCAATCTTCAAGACCGTAGGCAACGCAGCCGACGATCTTGGACAGGAGTGCTATGTTGTGGGGGGCTTTGTTCGTGATAAAATCATGGGGCGTCCTATTAAAATGGACCTCGACTTTACGACCGTTGGAAGTGGTATAGAACTGGCAAAAAAGGTACAGCAACAACTGAATCCTCGCCCAAAGCTGAGTGTATTCAAAAACTTTGGCACGGCTCACATGAATTGGAAGGGTGTTGACCTAGAATTTGTGGGGGCAAGAAAAGAGAGCTACAACAAAAATAGCCGCAATCCGCAAGTAGAATCGGGAACCCTTCAGGACGATCAAAACCGACGAGATTTCTCGATCAATGCCATGGCTATAAGCTTGAATGCAGGAAGTTGGGGCACTCTAATAGATCCCTTCAACGGGATTCAGGACTTAGAAAAGAAAATTCTTCGGACCCCGCTCGAACCAGACCAAACCTTTGATGATGATCCGCTTCGCATGATGCGCGCGGTACGTTTTGCCGCACAGCTAAACTTCAAAATCTCAAGTGAGGCCTTGATGAGTATTCGTAAAAACGCTGCCCGTATTGGCATCGTTGCTCCGGAACGCACCAGCCAAGAATTCAATAAAATCATGGAAGTGGAAAAGCCGAGCTACGGCTTGGGACTTTTGTACACTTCCGGCTTGATGAACGAAATTTTACCAGAATTGGTCGCGCTTCAAGGCGTTGAAGAAGTTGAAGGCCAGCTCCACAAAGACAACTTTTATCACACCTTGGAGGTAGTAGACAATCTGAGTCGCACCTCCGATGACCTATGGCTTCGATGGGCCGCCCTACTGCACGATATAGGTAAGCCAAGAACTAAAAAGTTCATCCATGGAACAGGCTGGACTTTCCGTGGGCACGAGTTTCTCGGGGGAAAAATGGTTCCAAAACTCTTCAAGAGAATGCATCTTCCAACGGATTCAAGAATGAAGTTCGTCATCAAGATGGTTCAGATGAGTTCGCGCCCAGCAGCCTTATCTGATGATGCAGTTACAGACAGCGCCTTGCGACGATTGCTTTTCGATGCCGGAGACGATATAGAGTCTTTGATGCTGCTGTGCGAGGCTGACTTGACCACAAAAAATGAAAAGAAAAAGCGTCGTTACCTACAAAACTTCAAGCATGTAAGAACAAAGCTAAAAGAGGTTGAAGAGCGCGATCAAATAAGAAATTTCCAACCGCCGGTGAGTGGGGAAGAAATTATGGAGAAATACGGCATTGGACCTTGCCGCGAAATAGGCCAAATCAAGGAAGCTATAAAGGAGGCTATTTTGGAGGGAGAAATTCCCAACGAACGCTCTGCCGCACTTGAGAAAATGAACGAAATTGCCACCACATTAGGATTGAAATAGATGGAAGTTTTTCTACGATTTATTGCTGATACAAAAGATACCGTTATACGCGAGGTACGAATTAAAGGCAGCGCAACTTTGTTGGAACTGCACGAACGCGTCTATGCAGCCTTTGACTTAAATCCTGGTGAGATGGGTAGTTTTTATCGCAGTACGGCCGACTGGGACCAAGGCGAAGAAGTGCCCATGTTTAGTATGGACGATGAAAGTCCGAGTATGGAAAGCACCACAGTTGCAGACTTTTTTCAAGCGAATACACATGCCTTGTACGTATACAACTTCCTCGATATGAACATCTTCTACGTTGAAAAGACTAAGGAAGATGAGGAAGAGGGCTTCGAAGACTTTGTGGTGTTGAATGCGGTAGGTGAGCTTGAGAAAACATCAGATGTTCCAAGCGCCGATGCTATCCCCGGAATAAGCAAAGATCCTTCTCAAATGACCGAAGCAGAGATTAATGCCATGTATGGTTTAGATGATCTTGAAGGTGAAAAAGATCCTTTTGCTGACGAAGATTTGGATGAAGAAGAATACGACGACGGATACTTCTAAAGCCAGTCTACAGAGATTACTCGCTCAACGGGAATGGTGATATCCCCTTTTAAATAGATACAACCACCATAGTGCAACCAAATAGTGGTCTGCACTTTGAAAATGTGTTCCTCAGTTTGAAAAACGATGTCCACTTTTTCATGACGAATATTACCCACATAGGTCGCGGAATGAATGCGCTTTGAACGTTTTTTACGCTCAACCTTTCTCGATAGGACGTCCCCAGCCGGAAATTCTAGCCGAGCAGTCTCCAATCTGCTGATATCAATGGGTTGTTCTGTCATGGTTCTAGTGTAAGGCGGTACTTATAAATTTACGTAATTTGAACGAATTATGAGCACAAACCGCGTACGAGATTCATTCTACACCGTCATTTTTGAGGCGCAAACCCCAGCAGGTAAGGCTTTTGATGTCGCGCTATTCATTACAATTGGCATTAGCGTCATCGCCATAATGCTCGAATCCGTGCCTGGTATCGCAGCCTATCAAGTAGCGGCACAATGGTTCCATGGTATTGAGCTAATCACTACCATTTTATTCAGCATCGAATACCTGCTTCGCCTTTGGTGTAGCCCCAAACCCTCACACTACGCAAGAAGTTTTTACGGCCTCATAGATTTGGTAAGTACCCTGCCCTTTTACCTGGCCCTACTCTTCCCCGTCACCGGAACTTTAGCGATCATTAGAGCGTTGCGATTATTAAGGATTTTCCGAGTGCTAAAACTCAGCCGATTCCTCATTGAAGGAAACCTACTTTGGCAAAGCTTAATGCGCTCCTCAAGAAAGATTGGCGTATTTCTTTTCACAGTGGTCCTACTTTGCGTAGTCATGGGCACAATTATGTATACCATCGAAGGTCCCGAAAATGGGTTCACCTCTATACCACTCAGCATTTACTGGGCGATCGTGACGTTAACGACCGTGGGATATGGTGATATTGCGCCTGGGACGGTACTGGGCCAATTCATTGCTTCCGCGATCATGATCCTCGGTTACGCCATCATCGCTGTTCCCACTGGTATTGTGACGGTAGACCTCGCGATGAACCCCACAGATGGAAAACCAGCTTTGAAATCTTGTGAAAACTGCGGGCACACTAGCCCTTCCGACTATAATTATTGTCCCGATTGCGGGACAGAATTCGCCTCGAATGCCTAAATACTTATTAAATATTTGTGGACCCACCGCTGTGGGTAAGACCGGTGTAGCCCTGTATTGGGCAGAGAAATTGGGTTGTCCAATTCTCTCCACAGACTCCCGCCAATGCTATAAAGAACTCGCCATCGGGTCAGCGCCGCCTTCGCAAGAGGAATTGGACCAGGTTCCGCATTACTTTATTGGCGACCGCAGTGTCCATGAACCCATCACTGCTGGCGAATATGAGACCTTTGCTTTAAAGACTTTGGAGCAACTTTTTCAAACCCACGATGTAGTCATTGCCGTAGGTGGCTCAGGCATGTACATAGATGCACTATTGCACGGCCTAGATCCCTTGCCTACTGATGCTACCATAAAGGCCGAACTAGAAGAACGTGCAGAAGCTGAAGGCTTACCTGCCCTAAAAACTGAGTTGGAACGCCTCGACCCCGAGCATGCCGCCAAAGTAGATGTTCGCAATCCCCGCCGCGTCATTCGCGCGCTAGAGGTCATTGCAATCACCGGTAAAAAGTATTCCGAACAGTTAAACAATACACCAAAAGATCGTCCGTTTGAAGTAGTGAATTGGGTACTAAACATGGACCGTGAAAAGCTATACGAACGTATCAACTCGAGGGTGCACTTAATGATTTCCGCTGGGCTCGAAGAGGAAGCTAGAAAATTAGAGCCGCATCAAGACTTGGTCGCCTTACAAACCGTTGGCTACCGGGAATGGTGGCCGTACTTTGAAGGCATGTACAATCGTGACCGCACCATTGAACTCATTCAGCAGTTCAGTCGTCGCTACGCCAAAAGACAATTGACCTATTTCAAGCGTTTTGAAGGAGCCTTATGGCTGGATCCGAACGACATTAACAGCCAAGAGGAATCTTTGCGCAAAGCGGGGCTTTTGTAATTATGTACATCAACTTCTTCTCTCCTTACGAACTCGTCACAGGCTCCCTCTACCTTTTGGGGCAAATAATCGACGAATCAATTCGCTCCAAAAGGGCCACACACGCTGCCTATCCTACCATTTGCGTAGGGAATTTTCAGGCCGGGGGGACCGGGAAGACACCAGCCACATTATGGGTTGCAAAGCAGTTAAAGGCCTTAGGCTTTACCCCTATAATCCTGATCCGTGGATATAAAGGTGCTGTTTCCAAGAGTATCATCGTTGATACTCCCGATGCCCGTAAGTATGGCGACGAGACTATTTTACATGCGCAGCACTTTCCTACTATCGTGGGCAAGAACCGCGTTCAGAGTGCTGAACTTGCCTCGACCATTCCCGGCGAGAATAAAGTATTGGTGATGGACGACGGATTGCAACATTATGAGCTGCTCAAAGATTTTAGTATCGTCTGTCAAAAAAGCCAACGATTTGAATCTGATGGAATGTTACCCG
>Ga0181567_10003745_pt1 | contig 11246 bp, 15 predicted proteins | sample 101ome_14_FD_133761 | JGI IMG/M metagenome (GOLD analysis project Ga0181567, IMG submission 133761) | Coastal salt marsh microbial communities from the Groves Creek Marsh, Skidaway Island, Georgia - 101403AT metaG (megahit assembly) | ecosystem: Environmental > Aquatic > Marine > Intertidal...
AACTAGAAGAAGGAGACGCCAGCTCCCCAAATAGCCACGACACTTCAATGTTTATAGGCTTTCAGTCAATCTTCGTCGCAAGGCATAACCCTGATAAGTTTAGCTACGACATCTTAATAAATTTATCTGCAATCTCTTGTATTCTCTTACTAGCAAAAACTTCCTAAGATGAGCGTTAAAAAAATACGGGAGTTTTCCTAAGATGAGCGTATAAATTTTACGGGAAAATCGGGTAAATTATCTTGCGTGCCTTTAATACTAAATATAGTGAGTAAATGCCTTCCCTAAAACAACTGACGACGAAACTGAAATTATAAGGCGAAATGGTGGAAATGCTGGTGTGTGGCGGTCATACTTGAAAACCGTAAAGGTTACAGCTCTCCCCCAAGATTCCGAACTAACCGTTAGGTTGTTAGCACCCTAGGGGGGAGTCGAACCCCCCAATGCTACCGTCTAGCTAGGGTTATAGAAGATTAGCTATCTTCCTCTTCCATGCGAGCATTTATATACTCCCATGTGTTTTCTACCTTGTTCCATTTAGCTTCTTGACGAAGTCTGTATAGAGTAGGTAGGCTACCGAGAAAGAGAGCAATCAATATGCCTTCCAAAATGTCAGTCATTATGACACTCTCCTTCCATTGGAAATGATTTCCTTTTCTGTTAGCTCTAAGTTAATATAGCCAGAGTTAACTCCCCACTTTCTAGTGACAAGCATTTTTTGACTAAAGATAGGGTAGTACTCATTGTTTGTATACACAAACTGCATGAAGTGTTGTACCCAGTCTTCTTTAACTCGTTGCATTACAATAGGTGGTACAGCTTTATCTACAACATTTACAAAGTCATACATAGCTTGTATGAACTCTAAATAACCATACAAACCTTCTGGCTTCATGTTACCTTTAAAGTAACGAAGCTCGATTGTGTATGGTGGATGTAGATTGAGCATTGACGACCTATCATTAGCCATTACTTTGTGTTTTGCTACATTCAACTTGTTAGTTGCGTAATATCCTGACGCTTCAGGCATTTGCCATTTGGCATAGCCTCTGTCACGACGTTGAGCAATAAACTCGAACATAGAACGATTTTCAACACGTGATATAAATTGTTCATGTAAAGACAAGAACATCCATAATGTTTTAGTGTTGAAGAACGCTTTAGGAATGTGAACATGTAACCCACAATTGTCAGAGCTATATGAATATAACCCTCTATGATGCAATTGCTTGACCCAGCCTAACTCTTTGTGAGCTAGAACAGTCATAGGTTGTGTCACGAACTCAATACCGTAGTTCAATGAGCCGTCATATTTTGCAATGACTAACTGACGCCATTGGTCAAAAGTAGCGGAATCACAATCTAAATTATTGTGAATGTCACGCATTACTTCATACAATATGTCATCTCTCTCATCGCTACATACGTAATCTTCGTCGTTGTATTCGCAATCATCACAATCACAACTATTAACGACTTGAGTTTCCAATTCAACACCCATTGGTAAAAACCCATTAAGAGTCTGTACTGTCTCAGGTGAGAATTCCTTTGTTCTAAGCGCTGGAAACTTCTGCCATGTAAAATTAGCTACATGATAAAAGTCAACCAATGGCTTATAAGAGTAATTCAAGATGTGGTCAAGGAATCCATCCTCACCCACATGCAGGCACTCTTTACACATAAGTTCTCCTTTTTTATTTATTACACTGTTTCCAGTGGATATAGTTTATCTATACCAGACTGGGCACCATTACTGATGCCCAGAATTGCTATAGATTAGCTTTTATTTTTACCGAGTTTCAATTCCAATTGCTTGGCTTCAATAGCGGTAATGTCGACTTCGTCAGCTATTGTGGAATTATATTCTTCAAGAGCTTGTGCTCTTTCGTTTTCTTCCATAATTTCTAACATGTCATACCATTCCAATGCACCGTCGCAGTCTTCGCTGCAACCACGTAGCTCGCCCTCAACAGGTGAACCACAATAGATACATTCCCAACCAGTCGTTGACTGTCCAGATACGATAGCTTTACCAAACTCTTTGACAAGAGCTTCAGTTGTTAGACCATATTCAGTCCAACAGTCGTCAGTAATTTCCCTATCATTAAGGTCATACTGAGTAAAGTCCTCATTAGTATGAGTCTTGACTGTTGACTTTGTCTTTGGATTGTAAGTTATAGTAGTGCTTGTATAGTCACTTCTACTACCAAAGAAAGTATAACTTGGCTTACAATAACTTCCGTTACTGAACCAAATACCAGTCTTCTTATCGTATTCACCATGCTTTTCATTGATGATGTATGAATCGAACTTAAGTCTTTTATCGCTTGTTAGGAAAACTAACTTGTTAGGATAGTTCTCGCTATCAATGATGCGACCAAGTTGATTAATAAATACACGGTCGTCCAAGCTCTTCATGTCTACAAACTTCATGAAGTAGTCTATGAAGTATCTTGTATCAGACAAGTTTAACTTCTTAGCCTTACCAGTAGGTTCAAAGAACTCTGGCAACATGCCGTTGTGAGCCATGATAGTATTCTTGTTCACTTTGAAAGGATGAGTATTTTCAAGACATACTGAACCATGAGTTGCTATTCTAAAATGAAGTAGCATATCACGATTAGAATGTTCTTTACTAATCTCTTTGTACAATTTCTTGTACTCTTTCAGCTTCATTGATTTCTCAATTTGAACATTGTTGTTCTCGTCGATATAACCAATTCCAGCACCGTGACTATTTCGATTCCACATATTCTCAATATATGACATCGGAACTTTAGTACCTTCAGGTACTCTTGCAATCACACACATTTGTGTGCCTCCTTGTTTCCATAGTCTATTTGTACGCATAGACCTTAGCGTGCTATATACATAGCAGACAGGGCACCATTACGATGCCCTGCTGTGCTACATATTAAGCTGTACGTTCATTGACGTAATCAAAGAGTTCTCTACTCATTGATTTAGCCCCTATCTTAGGCATTATAACAGATTCGACATACTTTGTCAAATACGGATATACATCGCCACGTGTGAGAGTCACCCATTTGTAGAACAGGTGCTCATCAGTCAAGTGAGCTTTGATGATATCTGATTCGTCAGCATTAATGTTAGTTGCGAAGTTGAAGTTACCTCGCTCATCACTGCCTCTGTCGAATGTAACAGAAGTAAAGCTTAGAGCCTCGAAATACTCATGAAGAGCAGTCAAGAACTCAAAGTTCTTAATGATACGGTCTTTTATTGTAGCAGAAGCAAAACCTCTGTACTCAATACGACCTGCACCACCATAGTTAACTATAGAGTTTCTATGGAAAGAACCGCTAGCTCCACCGTACAACGCTCTAGCAGACTGCATACCACTGTTAAGTAGTATGTCGGCATATCTATCAGGATTGTTAACTTTATACTCATGCATATCATAAGCTTCAGTTTCAGTCCTCATTAGATGCCAAGTAGCGTAACTAGGATTTGTGCGTTGCATAATGTCTTCTAGTGCACAGTACTCGTCGTCATAGCCTTGATAGTATGTAAGCATTGCATTGTTGTGCCATGCTACAAATAAGGCTAGTGCTTGACGGGTGAATAGACCCTTAGGCATATTCATGTGACTACCACAACGTTTGTTGTAGAAGCCTCTGAAGTTCTCTTTGAGAACTGTCCAGAACCCATCAGGTAATTGTCTTACAAATTCAGCTGTCATAGGCTGAAACTTGAATTCAATACCCAAACGACCGAGAGACCCATCATAACTACCTACTGCAAGTTGACTCTTGTGGTTAGCAACCCCAGAGAGTCCATAAGGAAAGTCCTTATGTAATGCAACTAGTAGCTCTTCAGTGTCTGCACTTACATCAGACCTAGCTTCTAATTCTAACTCCATGCCAATAGGAAACTGAGTAGATTCCCAGTGTGACTTTTCGTCAGTCTTGTCAATTAGATATGATGATGTACCGCCAGTAGATTTGACTTGTACTTTACCGTCATCGTCAATGTACCAATATCTCCAGCTAAGTTCATAGCTATAATCCCTCTGACGTGTGTCAGGGTAGAAAGGAACGATATAAATCATTTCCCTCACTGTATCCATGTAATTGTAGCGCTTGATATTTCTGAGTGATTGACGAGGCATCATTGCTTCAATCTCGTCAGACCATTCTTGCTTACTAAGGAAGTTGTCTAAGTCGCCTCTTCTGTACTCGAACCTCTGTGTGTCCAAGTTCCAAAAGTTGACATACTCACGTCTGTGTATAATACAGAACATACAACTACGTGACCTGTTGCTACGGCTGTAGCTAGGTCTTGCAGTTACAGTATCCTTGTTGTAAGATACAACAAATCCACAAGAACTACACTTACATGCAGTTCTTCTATTTTGATTAACTCGCTTGTTAGGTATTAGTTGTTTATCTTCCGTAGAATAAAACACACCTGAATACTTTTGCTCGTTAAACATTAGCAACGTTCCCCAATATGACTTGGAAAAGTTGCAATGGAATAAGTTGTAGAATGATATTTCACCAGGTACAAACTTCTCTATACCAACTTTGAATATATTGAATACACGGTCTTCCACGTCATCCAATACACTTAAGTCACCATTGACAATATACTCAACGTACTCATTAAGAGGACGATTTCGTTGTGTGTCAACAAAGAAGTTTGATTGTGCGCAAACTGTTTTGTATGCTTCCATCATTCTGTTAGCAACAATCTCAGAAGATTCCATTTTCCAGAAATTCCTTCTAAAAGAATCTTGTCTATCGATTAGTTGATACCATATAAAGTTCAGCAACCAGTCGTACACTTCTTCCACCGATTTAAGCTGTAGCAATCTTCTAACACTAAGATAATAATCATGTCTATTCTCAGAGTCTATGCCTTCAAGCCAGCCGTGAGCTGGTGACTGCATTCCTGAGATAGGACCATCATCTCCATTCACCTCGTTGACAAAGTTCTCAAAGTCCGCAAACTCATGAGTTATGTCATCGAGAGTCATAGGTATAGTTGTGCTCTTTTTGAAGTCAGTGATTGCTTCAAATAGAACTTTTGCTACCTCTTTCAAGGTGAGACCTGTATGTCTCATAACTATTCTCCTTTTTTATTTATTGTTATTGCTACTGTCACTAGCAATAGTACCCGTGGCAGGAATCGAACCTGCCCTAGTACCATAACGGGTTACCAGCACTTAGCTATCGATAGGAACGTCAAATCCAAACAATGAAGACATTGCTTCGTTTTCTGACGCTTGGAACATTGAATATACAGTTGAGTTATCACTCTCTGCAAATCCAGATGCTCTATCCTCTCGCATGTACTCTTGGTTCTCAGGATTATCTGAATCAAACAATGAGAACGCATCCCAATGTTGATTAGTCTTGATAACAGGTGTACCTGCTAGTGCTTTTTGTGTTACTCCCTCTATGGAGTCGTTGACCACCTCTGGTCGCTTTGCAGCTTCCAAGATGGATTTCTTACCGAATTTCGGCATGTTATCTCCTTTTTTATTTTTACAGGGAAAGCCTTTTACTCCCCCAGTTTCAGTTAAGTGGATAAGACTTAACCTACTAGAGCCCACCATTACGATGGGCTCCGATAGATTAACTATTTAGTCTTTGGTAGAATGGTGATACCCATTCGCCATCTATCACTTCAACTCTTACATCATAAGGAATCTTTCCTATGTATGCAGCTGAAGACATGTCAGAGCCAATCATGACAGCTAACATAGTCAACGATATTCTGTCGATGTTGTTAGCTCTAGGAACGAACATAAGTATTGCGTCAATAATATCTTGAATCACAATCTTGTTTGCTACCTTCCCTTCAGTATTGACAATTGTGAAATGGTCATCTGATGGAGGGAACTTAATCCAACCTTTCAAGATAAAGTCAATTTCTTTGTCAATAAAGAATGCTCTTTCCAATACCTTCTCCTGTATTTCAGTTAACTTGTTAACTGTCACACCGAAGAACTTAGCGACTATTAGTCGCAACTTGCCCAGTAAGGACATGTTATCTCCTTTGTTATGTCTGGTTCTTTAGACCAGCTCGTACCCGACGGGGGAATCGAACCCCCGCTTGTACCATATCGGGTTGTTAGATACTATCTTCTGCTACGTTTAAGGTGCTTAGATTGTTTCTTAGCTTCCTTTTTCTTAGCATCAAGATATGCGTTTACATATTGTGGTTGCCAAAACAAATGCAATAATCTAAATTTAGATTCTCTGCTCTTACCGTGAGCATTTGCATCAGTTAATATGGCTTCACAACTTTTGTAAATTCTGTGTCCAGGACGCATAGTATCTCCTTTCTTTCTAATAGTAAACGGAATGCTGTGCCCATAGCCAAATGACTACAGGCACAACAATAGATTAAACTAGCTGTGATGGGTCTTCAGACATCATGACTGCAATTTCACTTCTTGCATCTTCACGTCTGTCGAGGCAGGCTTCACACTTACGTGAATACTGCATCTTTGCCCACATAGCATTACATTTGAAGCAGTGCTTCTTGCTTGTAATTTTTGGATACATGCTAGCTCTCCTTTCCTTCTAATAGTTTGCACACATGCACTGGTGCACATGTACAAGAAACGGAATCGAATTGACCCCATAAGAATCCCTCATACATCATCTCTAATGCAGACGGTTCTCTTACGAGGTCTTTACCATCAATCATCGTTTTCTCCTTTTGTCTTTTTATCTATTTCATACCCGTATATCAAGTTCAACCCGCAGCTCACCGCAGAGATGAACCATAGGATATGAGCGCCTGTGGGGGGAATCGAACCCCCCATACAACCATTCAGGCTACACCGTTATGAACGGTGCATTAAGGAACTAAGAAAAGTGTGTCTAACTTGTAGATTTGTTTTCTTGCTGTTGAACGCACGTCGTTGTGCTCTGTTTAAGTCTTTGACTTTTATAACAGAACCTTTTTCGATGTTTGTTTTTCCATCAAGTAGAACAATATCTTGTAGAACTTTTACTTTTCCCATTGTTGGAAGTGTGTTAAGTACTTTCAATGTTCTTCCCTTCTTTTTGTATAGCGTCACTAGTTACTCAGTTGTCGAACTTTGTTTTATATATATCTGCGTTACCTTTATTGTCTTATTACGCCGCCAGCATATAATTTCCACTCAGTTCTCTAATGTGTCGCATTAGCTTTTTCATCTAATGACGCTAGAGTTTCCAATACTTAAAAACGTGTATTATGCAGATGCTAAGGTGTTAAGATATTTCTTTTGATTGCATCCAATGCAAACAATCTTTCCTTTTGCAAATGGTTTAAAACCATCAACAATAAAGGATTTATCTTCAACACCATGCACCTTACACGTGGTAATAGTACGTATGTGTTTCTCCTTTTTCTCTTTATATATTATGTTTATCGAGAGTTGAAAACAGAAAATGTCCTGGTCCACCCCCGAATACACCTATAAGGTCATTCACACCTATAGGTGTAAACATAAACGGGTAAGTACTCAGAGCCTTGTTTGTGGTCAACTTGGAAGGGGGAATTCCAAGCCAAGGGGGTGACCACCTCGTCATACCTACCCGTTTATGTTCCACACCATTTCAGGACATGTTTTATAAAGGGTTTTTTAATCTCCATTAAAAGTTATTATTAGCATCCACTACCAGAGTGGAGTTTGAGTGAAAGCAATAGCAGCAAGGACTGCCGTCAGTATAAATAAAGAAAGGCTTATGAATAAAGACTTACACTCTCACTCCACTCCTGGTCACTTGGTCACTTACCTCGAAAAGTTACGGTACTCGTAAGCTAAAACGTTACTTTCCCATCCCTTCTCCAACAGTTCACAACACGCCTTGAGAACGCGGACGTCCTCAAGTGCATCATGCTCAGCATAAGGACCTAAGTTATTGACGTGGGCAATATGTGTCAGCCTTCCGCCGTCACAATTGTCTCCACAATTAGGTCCGTGTAATGACTTCTTGCTAATAAAGGCATTCTTGAGTACATCCCTTGAGTCAATAAGGGTTGCAGGCAATAAGTCATTGCTGACTTCGCCCCAATTAGCTCCTACACGATGCGCATAACTGTCAATCAACACCTTCGTGTCGAAAGCAACATTATGCGCTACCAAGTGAGTGGCTTCTACTTTGCCTAGCCAATCTACGAAACGTAGAATGACAGACAGAGCAGAGGAAGAGGATTTCACAGCATCCACGTCAACGGTGTTGCCGCTCCACCAATTCGCAACCTTTTCAAGATACTGTCTAGGTGGTTTGACAGTCATCTCAAATTCCTCACCTGCTGCCGAGACAGCTGCCAAGGAAATAAGGTCTACGAACTTAAATACTCTCCCACCCCTGCTTCTCTCATAACCTTTAACGCCACTAAGGACGTTGCCAGTTTTGAGGTCTACACGGGTGCCAGTAGTTTCTGTATCGAAATACACGGGATTAAATCCTGCTTCTTTCAATTCAGCCTCCTAACTAGATTGATGGTTCTAGGTAAACCAGTGTAAGTGTTTAAGGCACACTTACCTAAGCCTCGTGCCATGTTGAGGAATCGAACCTCAATGCTGTAAGGGGAAACAGCAGACCGTCCATGGCTCAGGGTTTGTCGACAAGCAGAGCCTGAGTGCCCGCTCTACGAGTTAGGACCCTACTGAGTAATCTGGTGAAGTGTACCAGTCAGCAAGGTTACCCTCCTCGTCGAGGATGGTTGTGGCATCCTCATTGAGTGCATACATCATGTTCCCGAAGAGAACACGGGCAAGCTCTCCGAGTAACTGACCAATGAGCCAGAAACCGTAGAGCATACCTAGCACCAAGAGAATACCTGGTATAGATAACAACCTATCTCCTTTCTTGTAGGCTTTGTCGGTAGCCTACTAGACCGAAGCAGTTTAACGTCATACTCAGGACGGTAGGTTGATTGACAATGATTGCCTACATCATCGGCATGAATTGCAAGGCATAAGAAGTTAGTCTTTCTTATTTGCTTCGATAATCATATCGAAAGCTTTAACCTTGTAATCTCTTACGAGCGAGTCGATTTCGTCATTTACCGCTTTGTAAAGCTGAGTAAATGCGTTACCTGACTTGTCGGGCATAGCCGACCAACCAAAAGACTTATACAAGTTAATGGTTGGCTCGCACGCAGCAAGTAGTTCAGCTACCTGCTCGTCGAAATTAGCCATAAGGCTCCTTTCTGTATAACGGATTAGCTCTTCACTAACCCTCTCCAAATTACCTAGAGAAGATGTCTAGGCTAGTGCCATGTGCAAGAGTCGAACTTGCATACCGAAGGGGAAACGGTAGACCATCCATGGCTTGTGTGTGCTAGCCGAAACTAGCACACATTTGTTTAGCAGTCGCCATCATGGACGACATACTCTGTTTGTGTAGAACACTTTAAACAAACGTCTAAAGCTTCTGCATTTACAGGTGCCATAATAAATAGCTCCTTTCATTTATATAATTAGCCAGTTAATATCCAGTTAAACATGGAACACCATACTGGCTGCATGGTGCTCCATGAGTTTAGGTGGTGTTGAGTTTGGACCCCAACACCTGAGGTAGGAGGGAGTAATGAGTCCCTGTACCCCGTGCTAATGGTAGGTATGCCAGCGTTAGCCATATAAAGCTTTCAGCTCACTGTACACTTACTGACATGATGATATTGACGGCTTGTCCTTGGCTGAGCCAAGTGAACCCATGACTGTTAGGTACTGCACTGTAGTCCTTGCCGAAGCGTGGACCCAGTGAGTCGTCATGGAGTGACAAGCACCTGCTTACTCGCAGGGGGCATTGTCAATACCATCACATGTAAGTGGTCACTTACAGTGAGTCTGCTACCATTAGCAGGAACGAGCGTGAACATGGCGGAGAAACCAGAGGTCCATCGTCGTCCCGCACACCGCTTTGGGTAACAAGCCCAGGTGGGTGATATCCTCTAGGCACAAGCCCTAGAGAACCGTTGTCCCTGGTCAGTGGGACATGGAGTCGACCCCAGACGGTATAGCCATAAAACCTATGGTTGATTAGGAGACTCATCTGACCATGCATTTCTGCATGCAGTTGAGGAGAGTCTGCCTAACCACTGCTGGTAAGAGCAGAGGTTATCGGCACCGTCTGACACTCTATGTCCATCGCTGGACTTAGGTGTCGTAGGTAAGTGCTGCTTGTTTGTCACATGAGGAGTCACCCTCACAAGCAAGCTGACTTGTTTTACAGAAGTAGTATTCACTCACATTCGCCACATACTGCATACGTTTCGCATTGACTACTGAGAACCGAAGCTCTGTTCGTACTCGCTACTAGGTACGCCCCCTCCCACGTAGGAGAAGTAGTGACCTGGTATTGTGAATACCACTCCTGGGACCACTGTCTATCGCTAGACAGCAGCGCCAAGTCAGCTGTATAATTTAGTCGCTTCAACCATGTGCCCCCACCCCGAACCTCTTCGGTTCTAAGGGGGGTGCGGTTGTAATCGCTAAATGTAATACACACTTATACTTAGCTATGCGTACAAAAATCTCTTGTTTTCAAGTTTTACCAATTCGACACCTAATCCCCTATATCTAGGTATTTTGGGGTAAAATTGGGGTATATTATGGCTAGACCTACTAAATTGACACCACAATTGATTGAGGAAATCTCTAATTGGCTTAAATTAGGCTATTACCAAGAGGATGCAGCTACTATGGTTGGTATTTCTCCCTCTACTTACTATGAATGGATGAAGAGAGGCGAAAAGGTGATTGAAGAGATGGACACAAAGATGCTAAACCCACCAAACGTTGACTCGTCGTCAGAGTTGGCTCCATCCCAGGCAGCTGAAGAAGGTGAGATAGTTAATCTATATTCGGAGTTTTCGGAGGCAGTAAAAAAAGCAAGAGCCGAAGCTGAGGGTGCTCACATAAGAAATATAAGAAGAGCTAGCGATAATGGAGTATGGCAAGCTAGTGCTTGGTGGTTAGAGCGTAGTTTCCCTAAGAAATGGGGTAAAAGGTCATCTCTCGAGATTGGTGGAGAAGGCGGAGAGCCTATAAAGTTCCAGATTTCATACGGCGATTAGCTTAGTATCCCGTATAATTTTTTCTTGTTTCCCTGTCATATCAATTAGACACTATATATAGTATATTTCTAGTCGTCTTACCCTACATATTGTTATTCTGCATTACTTTCCCTTAATAAATCTTTTAATGCTTAGTAAATCTATGTAGAGTTTTGTATATGGATGAGGATAAGGTTAGCTTATTAGCTGATGTGCTT
>Ga0181567_10003756_pt1 | contig 11227 bp, 10 predicted proteins | sample 101ome_14_FD_133761 | JGI IMG/M metagenome (GOLD analysis project Ga0181567, IMG submission 133761) | Coastal salt marsh microbial communities from the Groves Creek Marsh, Skidaway Island, Georgia - 101403AT metaG (megahit assembly) | ecosystem: Environmental > Aquatic > Marine > Intertidal...
AATCAAAACAAGAATTAAAAAAAGTAATAATCATAGGTGCCAGTAGGTCATCAGAATTGTTAGCAGAAAGACTTTATAAAAACTACGAAGTTATGGTTATCGATGATAATGAAGACGATTGTACAAGAATTGCTGAGAGAAATTCTAACATTATAGTTGTTTACAATGACCCTAAAGATCCTAACAATCTAACAAATCTAGGTTTAGATAAAAGTACAGCTGTTGTTGCTTTAAGTAAGGACGATTCGAAAAATATTGTGTGCTCACTTGTAGCAGATGCACTTGGAGTCCCAGAAATTATTACAAGAGTTAATAAAATTGACTATTTAGAGTTACTTAAAAATTCATCAATTCAAGCAACTATTTCAACAAGAATAACAGCTGCAAATGCAATTTTGCAAGATGTAAGATCTGATCAAGTGAAATCTGCATTAACATTTGAGGATTCTGAAGTAGAAGCATTAGAAATAATAATTTCAGAGGATTGTCAGGTACTAGATAAATCACTAAGCGAAATACAGCTTCCTAAAAATTGTCTCATTGCTGGAGTAACTAGGAGAGAAAATACATATATACCTTCGGGAACTTGGAAATTTGCAGAAAGAGACAGACTGGTTGTTTTTGCTTTACCTACTTCAATTGAAGAAATTGAAGAAATGTTCTGTTAATTGATGTTAAAAATTATTTTATTTATTTCTGGTGGAGTATTCCCAATTTTTTCTTTATCTTTACTTCCAACTCTTTTAAATACTGTAGTTGAAAAAAATTATTCATTCAGTCTTCAATTATTAATATTTATCTCAGTGCTTTTGATTTTACATCGTATTATTAAAAAATATATTGTGCCAAGTAGGCAATTAAATACCATACAAGGCTTTGGTGCTGTAGGGATTTCTTGGTTTTTAATTTCTATCTATTCTTCTATTCCTTATATATTTTCAGGAATTAATTTGACTTATATTGATATTTTATTTGAAACAATATCAGGATTAACTACAACTGGTTCTTCAATACTCATTGACATTGAGAGCATTGATAAATCATTATTAATATGGAGATCAACAACTCAGTGGCTTGGTGGTATGGGAATAATCGTATTAACGATTACCATACTTCCTTTACTTGGTTCTGGCGGTATTAACTTATTCAAAGCGGAATCACCTGGCCCAAGTGCAGATAGGTTAACACCTAGATTTCAAGACACAGCAAGATTATTGTGGGTAATTTATATCTCCTTTACTTGTATTGAAACATTGCTTTTATATTTTTCTGGGCTAAGTTTTTATGATTCTTTCAATCATGCGTTTACAACTTTATCAACCGGAGGATTTAGTACATTTAATTCATCGGTAAGTGAATTCTCTACGATAACTATCTTTATAATTAATATTTTTATGTTTTTAGCTGGTTCATCATTTATTTTGCTTCTGAAAGTTTTGAGAAATAAAAATTTGGTTGAAATATTTAACAGTTCTGAGTTCAAATTCTATACTTTTATCGTTTTTTCTACTGCTACAATTTTTTTAGTAAAAACTATTTCACTTTCAGAAAGCATTGTATTAGCTATTAATAATGCTCTATTTACTTCTCTAACGCTTATAACAACTACTGGGTATACAAATTTAGATTATGAAAACTGGAATATTAACTATCGAGTCTTTATTTTAGGTGTAATGTTTTTAGGTGGCATGTCAGGTTCTACTGCTGGAGGTATCAAGACCGTACGTGTTATTGCTTTATTAAAATCCGTAAGAAACGAAATAAGAAAAATATTTTATCCTAATGCAATATTTAAAATAAGAATGTCAAAATCAATTATTCCTGAACGAATGATTGAATCTGTACAAACTTTTTTTATTTTATATGTTGCAATATTTGTCTTAGGAACATTTGCTTTAAGTATTAGTTCTAATATTGCTGGAGCTTCTTTAAGTTTTGAGGCAATTCTAGGTGGCGTTGCATCTGCAATGAATAACGTTGGTCCAGGACTTGGTGAACTTGGTCCAATTAAAAATTATTTTTATATAGACCAAGGATCAAAACTAATTTTAAGTTTATTAATGATTATTGGAAGATTAGAAATCTTTCCTATAGTAATTCTTCTATACAGAAAAACTTGGAAATCTTAATATAACTTCTCTCTATTAATGTAATCTAATATACCTTTTGGGATTAATTTATTATAACTTCTTTCTTTTCCCTGAATTGAGTTACGAATACTCGTTGAACTAATATCTAACTTCTTTCCTTTAATTAATTTGAATTTAAATGGAAATGCAAAAAATAGTCTGATAAAAGAAACTTCTTCCCGAGGCGCTATTAAAAAGTTCACAAATGAAGACATCTCTTTGTAAGATTTCCAAGTTTTTATTCCAATAGCAGCATCTGAACCGAGAATAAAAAAATAATCATTTTCTGGTGTGCATAAATTTCTTAATGTATCAATGGTATATGTTGGTTTTGTTGTATTGTTTTCAATATCACTTATTTCAAGCATCTCTTCTTTTTGAATTAAAATTCTTGTCATATTAAATCTATCTCTATATGGTGTAGATACAGATTTTTGCCAAGGTGTTCCGCTAGGTATAAAAACTACTTTATCAAGTTTAAATTGTTTAATTGCTCTTAATGCAATTTCTTTATGGGCTAAATGTGGAGGGTCAAAAGTTCCACCAAGTATGCCAATTTTCATTATCTTAAAACTTTTTTCAAACGAATATTGTTGATAAAATTTTTAAGTTGAAGATATGTTCTGACTTCAGAACTATAGGTTGAAATTTCATCAAATAAGTCAAACTGACTGTCCCCTGTATTCCAATATTGTTTTCTTTCAGGATTCATCCAATAGATCGCACTGAAATCATCATTTATTTTTTTTATTAAACTTCTATCAATATTTCGATAATTATTTCTTGCATCACCGATTACTAATAAAGTTTTTGCATGATTTCCATCTGATTTGATTTTTTCTAATAATTCACTAAAAGACTTTTCATAATCTGAGTGGCCATCATTTGTTACAAATGTATTCCAATCGTTAAGTATATTTTTAACTTCGTTAATCTTTATTTTCCTTAGTCTTTTAGAAATATCAGTAACACCATCAATAAAAACAAATGTTTTGACTGAGCTAAACCTTTGAACAACCCCAAATAACAAAGTCAAACCAAATAATGAATATAAAGCCATTGAACCACTTATATCACACATCAAAATGAGTTTTGGTTTTCTTTTTATTTTTGGTTTTAAAATTAAATTATAAAAGTTTCCGCCATCTTGTAATGATTTTCTTATAGTTTTACGAAACAATAGTTTTCCTTTTGAATCTGATCTAGAATATTTGTTAAATCTGTTTGCTAAAATTTCTCCTAATTTTTTGGTTTCTCTTAGTAAATTTTCCCTTTCATGTGAGTCAGTATATAAAAAATCTTTTTCCATTAAATCCTCTTTGGGTGATAAGTCAGCAGGTAAGTAAGCATCCCTTGTTGAATTTCTAAGTTCTTGAATTTTTTCTAAAATAAAATAATTTAATTGTTCTTGAAAAACTTTTTTATTTTGAGAATTAACCAATTTATCTAAAAAATTATCTGCAACTATATCAAAAAAAGTTAATTGTTCAGAGTAATTAATAGTTTGTTTTATTTTGTTTAACCAAAAAGTGTTAGATACGGGTCTGCTAAAATCAATTTCTCCATAATTATTTATTAGATCAAGCGCAATTTCATTAAATGTATTATTTAGATTATTACTATTAAAGATATCTATAAATGTTTCATCATATTGTTTAATTGGAACAAAATTGATTTTATTTTCTAGGATTGATGTATTAAAAAAATGTTCAATTAAGTTTTTAATTTTTTGTTTTTCTTCGTGATTGGATGGCAGAATATGATAAATGAATTCTATTTCTCTTAATTTAGTATCTTGTTCGTTTGAATTTAAATAATTTAGTAAATTTATGTATCTATCCGAAGATAAATAAAAGTTATTTTTTTTACAAAACTCTTTAAAAGATAATATTTCTTCAGTCTTTAATATCATTAGATTCTTTTATTTTTTCAAATATCAATTTTTGATCATAAGAATCTTTGCTTAAAATTCCTAAATTGGAGTATAAGTTCTTAATCTTATTCTCAAAATTAAACTTTACCCATTCGACAGTTTCTATTAACGATGGCGGTTTGTTTAAATTTAAAGTTCTCAACATTGAACTAAATGTTGCATATTTGAAAGCATCTTCTTTAGAAATTTCCTTCACATTTTTTAAAATTACGTCTGTTTCGATTCCAACTGATGGATAGTCTAAATAATAATATATACATCTTCTCCTAAGAGCCTCTGATAACTCTCTTGTTCCATTAGAAGTTAAAATTACAATACTTTCACTTTTTGCTGTAATTGTTCCGAGCTCTGGAATAGTTACTTGATTTTCAGCTAATACTTCTAGCAATAGTGCTTCAAACTCTTCATCTGATCTATCTATTTCATCAATAAGAAATACTGATTGAGACTCTGAATTTAAAACTTTTAAAATTGGCCTTTCAATTAAAAACTCTTCTGAAAATAGATTTTTGTCTTTTTCATCTCGTTGAATTGAGATTAATTGTTTTTTATAATTCCATTCATACAATGCATTGTCTTCATCAATACCTTCATGACATTGGAGTCTAATAAGTTCTGAATCTAGTATATTTGACAATGTTTTTGCTAAATAAGTTTTTCCCGTCCCAGCTGGTCCTTCAATAAGCAATGGTTTTTTAAGATAAATTGATGCATTAACAACATCAACTAATTCCTGATCAGCAAAATAACCATGTTTTTTAAAGATCTCAATATTTAACTGTTGATTTGTCAATTTCTAACTGTTCCTTCACCTTTAACTATATATCTCTCATTAGTTAATGCCTCTAGACCCATTGGCCCTCTTACATGTAACTTTTGTGTGCTAATACCTATCTCTGCTCCAAAACCAAACATTTCACCATCTGTAAATCTAGTTGAAGCATTGATAAAAACAACTGATGAATCAATTAATTTAGAAAACTTTTCTGCTTCAGCATCTGAACTTGTCAAAATTGATTCTGTATGACCAGTAGAATATTTTTGAATATGCAAAATTGCTTCATCGGAGCTGTTAACAATCTTAATTGCTAGTTTTAAATCGTGAAACTCAGTTTCATAATGTATTTTATCTGCTTCTTGTAAATTAGGAAAATCTAGTTTTATTTTAGGATCTACAAATAATTCAACTTCATTTTCTAGCAAAGAATTAATTATTTCTTTACCTATTTTCTTATATATATTCTCATGAATAATTAGTGTTTCTAAAGCATTGCAAACACCTGGTCTTTGTACCTTTGAATTTAAAATTATCTGTGTGCATGTTGATTCATCTGCGTCTTCGTGAACATATAAATGCACATTGCCATCTCCATCCAAAATAAATGGAACTTTAGCATTTTCTACAAGTGTTTGAATTAATCCTTTACCGCCTCTAGGTATAATTAAGTCAATGTATTCAGTCATTTGCATGAATTTTATTGTATCTTTCTTCTCTTTACTTTGAATAAGTTGGACAGAATTTTTATCAATATTATTTTTAATTAGTGCTGACTGCAAGCACTCTAGAATAGCTAAGTTTGAATTAAGGGCATAGCTAGATCCTCTGAGAACAGCCGCATTTCCAGATTTTATACATAATCCAGTAACATCGCTAGTTACATTCGGCCTTGCTTCATAAATTATTCCAATTACTCCAAATGGGGACCGAACTTTATTGATCTTTAGACCTTCACTTGTTGTCCAAGATTTTGTTATTTCTCCTACTGGATCATTTAAAGCAATAATTTTCTTCAAACCATTACACATACCATTGATTCTGATCTCATCAAGTCTAAGGCGATCAGACAATGCGTCTGTGAGGTTAAAATTTTTTGCTTCTTGTAAGTCTTGTTCGTTGGCTAATAGTATTTTTTGGGAATTAAGCTCAATTTCATAAGCCATGTCATTTAATATTTTATTTTTAATTTCTAAATTTAAATTACCTAAATGTTTAGAAGCTTCTTTCGCATTAATTCCTATTTCAGAAAGCATATTGTAAAGATTAATTAATTATTTACTTAAGTAAATAAAATTATAAAATTATTAAAGAATCTTTATGGATTAAAAGACTTTCTGTGTTTAGATCTTCTGATGAAATATTTGATATTCCTTTAGCAACAATTTTGCCATTATAAATAACTTCCAAACCTTCATAACGTAAGAAATTTTTAGAAATATTTATAACACCTTTTGTTAACAAAGATGCATCTTTAGTAATAGCAAGAAATGCTCCTTTATCAATATAAATTGTAGATTTAACTTCTAGTGCAAATGCAATCCACAACTTTTTTAGCTTTAACTTATGATTTGAAGGTTTAATGAATGTTCCTACATTATTATTTTCTATTGCATTAATAAAATTTTCTTTTTTCCAAGAAATTATTTGTGTTGATATTCCAGAGAAACCTGCCATTTGAGCAGCAATAATTTTTGTTGAGAAACCTCCTGAGCCACTTCCACTTTTAGATGTTGGAATTAATGAGTTTAATTCTTCCGAGTCAAATTGAATTAAATCAATTTTTTTGGCATTGCTAACTTTATCTGGATTTGCTTTAAATAATCCATCTTTATTTGTAATCAAAATTAGCTTTGAGGCTTTTAATATTATTGCAACAATTGCAGCTAACCTGTCATTATCACCATATTTCAATTCTTCAATTGCAACAACATCATTTTCATTAATTACAGGAATTATATTTTGTGAAATTAACTCTGTTAGTGCTTGTGTTGTATTTTTAAACTGTTCCCTATTGTCAATTAAGTTCTTTGTTAGTAAAACCTGAGCAACCGTTAAGTTTTCTTTTTCAAATATTTTTTTATATGTGTAAATTAGATCGATTTGCCCAACAGCTGATGCAACTTGCATTTTTTTTATATCTTTTGGGCGATTTTTATAATTTAGAATTGTAGCACCTGTGCCGACAGCACCTGAAGTTACGATAATAAAATTATATATTTTTGAATATTGTTTAATAATCTTTGCTAAATTTTTAATAATTGAAATATCGATTTTGTTATTTTTTAATAATGTCGAAGTTCCAATTTTTACAACAATATTTTTTTTATTCATGATATTCAAATTCCAAATTTTCTAATTTGACTATATCACCATTTTTAATGTCTTTAGATTTCAATCCATCAAGGAGTTTTGAATTTTCAAACCTATAAAATATTTCTTGATTTACTGCATCACTATTTCCAGATAACCCGACTATTTGACTAACAACTTCTCCTGAACATTTAAATTCTCTTCCCTCTTTATGTATTTCATATGAATAATTTTCAAGGCTAATTTTTTGAAAATCAGAATAAAGCCTCTCATTAATATTTTTGCAACAATTAATGATTTCAGTAACCAACGTTTCAAGATTTAAACTATTTTTGGCAGAAATATTAATAAATTTTTCATAATTGCTACTTTGCGTGTCAATTTTGTTTAAGACAATAATTTTTTGAATTTTTAAATAATTTTTATCAAATTTTTCTAACTCATAATCCAAAATTTTTAGTTGTTCATCTACGCTTTTGTCTTTCCTTGTTGGATCTAAAAGATAAACTACAATTTTAGTATTTCTTATATGATTTAAAATCTTTTTACCTAGACCAACACCTTCTGATGCTCCTTGAATTAAGCCTGGTAAATCACAAATTTTTATTGGATAATTACTTTCATTTATAACACCTAAGTTTGGAGTTGTAGTTGTAAATTCATAAGCACCTATCTTTGCATTTGAATTAGTTAATTTTGTTATTAAAGTGCTTTTTCCAGCATTTGGCATTCCAAGAATTACAACATCTGAATAAATAGAATAAGTTAAATTAACTTTATAACTTTTTCTCTTTTGTCCTCTTTCTGCAAATTCGGGATTTGGTACTCTATTTGAAGCTAAAGCAAAATTTCCAGCACCAGCTTTTCCACCTTTATCCAATATAAATTCAGATTTGTCCTTATGCATATCTGCCAATGTCTGTTCATTTACTTTAATTTGCGTTCCTTGAGGAACTTCAATAATTAAATCTTCACCATCTTTACCATTTTGGAAATTTTTGTTACCATCTCCTCCATTTGATGCTTTAAATGAACTTTCAGTCATGATGTGAGACAAATCACTGAGAGTATTATTTACAACAAACTTTATTCCTCCCCCAGAACCACCTGAACCTCCAGAGGGAGAAGTCTTCGATTGAGTATTTTTGAAACTAATTGATCCAGAACCACCTGAACCAGTTGAAACTGTTAGATTAATATGGTCAACGAACATTTGTTCATTGAGGGATTACGTTTACTAATTTACGTCCATTTCTTGTAGAAAACTTTACAACGCCATCGACTTTAGCAAATAATGTATCGTCTCCACCTATTGATACATTTTCACCAGGATGGATCTTAGTTCCTCTTTGACGAACCATTATAGAACCAGCAGAGATATTTTCACCATCAAAAACTTTGGTACCTAGTCGTTTGGACTCTGAATCTCTACCATTCCTTGTAGAACCACCTGCTTTAGTTTTTGACATTACTCCTCCTCTTCATTTCCTTCGAAACCATGAATTTTTGTAATTTCAATTACTTTATTTTCGTCTCTATAACCTAAACGTCTTCTATTTCCTGTTTTGTTTTTATATTGAAATATATTAATTTTTTTTGTTTTTTTAGTTCCAATAACTTTAAATTCTACTTTGTACTTACTTAATTCCTTTTCATCAGCTACAACTACGCCTTTTTTTGGACTTACAAGTACTGGAATGATACTTTCTGTATCTATATTGGCTGAAACGTTTAATTTATCACCAACAGATACTTTTTCTTGTGATGAACCAAATTTTACAACTACGTATTTACTCATAACTCATTTACTCTACTACAGCTTCAGAGTCAAGCAAACCTTCTTCTAAACTTTTGTTAGAAAAAATATCATTAATAATTAAGCCTCTACCATTGCAGTGAGAACACTCGTGTGAGAAGCTTTCAATTAAACCCGCAGCAACATTTTTTCGTGTCATTTCAACCAAGCCAAGTCTTGAAATATCAAATACTTGTGTTCTAGTTTTATCTTTTGCTAATTCTTGTTTGAATTTGATTAATAAATTTTGTTGTTTTTTTGTTGATTCCATATCAATAAAATCTATAACAATAATTCCACCAATGTCTCTGAGTCTCAATTGTCGTGCTATTTCTTCGGCTGCTTCAAGATTATTTTCATAAACAGTTTCTTCTAAACTGTTTTTACCAACAAATTTACCTGTGTTCACATCTATAACAGTTAAAGCTTCAGTCCTATCAATTATTAAATGACCGCCTGAAGGTAACCAAACTTTTCTATCTAGAGCTTTTTTAATTTGGTCTTCGATATGGTATCTCTCAAAAAGCTGAAGTTCATCCTTATAATGCTCTACAGTATCAGTAATCTCTGGTGAAGTAAACTTAACATAATCTACAATCTCATCGTATTGATTTTTATTATCTATTAAAACTTTCTTAAATGTAGAGTTTAAATGTTCTCTTACTACCTTAATTGCAACATCAGGCTCTTGATGAATTAATTTAGGCGCGTCGCCACTTTTATAATTACTGACAACTTTCCAGTCATCAACTAATTTGTCTATATCTGTTTTAAGAGATTCTTCACTTACACCTTCAGCTGCAGTTCGAACTATAATTCCAAAATTTTCTGGTTTTATTTTTTTAATAATTTTATCAAGCCTCTCTCTTTCACTATCAGCTAATCTTCTAGAGATTCCTTTGGTATGAGAATTTGGTATTAATACTAAATACCTACCTGGCAATGAGATTTGACCAGTCAACCTAGCTCCTTTTTCTCCCATTGCATCTTTTACTACTTGTACTAAAATTTCTTGATCCTGATTTAATAAATGTTCAATTTTTGAATTCTTATGAGAACCTTCTATATCAGCAACATACAAAACACCGTTTTTTTCATCTCCAAAAGAAACAAATGCAGCCTCCATACCAGGTAAAATATTTTTAACTTTGCCAAGATAAATATTTCCAACTTTCGATTTTTTGTTGTTTTCAGATGTGTAATACTGAACAAGAGTTGGGCCTTCGAGTATTGCTACTTTGGATAACCCATCTTTAGAACTAATAAGCATTTGTTTTTTTTCAACATTAGGAACTGGCAGTGGCTGCTCTCTAAACCAGGTTGGGTTTTTGTCTTTAACATTTTTTTTGTATTGAGTTCTAGTATTGGATGTACCAGATTTAATCTTTACTTTTTGACCATTAAACCACTTGGTTTTAGTATTATCTAAATTATCACTTGATCGTACAATTTTTGATTTTTTGAATATACCAAACATTGAAACCTCCGAAACGATGAGAAATAAAACTTAACATAAGAATATATTAGTTTATTTAGTATTTTATAAAACAACGTTGTTTTCAATAAAAACCCTATTGATTAGACCAAAAATTATTGAAGTGGAAAGAATTGATGAACCTCCTAAGCTCAATAATGGAAATGCCATTCCCGTAAGGGGTATGAGACCTAATACAGTTAATAAATTTATTATTATTTGAATTGATAAAAGAATAATAAAACCTGACAAGATATACTTTTCAAACTCTAAATCAGAACTTTTAATTATAAGTGAAACTCTCAAAAAAAATAAAAACCATAAAAATAGAAGTATCATACTACCTGCAAAACCGAAATTTTTTGCAAAAAGTGAAAAGATAAAATCTGTAGTTTGGACTGGTACAAATACATCATAATTAAAATTTTGTGAAAAATAATTCCCAAAAATGCCTCCTGAAGCAATTGAAAGTCTACTTTGTTGTTGAGAAAAATCTTGACCGCTAAAAAAATCGGTAATTCTATTTATCTGATATTGACCTAAAAGTCCGATTTCTAAAAAAATAAAAAAGATAATAATTAGGAGTATCAAAATTAATGATGCGGATCTTATATTTATTCTTGAAACAAAAAACATTAAAAATATTGTAGACCCTATTAATATTGCTGTTCCAAGGTCTGGCTGTATGAAAATAAATGAAAGTACTGTTAATGAAACAGTTAGTGAAATTAAGATGCTTTGTTTTTCTGAAATTGATTTTGCTAAAAATAGGACTATAGCAATTTTAATAAACTCTGATGGTTGAAAA
>Ga0181567_10003758_pt1 | contig 11221 bp, 11 predicted proteins | sample 101ome_14_FD_133761 | JGI IMG/M metagenome (GOLD analysis project Ga0181567, IMG submission 133761) | Coastal salt marsh microbial communities from the Groves Creek Marsh, Skidaway Island, Georgia - 101403AT metaG (megahit assembly) | ecosystem: Environmental > Aquatic > Marine > Intertidal...
AAGAAGCCCGTTCTCTACACGGGGGGAGGGATCATTTCCTCGGAGGCCCACGAGGAACTCAAAGAATTTGCTGAACTCACCGGTCTTCCGGTTGCCCACACTCTCATGGGCATAGGAGCCTTTGACCCCGAGCATGAGCAATCCCTGTACTGGTATGGCATGCACGGAACCGTGGCTGGAAACTGGGCGGTATGTGAGAGTGATCTTCTCCTTTGTGCCGGTGCCCGTTTTGATGACCGTATCACTGGAGTGGTCAGTAAATATGCCCCCGATGCTTATGTCATACACTTTGATGTGGACAAATCTGAGCATAACAAAAATGTCCATGCCCATTTCCCCATTCGGACTGATATTAAATACGCCCTGAAAAGGATGTCGGAGCTCTTCAGGGAGAAGGGCTACGAAAAGCCTGACTTATCTCCGTGGATGGCCACAATCAAAGGCTGGAAAGAAGAGTACCCCTTCAAATACAACAAGGGAGAACATATCACCTCTCAGGAAGCCGTCGATGTGCTCTATCAAGAATCCAAGGGGGAAGCCATTATTACCACGGGGGTTGGCCAGCATCAGATGTGGGCCGCTCAGTACTATAAGTTTAAAGACCCTCGCACCTACATTTCCTCTCTCGGCCTGGGAACCATGGGCTTTGGCTACCCCGCAGCTGTGGGTGCAAAGGTTGCCCGGCCGGATAAAGAAGTGATTGATATTGATGGGGATGGATCCTTTTTAATGAATGTGCAGGAGCTTGCCACTGCTAAGATAGAGAAGATCAACGCAAAATGCTTACTGCTTAATAATCAGCACCTTGGCATGGTTGTGCAGTGGGAAGACAGGTTTTATGAATCCGTTCGCGGACATACCATTCTTTGCGATCCTGATAATATTGGTGGCCCTGATAACCTCGATGCGATTTACCCGGATTATATAAAAATGTGTGAAGGTTTTGGGGTAAAAGCCCGCCGTGTATCCAAGAGAGAAGATCTCAGGGATGCCATGCGTGAAATGCTTGAGGCGGATGAGCCTTACCTCCTCGAAGTTATTGTACCATACACGGAGCATGTGCTCCCCATGATCCCCCAGGGCAAATCCGCCAAGGAAATGCTTACGGAGTAAAGACCCAGTCAATCCAGCCTTTTTTCAATATCCAAATAAATTTCATTTAACCAACACGTTAACCTTTTTGACTTTGGCTTAAAATTGGTCATCAGCGTTTTCGGTCTTTCATGAAAGTGACGACGGATATACCCGACATCGGGTTTGATTTTTCTGAGATTGTAAAGAATGCTCAGGATGTAGTCATTGTGACCAAGGCATATCCCATCATTGAAACCGGTCCTGAAATTGTCTATGTAAATGATGCTTTTACCCGTCTCACCGGTTATACCTCTGAGGAAGTTCTGGGTAAAACGCCCAGAATCCTTCAGGGAGAAGAAACCGATTTTCGGGAAAAGGAAAAAATTAAGCAAGCCCTGGAAAAACAAGAACCCGTTCGGGCAACCCTTCAAAACTGTTCGAAAGATGGAACTGAATACTGGGTCGATTTAAGCATACTTCCCCTTCGGGACAGGCAGGGGGAAATCTCTCATTTTGCCGCTATTCAGCGGGATATCACCGAATTGAAAAAGTTAGAGCATGACCTCCAGGTCTTGTGCCGAACCGACCCGCTCACCACTGCAGCCAACCGGCGGGCTTTCAATGAAATCCTTTCTCAGGAGTTTTCCCGCTTCCAAAGAAGTAATCAGGAATATGCCCTCATCATGGTCGACCTGGACCACTTCAAGGTCATCAACGACAAACATGGTCACCAAGTAGGAGATCAGGTTCTGATGGAAGTGACCGAAAGGTGCCGGGACAAACTGCGGGTGCATGATATGATTGCCAGGCTTGGAGGAGAAGAATTTTGTATCATCCTACCCTACACTTCCCAAGACCAGGCAAAGCAAGTAGCGGTAAGGTTGCAGGAAGCAATCAAAGAAGAACCTATCATTGTCGATGGTCTGCGGGTGTCCATTACTCTCAGTGCTGGCGTCTCCCTTGTTTCATCTTGTGATCAGGATGGACATGATGCCGTTGACCGGGCTGACCAAAAATTGCTTCATGCCAAAAAACTTGGGCGGGATCAGGTCTGTGCCTGATTTATAATTCCAAGAGAAAAATTTCTTTCCTAAAAGCTTGAAAGCAGACTACTTTGTAAGTCATGCACTTTCTTACCCGGCGATCATTCCTCCAAAATTCCTTACAGCTCGCTCCTTTTTTTAGTACCCCTGGGTTGTTTGCTGAAAGATTAAGCCTTACCCCGCACCAAACAGAAGGTCCATTTTATCCAGATCACCTACCCTTGGATACTGACAATGACTTACTTATCCTGAACGATTCCTTAACACCGGCGGTGGGAACAGTGACCTACCTAAGCGGAGCAGTATTGGACCTAAGCGGAAGCCCAATTCAAAATGCACTGGTGGAAATCTGGCAGGTCGATAGTCGCGGGGTTTACCTCCATTCCCGCGGAGGTTCCCGAGAAAAAAGAGATTCTAATTTCCAGGGATATGGCCGTTTTCTAACCGATTCAAAAGGTAAATATTCTTTTCGCACCCTTAAACCAAGCCCCTATTCCGGGAGAACTCCCCATATTCACATTGCCGTATCATCCAAGGGAAAACGACTGCTCACCACCCAATGCTATATAAAAGGTGAGCCGCGAAATAAGACGGATTTCATTTTAAACAAAATAAAAGACCCCAAAGTAAAGGAATCCTTACTCGTCCCTTTTACCCCGGTCAAAAGATCAAAAACAGGAGAAGTCTCGGCCAAATTTGACATCGTGCTGGGGATAACTCCACACGATTAGGCTCTAGGCAAAACTGATCCCAACCCTCATCCGCTGAAATTCTCTTCGCTGATACATGGCAGGTGGTGATATAAATCTCTTCAGGCGTGAAAGAAGAAATTTTTCATTAGAAGAAGAAATATTCTAAAGTTTTCTTACAGGCAGTCGATTGTACATGGGTAAATCTATCTTCATCCTTACCTATCAATTGTCATGGAATCTTTATCCCTGTCCCGCTCCGTCGTGAATAACTTAAATGCAGCTTTTGAGAAGCATGCAAAAATAAACCGCCACCTGCAGACAGGGAAAAGAGTCCTGGACCCGGCTGATGATGTCGGCGAAGCGAGCAAATTAGGTAAGACTAAGTTGGACTTGATCAAAAACCGCAACATTCAAAGCAACCTTCAAAACTCACTCTCCCTATTGCAAGCTCAGGATGGGATGTACAGCACCATTGGAGATATCCTCAGCCGTTCCTCGGAACTGAAAACTCTTTTCAGTTCCCCGGTTGCCGGGGACCAGGCGAAAGCAGCTTACAATGAAGAATTCCAAGAACTTCAGCATGAACTTCGGGCCATCGCAAAATCCAAGTGGAACGGGATCAGTTTATTCTCAACCCAAGACTCCCGCACCCTTTTCGGCCCCTCTGTGGATACCGAAGATATGCTCCAGCAATCCAGTGACAAAGCAGCCGATGCACCCCTAAAATTATCCAGGTGGGGTATTTACCAATTTGAGCCTGAAGTAACCGAGCCCACATTGCTCAATAAGAAACTTTTGGCTATCACGATTACCGATGAGTCGGAGGGAGGAGCGTCATTAAATCCATACAGAGGAAACGATGACGATGAAAATAACCCCCAGAACATAGATGCAAAAGATAGATTTGAAAACGAAGAACTACCATCATGGAATAATTTCCTGGATGAGCTGGGAGTTGAGGCAGAAATTGCGGTAATCGTTGCTGAATCTGTATTTACTGCCGAATCAAATGGTGGTATCGATGCGGACGGAGGAGAGGTGGTACCGGTTGGATACAACGAAACCACTGACCTAGAGCCTTTTGCTCGAGTCTTCAGGGGTATGGGGAGAGAAGCATTCACTCATGAGAATTCTCCTCCAAACATCGTGCCAAATATGCCTGACCCTAGTGATCAAGCTGAATTTCTGTGGGCAAAATTTAATGAAATTACAAACAATGGCGAAGATCTTCCGGACGCTCTAGGAGTATTTGTAGACAATTCCGGATCTTTGTACTTCAACGAAGTCAATGAGGCTCTTTTTTCATTTATCGACAGAGTAAAAACAAATTACCCGGAGATCATTCTCCCTTCTGACAACTTAATCACTGGCGATGCCGCCGCAGTCGACATTGATACTGATCCAGAAGGAGAAACCATCGTTCCACGTGACACGGGTATATTCCGTGGCATTTCTTTGGCTGGTGCCGAGGATTGGATAAATCAAAGCGAGATAGCACTACGATCACTCGTGGATAACGACCCGGACTTTCAGGCCGCTCTTGAGCCTGAAGTGACCTTTGAAGACCCCACCTACGACCTTAGTTCATATACCATAAGTGATCTTAACGGTTTTTTGGACAGTTTAATTGAAGCGAGAGCTGAAAATGCTTCTGAGCAGCAACGTATCCGTTCGGAAATGGGGGAACTCCAGCAGAAACAGGTTGGGTTGGAAGAAGCAGTTGGTACTTCGGAGGACCTTGATGTATCCGCTGCCATGGGAGTTTTTCATAGGACAAAAGATCAAGTCGATCTCAACGCCCAACTGGTATCCGCGGCCAAAGAGCTGGAAAATATACTCTACACCGACTTCCTATAAGCACCCAGAACTGGCAACTGGTGAAAGTTTTAAAATCGCCAGCCGAATGATTTTGTTTATTGCTAATAATCATGGTCAACTGACCATAGATTAAAATAACAACAAGCTTATAATAAATTCAATTATATATGAATGAGGTGACGATAAAAGGGGAAGTAAAATTTGTGGATGAAGTCCGTGAATACGGGGCAAATGGCTTCAAAAAGCACCAGGTGGTGGTGGAGACAGGCGACGGCAGGTGGGACAACCCCATACCTGTTGAATTCATCAAAGACACCATTCAAAAAAGTAAAGACCTTGAGGTGGGAAATAAAGTAACCATTGAAGCCCGAATCAATGGCCGTGAATGGCAGGGGAAAGATGGCGTAACCAAATGGTTTACCTCCATAAGCGGATACAAGGTGGAAGTGGAAGGTTCCACATCTTCTGTCCCCCAAGCTGATAGTTCATCCTATGACACCTTCGACGAATACGATGACGGGGTGGAAGATGATGTTTTCTGATTTTAGATTTTAAAGGATCTCGTACTATCCATGTAGGCTTTTGGGTTGGCTCCCCTGCTCTTCCAATATTTTCTTTCAACCAGTCGTTAAAATTCAATCTTAGCTTTATCCAAAAGCTTTTGAATTTCCTGGGTCATTTTTTTCTGCAAAATTCCTTGTCTTACCTGCGATTGTAATTGTTCAAGTGATGGAGGCTTAAGTTCCCTTACACCTTCCACCTTCACGATATGCCATCCGGCTTGGGTTCTTACAGGAGAATCCAGCGTATCGCCTTCCTTGGCCTTAGGAATCAAATCCCCCAAAGGAGGAAGTAATAAACTGGGGCTCACCCACGGCAAAAGTCCCTTACTTTTCTTTCCTCCTGACTCGATGGTGTACTTACTTGCTAATTCACCCAGGCTTTTCCCTGCCTCCATTTGATCCACAATCAGAAAAGCTGCAGTTTCATCCGCCACCACGACCTGTCGCAGTTGATACTCCGTGTTTCCTAATCTTTTAACCGTGGCATTATATTCTTTTTGAATTTCCTGTTCAGTCACTGGGTTTTCACGGGCCCAATTCTGGCGCCATGCCTGGGACAGAATCGTACGGCGAGCAGAATCAAAGGCCAGTTCTACCTCTTTGGACTGATCCAAGCCTTCTTCCATGGCCAATTGACTGAGCAAAGTCTGTATAACCAGTTCATCTCTTATATTTTTACGAAGGTCGACACTATCACGGGTCCCGCTTCTCAACTGCTCAAGGAGCAATGTTTCAAATGCAAAAGCACCAATGGGTTGCCCATTCACCGCAGCAACCGCACGGGGCTTGGCCTCTTCGGTTGGTTTATTCCCTTGGGAATTCCTTGGCTCCGCTTCTTCTGTTGCCTGAACCTCAGGCTTTGGACTCTCAGCTACCTTGCGATCTTTTTCCATTGGTTTTGAAGCCGCTTTCGGGATACTCTCCACTGCTGGTTTTGTTTTTGGCAAAACCTTGGGCTTGGCCACTTCGACTTTCTTTGCCTGAGGCTCAGCTTTTTTAGGGGCAGCCACTTTTACGGAAGCTTGTTCCTTTTTCTGTGGTTTTGAGATGGGGGGGGGAACCACATCGGCAACTGGAGTTTTTTTGGTTTCTTGAACCGGAGGTTTTTTTCCGGGCTCTGCTTTCGCAGGCTTGGCTTTCGCTGGTTTATTTTTTTCAACGGGTTTTGCCTCGGTAATATTAGAATCTACTGACTTTTTTGGGCTTGTTGCATGAAGATGAAAACCAACAGAGAGGGCTGCAAGCGTGACAGTAGGAAGAATGAAGTATAACTTTTTCATAGGACAAGGGGGGCAGTAGAAAAGATTTTTAGTAAACTCAAAATCTAAATTGTGAACTTATTCAGGTAAAAATCAACCCTTGAAGCTTAGGCCTGTTCTCATTGGTTTTCTTGCAACTTCTAAGTGAATCCATATTATTAAAAATACATGAAAATTTCTGAATTTAAATCTTACTTATCCACCGTACAGGATATTACCTTTGTATTACCCAACGGGTCCTATGTGCCGCCCCACTTCCATCTTACAGAAGTGGGTATGATCACCAAAAAATTCATCGACTGCGGAGGCACCGTACGGGAGGAGTCCAAGGTAAACTTCCAGCTTTGGAAAGCGGACGACTTTGACCATCGCCTCGCCCCTGACAAGGCAATTGCTATCATTGAAGATGCCGAAGAAAAACTTTGCCTTCAGGATCTGGAAATCGAAGTCGAGTATCAGTCTGAAACGATTGGGAAGTACAGTGTCTCTTCTTCCAATGGACAGTTTTTACTGCTTGCCACCGAAACCGATTGCCTTGCCAAGGAAAAATGTGGCATCCCGGAGCCTGACAACATTGCCGTTGCCTCCTCCTGTTGCAGCCCAGGTTCTGGTTGCTGTTAAAATGGTAATTTTTTGAAAGCAACCTCACTGGTTGACTCAAACAAACAATGCCTTATGGACCGGCTCAATCCGTAAGATATTTCCGCAAAGACCTGTCTATTTTTTAAATTTCTTGAAATTCTTTCGGTCCAAGCCGTATGGTTTCGACCTTCTGCGTTTTGCCTGTCCGGGCTTGCTAGCCTGTCCCTTTGCAGGGCCACGACCGCCGCCTTTACTCGGTGCCGGATTATTTGGTAACGGGGTGCACACAAATCCTTTGGCCCGGCGTCGAATGATCGACTTCTTCATAAACCTTTCCAGGGATCGCAGGGGGTTGCGGTCATCTTCAGTGATAAAACTGATCGCCACACCCTCGGATTTTGCCCGCCCCGTTCGGCCAATTCGATGGATATAATCCTCGGGAGTGGGGGGGAAATCCAGGTTTACCACATGAGTGATCCCTTCGACATCGATCCCACGGGCAGCGATATCTGTAGCCACCAAGACACGAATCTTGCCGGCTTTAAAGTCACTCAAGGCACGGGCCCGTTGGTTTTGGGTACGATTGGAATGAATGGCTCCGGTATGAATACCCGATCGACCCAACTGCTTGGCCACCCGGTCAGCCCCATACTTAGTACGGGTAAAAACAAGCACCATGTAGAGTTCATTGTTTTCCAATAGATGCTGGAGAAGCCCAATTTTTTGGGCCTTGGTCACCTCATATAAAAATTGCTCGACGGTATCGGCGGGGTTGGTTCTTTTTCCAATCTCTACAAACTTGGGAGCCTTTTGAAATTCTCGGGTTAGTTTTTCAATTTCCTTGGAAAGGGTTGCCGAAAATAGAAGGGTTTGCCTATTCTTCGGTAAGGAAGAAACAATTTTTCGGACATTGGGCAAGAAACCCATGTCAAGCATACGGTCCGCTTCATCCAGTACAAAAAATTCACATTCCGAAAAATCAGCACATCCCTGTTGCATCAGATCCATTAAACGACCTGGTGTCGCAATAATTAAGTCCACCCCACTCTTCAGGGCTTTTTTCTGGGGAGTCTCCCCCACCCCGCCATACACCGTGGCCACCCGCAAAGGAACATGCTTGGCATAGGTTTTTACATTCTGCTCAATCTGTACAACAAGCTCTCGGGTGGGAGATAAAACAAGGGCCCGGGTGCCCCGGCCTTTTCTTTGCCCTGCGCTTTGCACCAGCTTTTCAAGCATGGGAAGAGTGAAGGCCGCTGTTTTACCTGTGCCCGTCTGGGCAATCCCAATCAGGTCTTTACCTTCAAGAATTAAGGGGATTGCTGTGCTTTGAATAGGAGTGGGTTCGGTGTACCCTGTTTCCTGAATAGCTTGTAAAATTTCAGGTCTAAGCCCGAGGGAATCAAATGACATCCTTCCACTCTATTTCAATTCCCTTCAATAGCGACCTTATTCGGGAGCCAAAACCGTTGAAATCCACTCTCCCCGCCAGGTAAATAATCCCATTGCTATCTTCCACAAAAAATTCAGGGTAAGTATATATGGAAGAACAAATCAAAAAGATGGAACAGGAAGAGAATCAGGAAGATGCTCAACTGGCATCACGCGGGAGGCGCTTAGCTGCGGCGATTATTGATATCATCATCTTCCTACCCCTTGTTATTATCATTGCCAGTCCTCTTGGCTTAATCGAAACGGAAGTTGCGGAGGAGCCCCCACCCTTTGACCTCGAACAAACCCTGCAATTATTTATTATCGGACAGGTTCTCTTTCTTCTCGTCCAAGGATACTTACTCCACTCCCGGGGCCAGACTATAGGAAAAATTCTTTTAAAAATTCAAATCGTGGCAACGAATGGAGACATGTTAGGGCTGGGAAAACTTTACTTTGTACGCTACTTTGTCTTTAGCTTATTGGCACAAATCCCCGTAATTGGGGCAGTCATTGCCCTGGCCAATATTCTCTTTATTTTCGGGAAAGAAAAAAAGTGTCTGCATGACCATCTTGCTGGCACCAAGGTCATCGATCTGGCAAAAACCTAGGGGATTTCCTTTTTCAGATCGTCGTACTTACTCGCACTTCCCCTGGCAAGGTCCACGGGGTATTTAGCGGCATTTTTTTCGATTTTATCTTTTACAATCTCGGGGATATCAAATCCGTAATGACCGGCGAGCATAATGCCATAGGCAAACACGTCCGCCAGCTCATCCTTTAGTTTCCCCTCGTCCACCTGGCTTAAATCGCTTTCCTTTTTCCAGAGAAAAAGCTCATTTAACTCAGCGGCTTCGATGGAAAGAGCCAGAGCTAAGTTTTTGGGATCATGAAACTGCCCCCAGTCCCGTTCGTCCCGAAATGTGCGAAGGCGGGCCAGAAGATCTTGTATTTCACTCATCGAAAAAAATGAGTTACAAAGAAACAGTCACCGCCGAACTTACCCGGTTCGCCTTGTCCCGGGCTTCAAGAATTGATTCTCCCCGTCCCAGGGCCACCCCCATTCTCCGCTGTCCTTTCACCGCAGGCTTTCCAAAAAGACGAAGCTGGGTATCTGGGGTACTCAAGGCATTATTGAGGTTACCAAAGCATACCCTTTCTGAGTTTCCTTCCACCAGGATAACACTGGATGCCGATGGCCCCAACTGCCGAACCTCTGGAATTGGCAGGCCAAGGATAGCCCGGGCATGTAATGCGAATTGGGAAAGGTCCTGAGAGATCATGGTGACCATTCCGGTATCATGAGGCCGAGGGGAAACCTCACTGAATAATACATCGTCCCCGCAAATAAATAATTCCACCCCAAATACACCCCAGCCGCCCAGGGCATCGGTGATGGCTTGGGCGTATTTCCTCGCCTCTCCCTGTGCCTTTTCCGACATGGCCTGGGGTTGCCAGGACTCCCGGTAATCGCCTGAGACCTGGACATGCCCAATGGGGTCACAAAAAGATGTTCCCCCACAGTGTCGTACCGTAAGCTGGGTAATTTCATAATCGAAGGTCACAAAGCCCTCCACAATCACCTTCCCTTTCCCGGCACGGCCCCCTTCCTGGGCATAGGCCCATGCCTTGCTAATATCTTCATCTGATCGGATGGTACTCTGCCCCTTGCCCGAAGAACTCATGATCGGCTTCACCACACAGGGCATCCCAATTTCCTGAACCGCCTGCTCAAATTCAAATTCTGTTTCTGCAAAAGCATAGGGTGATGTCTTCAGTCCAAGTTCTTCGGCGGCCAACCTGCGTATACCCTCCCGGTTCATAGTCAACTGGGTCGCCCGGGCAGTCGGAATAATCATGCATTCCTTGGCTTCCTCAAACTCAGCGAGTACATCGGTGGCAATGGCCTCCACCTCGGGTACCACCAAGTCAGGCTTTTCCAGTTTGATTATTTTCCGCAGTTCCTCTGCATCCAGCATCGAGACAATATGGGCCCGGTCGGCAACCTGCATCGCGGGGGCATCCGCATAGGCATCCAAGGCAATGACCTCCACGCCATATCTCTGAAGTTCGATCACCACCTCTTTGCCCAACTCACCGGAACCACAAAGGAGAACTTTTTTTGCTGTATCTGTAAAAGGAGTACCTATGGAAACTGACATCCGACTATGAAGAAATCTTAAAGCCCCACAGGTCGAGCAAAAAGATCGAAATCAGGACACATCCTGTTGTTCGTCATACAATTCAGCCCCCTTGATCAATCGGCAGAATTCTTTTTTGGAGACTTCCTCAAGCCTTTCCTCGGCCCCATTTAATGAAAAGGACAATTTGTATTTTATGGTCAAACGCGACCATTCAGTTATCCGAAAGTATTGATTTTTTTTTACCCAGATCTGTCCCTGTTTTAATCGCATCCCTTGATTAATACCTCAGCCCACCGGTTCAAACGAGCCTTAAATCGACAGCAGAAAAGTTAAGGGCAGGTTTCTTCCTTAGTCCCTCGGTACTCCTTGGGCATTTCATCTTCCGCAAAGCAAAAATACAACCCCAGCCACAAGGACTGGCAGTAGCGGTATGAAACAACCGGCCAGGCAAACGCACCACCGAGGCAGAGCCCGACAAACCAATCCGTGGGCACCCAGTTCAAAAACCAAAGTACCAGCAAAGGTACGATCCATAGCCCACAGATCAGGCCATAACTTATAGGGATCCCTCCGATAAAAAAGCCATGTTCCCGGTTAAATTCAAACCCACACACT
>Ga0181567_10003762_pt1 | contig 11210 bp, 7 predicted proteins | sample 101ome_14_FD_133761 | JGI IMG/M metagenome (GOLD analysis project Ga0181567, IMG submission 133761) | Coastal salt marsh microbial communities from the Groves Creek Marsh, Skidaway Island, Georgia - 101403AT metaG (megahit assembly) | ecosystem: Environmental > Aquatic > Marine > Intertidal zone...
ACCAGGGCCGCAGCCTCATCTTCCGTGGCTTCATAGGAAGCAACGGCCGTGGACTCATCCTCAATAATGCTCGGCAATACCTCGTCGTGCAGACGCTTCATGGTCTGCGCGTGGATTGCTTCTTTGAATGAACTCAGGTCAGCCTGTGCCAGTGCGGCCGCGACATAGGACTCAGTATTCTTCGTTGATAGGTCCAAGTCGGAGACAACCTCGGATATCAGACCATCGTAGAGATGCCGCTGAACGCCCTCTGAAACAGCTGCCCGCAGGGAGTCCATACTGGTACGGAAGCTGTCTTCGGACAGGATGGCTGCCATATCGGCATCGAGGTCAACAGAGTCAGCTGTACCCAGCTCGTCTACTACCTGCTGAATCAGTGAGCGAAGCAGTTGTTTTTTAACTGCGTCCCTGGCTTCCGAAACGTTGTTCTGATCGGGCTTGAAAAACATGTTGGTATCCCGTTGTCCGGGGATTGATCGGAGTTTGTTCACGTCGGGTATCGGCGAACATCATGCCAACAAAAGCACGGCGCGCTGATTGGGTGAACCATTTTGAGATAAGGGCCTCATTTGCCCTAGAATGATCGTTTTATTGATCACGATGGGATGACCGGGCCATTGTGAGCCCACCACTCGCAGGACCGATGAGGATAATCTTTCCACGCGGCGGAAAGACATTCCGTCATGCGCTCCCCGTCAGCGCGGGTCTGGTACATTCAGAGCTGGCTTCGCCGTGGGCACGAACTTTTGACGAACGTGTTTTGGGCCGGCCGTAATGGACCTTACCTTGCTCCCAACGGCCATGAAAGCCCTTTTCACATCGCATTTTCGTCATCATAAAGCTGGCCCTCTGTCATGAACAACATGTTCTCCCGAACACCCGATCCAGTCAACGAACCAGTCCGATCCTACGGTCCGGGTACGCCTGAACGCAGTGCTCTGCGAAAGGAACTGAAACGTATGCGGGAAGAGAGCATCGACATCCCGGCTTTCATTGGCGGTAAGGAAATCCGCTCGGGTAACTTGATCAATGTCGTTGCACCGCATGAGCACGCCCGAGTCCTTGGGAGAGCTCATCAGTGTGCAGGGACGGACATTCAGCATGCCATATCGTCTGCAGTTGATGCTCGGGCAGACTGGATGAACATGGATTGGAGCGACAGGGCCGCTGTCTTCCTGAAAGCAGCCGAGCTGCTGGCAGGTCCGTGGCGTGACAGAATCAATGCCGCTACCATGCTTGGGCAGAGTAAGAATCCGTATCAGTCGGAGATCGATGCCGCATGCGAGTTGATTGATTTCTTCCGCTTCAATGCGCGGTTCATGGAGAATATCTACAAGGATCAGCCGATCTCATCTCCTGGGGTGTGGAATCGTGTACAGTACCGTGCCCTCGAAGGATTTGTATTCGCCGTGACGCCGTTCAACTTCACGTCCATAGCGGGCAATCTGCCAACCGCACCTGCCATGATGGGCAACACGGTGCTTTGGAAACCTGCTTCGACCCAGCTCCTGAGCGCATACTACCTCTACAAGATGCTGGAGGAAGCTGGTCTGCCCGCCGGTGTCATCAATATGGTACCGGGACACGGCGCAGAGGTGGGTGATCCCGTTTTCGCTTCAGAACACTTTGCAGGACTCCACTTCACCGGCTCAACCGGGACGTTCAACCACATGTGGCGTACCATAGGTAACAACATGGGTACGTATCGTGGTTATCCGCGAGTGGTCGGTGAAACGGGTGGAAAGGACTATATCCTGGCCCACCCGAGTGCGGACGCCTTGGCTGTCGCCACCGCGATTGTCCGCGGCGGATTCGAATACCAGGGTCAAAAATGCTCAGCGGCCTCCCGCGTTTATCTACCCAAATCCCTGTGGCCGATCATCAAGGAGAGCATGCTCAGCCAGCTCGACGAGATCACGATGGGGCCAGTCGAGGACTTCACCCACTTCGTGAACGCCGTCATCGACAAAAAGGCCTACGACTCCATTACGGGATACATTGCAGAGGCCAAGCAGTCATCGGACATCGAAATCATAGCGGGAGGCAACTATTCGGACGAAACGGGTTACTTCGTCGAACCTACTGTGCTCCTGACTACAAACCCGAAGTATCGCACCATGTGTGAAGAAATCTTCGGTCCAGTCGTTACGATTTTTGTCTACGAGGATGCCGATTTCGACGAGACGGTGGATCTGCTGAACAGCACTTCGCCGTTCGCCCTTACCGGTGCATTGTTCGCCCAGGATCGCGGCGTTCTCGCACGAACCTCAGCTCGACTGGTGGACTCTGCCGGCAATTTCTACCTCAACGACAAACCAACCGGCGCGGTCGTGGGCCAGCAGCCCTTTGGCGGTGCACGTGCGTCGGGCACCAACGATAAGGCGGGATCATACCTGAACCTTGTTCGCTGGATATCGGCCCGCTCCATCAAGGAAAACTTCAATCCACCGCATCACTTCGGATATCCGTTCCATGAGGAAGATCCGAACGACATGCCTCTTTGACACCTACAGACTGCACACAACGATTGTTTGAGATGCGGTCTTCGATTCAACCCATTCACAGTACTCCTATGGCGCGTTCATTCAACGTTGTACAATTTGGCATCGGCCCGATCGGTCAGTCCTGCCTGAAGACCATCCTATCCAAGAAGGGTCATCTGAACCTGGTTGGTGTCATCGATATCGACCCAGCAAAAGTGGGTAAGGATGTTGCGGAGATCATGGGACTGGATAGTCCAACCGGTGTCGTCGTCTCCGGTGATGCGGAAGCTGTCCTCAGCAGTACGAAACCGGATGTCGTCGTACACACGACGTCTTCCTTCCTGGCCCGCATGTACGACCAGCTCATACTGTGCGCGCGGCACGGTGCCAACGTGGTATCCTCGACCGAGGAATTGTCATGGCCGTACGACCGCCACCCTGAGATTGCTGCAGAACTGGACCAGGTGGCTAAAGAAAATGGGGTTTCTATCCTGGGTACGGGCGTCAACCCCGGTTATGCAATGGATGCATTGGCCTTGATGGCTACCGGTGTCTGCAACGAGGTACGATCCATCACTATCAATCGCGAGGTGGATGCCGGGCTTCGTCGCCTGCCGCTGCAGCAGAAGGTCGGCGCTGGCATTTCCGAGGCTGCCTTTGCCGAGAAGAAGGCCACTGGTATGTTCGGACACATCGGACTCGTTGAATCCGTCCGGATGGTAGCCGCAGGTCTCGGTTGGACTATCGATCGCATTGAAGAGCATCTCGATCCGGTCATCTCAAAGAAGGAGGTTGTTACCCCGTATCTGACCGTGAAGAAGGGCGATGTGGCTGGTATCCATCATCACGCTTACGGGTACGATGGAGACGAACTGCTGTTGACGTTGGACCTCAAGATGTTCGTCGGCGCGGAGGATCCACGAGATGCAGTGCGTGTCGATGGCGACCCACCGATGGATCTCGTGGTACGAGGAGGCATATTCGGTGACACGGCCACCGTAGCCACTCTGGTCAACGGGATCCCTCAAGTGTTTGACGCAGAGCCTGGGTTGAAGACTGTCAAAGATGTGCCGTTGGTACGCGCCTTCGGTACCCGGTAGGGTGACGGAAAGGGTAAAGCCTTCATGGACGAGACCGGTGTCAGACAGGTTTTTTTCAGCGCCCATCACCCCGGTGGACGATCGAAACCCTCTGTAGCAGGGACGGCCCTGGTAAAACCTCTCGGCTTTTGTATGCTTCCTGTCATGACCGGGGCCTTGGTTGCCATGTTGCAGGGTTATTATGCCCTGCCGTATGTGACCATCGGATTTCCGGTTGCAGCGGCATGTGCGTCGGCTTGGACATGGGTACACATCCGAAGCGATGTCTGCGAAATACACGTTCATGAGGGCAGCGTAGCCGTGAGGTCGATGTTGGAGGCAGGCGTACCCACCTCGTCTCTGGACTGGAAGCGGGTCATCGATCTGGAATCCTCACCGGGGCATGCCGATGTCACGCTCGGGCTGTCATCAATGCGGTTGGATCAGGAAGACTGGCCTGAATGGATCCCCATGATAAAGGCTCTGGGGAGTGCTGGTAGAGCATGGTACGATTGACTGCATAAGATCGTGATAGAGATAAACAGACAATCCGGCCAGTCCGTCAGGGACCAACTCACAAGTGCTATTCGCTTCCGCATTGCCGGGGGGCACTATCGGTTGGGAGAAACCCTTCCCGCCACCAGAAAACTGGCCAGCCAATTAGGCATCTCTTTCCATACCGTACGCAAGGCCTACCAACAGCTGGAGCTTGAAGGCCTCGTCGAGGCCCGTAAAGGCAGCGGTTATGTAGTTCGTAATGCATCACCCCTTGACAAGGGAGCGCGGATGGAGCGTGGGGCTACCATTTTGGGCAGTGCACTGGAAGAAGTTGTCGGTTTGGGACTTGACGAAGACGAAATTGCCTACCTCATGGAGGAACAGATGGCACTGCTCGATGCTGATGAGGAGTCCATCAAAGTCGTCGTAGCTACCTCATTCCGAGAGTTGAGTAGCGCCTGTGCCCGTCATTTCGAGATGGCCTACCAGCGGGTGTGTGAAGCGGCCACACTGAATGAGGTCAGTAATCATGCCGATGCAGACCTTCTACTCGTTCCGTTTTCGAATGTCAAGCAGGTCTTGTCCATGAATCCGCGTGCTGACGTGGTAGGGATTGCAGCTGATCTTGATGAAGAGGCCTTAGCGGCCATTTCTCGATTGCTGGATCATGAGACACTGGGGCTGGTAACGCGATATTCTGACGCTGTAGCCCCCCTCATGGCTGATATCCGAGCAAAAACGCGGTTTTCCGGCCAGGTTATTGCCGTCTCAACGGAAGAAGGCGATTCCTATATGGCTTCGCTGGTCAGGCAATCTGAGCTGACCGTCTATACGGAAGAGTCATACAGGCGTGTAAAGCCGTTCCTGGAGCGAGCTCGGCGCCATGTCATGTTGACCATGGCGCCTGCCACCTCAACCATCGAGCGCGTGCGTAGTCTGATCCCCTGAGCTTAGCGAATCGTGCGACTCCTCCTCCGGGTATTTCAGACGTACATGATAGATGCCCGTCAGGACGCTGAGCATGGATTCCTTGATGGTATTGAGATCCGTGAATGTCAGGTTAGTGTCATCGAGCTGACCATCCTCCCGCCGCGCTTCAACAATGCCTTCAATCACTCCCGACAGTCGTTTGTGCGTCGGATTATCAAGGGCCCGGCTTGCAGCTTCAACACCATCAGCCAGCATCAGGATAGAAGTCTCTTTCGAGTGGGGTCGTGGTCCAGGATACCGGAATTCCGACTCCTGAACGGGCGGCTCCCCTTCCTTTCTCTGCTTGAGCGCGCGCTGATAAAAGTATTCAATCCGCGTCGTACCATGATGCATGGGGATAAACTCTTCCACCATGTGCGGCAATCGGTTACGCCGTGCCATCTCAATGCCTTCCTTCACATGGCTTGCAATGATCAACGCACTCATTCTGGGCTTCAATCCATCATGAGGGTTCACGCCACCCCGCTGGTTTTCAACAAAATATTCGGGTTTGACCATCTTCCCGATATCGTGATATAAGGCACCGACACGCGTCAGAAGTGCATTGGCGCCAATCGCTGCAGCCGCCGTCTCGGCCAGATTAGCCACCTGCAGGACATGATTGAACGTTCCGGGAGCCTTCAGGGAAAGCTCTTTCAGCAGAGGACGGTTCGTGTCGGACAGCTCGAGCAGCGTAAGGTCTGTGGTGATATCGAATACCCTTTCGAAGATCCACAAAGCTGGGTAGGCCAGAAGGAGCAAAACCGAGTTTATAGCGACAAAAATGATCAGGTCCGTAAACCGATCCATGGGTGTATTCTGTAGCAGAAGATTAGCTGTCAGAACGACGACATACCCCAGGAAGACCACGCTGGCACTGATGAAGAACTGGCTCCGATTACGGATATCTCGCACGCTGAAAATACCGAGCGTGCTTGCAAAGACCGTCGCAAACGTGAAGGAGAAATCATAGTTGAGCAGGTGACTGCCGATCAAGGCTAGCGTCAGGGACCCAAAGAATGCGACCCGTGAGTCAAAAATGACGGTGAGCAATACAGCCACAATAGCCACTGGCACAACGTACATGTCCAGTAGGGCCGCGCGAAGCGCAATAGCGTATACGGCGATTACACCAAGAAAGAGAAGGGTAATAAGGGTGATTTTTGCGTTATCACGCCAAATGGGCCTGCGTAGCAGATAGAGGTACAGAAAAAAGATCAGCAACGAGGCAATCGTGACCAGGAAGTGTCCCAGCGAGGTTCGCCACTGGATCTGACCACCCGATTGCAGAAGCAATTGCTGTCTCAGCGAATCGATCTTACGCATGATGTCGGCGGTCACCCTGTCGCCCTGCCGTACGATCACCTCGTTTTCACGCACGATCCCCTGCGTTGGAACGATCTCAGCCTCGGTAATCGCCAACTGCCTGGCGGTGGCCTCTCGATCGAGCAGCAGGTTGGCCCGAATCAGGCCTCCTGTCATTTTGTCTGCTATTTGCAGGGTCAACGGCTCTTCAAACCACGTTTCACGGACGACTTGTGAGACACGTCGGGCCGCGCCCTGCAGGTCGACAATACGCTCCACAGATCGAGGAATCTGCTGATTGAGCGCTTCATATCTGATGATGATGCTGTCCGGGGCAATACTCGAGACGGGGACATCCACGATGCCATCGGCCAGCAAGCGCAGGATTTCGCCTTCTACTGTTTTCAGAATACGTTGATCGAGACGCTCTCCGCTGGATGCCCCCCGTTGAAGCGCCACGGGAGCTCCATTTTGGTTGATGTAGGACGATTGAAGAGCCAACCACTCCCGGTCCGTGAACCGAACCTGCAGACTATCCCGCGAAACAACATGGAGAAAAGAGTCCCGAACAGCCTCCGCGATACGTCCCCTTGTGCTGTTTTCAAGGTAGGAGGCAAAGCGGGAGAGGCTCCGCTCGAGTCCATCCCTCATTTCGCTGGCTCGCCACCGCACCTCATTGACCGCGCGTTCATCTCCCCTGAAAATTGGAGGTGTCGCCCTGCGTACGCTCTCCTTCTCCGCCTCCAGCTGAGCCGCTGGCTTCTGGATGGCGAACGAGAAGGGTGCGTGCAGATTCGGCTGGCGCCATATTTCATCTGGTTCCACCGTGTATTGGTACACGGTACCTCTCGGGAAAGCGATCATCGTCATGGCGACGATGCTGACCAACAAGCCAGCTTTCACGGCCTGTGCACGTCGCTTGCGACCACGCTCAAGGGCCACATCACCTGCTTCCAGCGTATCCCCGACAGGACGTACACGCGGCCGCAGGAAGGATATGCGTTTCAATAGCGACATCGGGTTACCTATGCCGAATTGAAAGCAAGGATCCGATTCCCATGGTAATGGCAGCACCCAAGGCCGTGTACCACGGCCATGCCAGAGCCGTCAGCCCCATGGACTCCTTTAACCCATCTGCTGGATTGAACAGGAATATCCATTCACCTTCGGCCGTCGACCAGAGACCGAAGATGATGGCTACCATGGCTGCAACACCTACCAGAAATCCGGAGATGGCATCGGCCTCTCGAACACGCTGGACCACCAGACCCAGCAGAAAAGCACCCAACAGGGATCCGTATGTGAAGGAGGCTATCGACAGCCCCAACTCAACCACGGGGTTTTGCTGGTTTTCAAACAAGGTGGCAAAAAAGACAAAGATGAAGGCCCAGCCCAATGTCAAAAAGCGAGACCATTTCAAACCCGTTGCCTCATCAAGAGTCGATGCCTTGGCCCCAAGGAGGTCGTTCAAGGACGAACTGGCAAGCGCATTCAATGATGATGAAAGGGTACTCATGGCGGCAGCCAGGATACCGGCTAGAACTAGGCCAGCCAACCCGGTTGGCAATTGTTCAACAATGAACTTGGGGAAGATCTCATCGGCCCTGGTCAACCCGAGCGCAGCAACATCCTGCCCTCCATAATAAACCCACAGGAGCGCTCCGACGGCCAGGAAAATGACGAACTGTATCATGACGAAGAAAGCACTTCCAATGAGCGCTTTACGGGCATCCCCCAACGACCTGCACGACAAGAGTCGCTGCACGATGAGTTGATCGGTACCATGCGAAGCCATGGAGAAAATGCCCCCACCAATAACCGCTGTAATCAGGGAGTAGGGACTGGTCAGGATGTCGGAAAGGGAGATACTGAATGCAATGACCTGGAGCTTGCCGGCCTCCCGCAACGAAGGAACTGCCGAAGGGCCGACCTCGGACCACAGAAGAAACAGGGTGAAGAGCGCTCCGAATACGTATACGCTCATCTGGACGACATCCATCCAAACAACCGCCTTGAAACCTCCAACGTAGGTATACAGGGCTGTCAGGATGCCAATCCCAAGAATGATGGTAGGGTAGCTGATTTCAAATCCAGCCGAAAGGGCTATGATGCGAATGGGTATGGCCGTTGCAAAAAGCCGAACACCGTCTGCAAGAAGTCTCGTTACGAGAAACGTAACGCTTGAAAGACGCTGAAGGCGACCACCGAAACGCTGGCCAAGAAATGCATAGGCCGTCTGCATATCCCCTGTAGCGTATCGAGGAAGAAACCAGATGGCAACAGCCACGCGACCTGCCAGATATCCCAAGGTCAATTGAAAAAAGGTCAGTGCCCCCCCGTAGGCTACCGCTGGAATGCCAATCACCGTCAGGGTACTTGTTTCCGTGGCGACAATCGAAAAGGAGATGGCCCACCAAGGCATCTCCTTCGAGCCCAGGAAGTAATCCCTGACCGAACGCTGCTTACCGGCTGTTCGGATGCCGAAAAGAACAACACCGATCAAATAGATACCGATGATGATGTAATCGAACGGTTGCAGCATGCCTCATCCTCCCATGGTTTTTAGCATGGCCTCGTCAATGACCGGCACGCCCAGCGCAGCGGCCTTTTCCGCCTTGGAACCTGGGTTTTCACCCAGGACAAGATAGTCGGTACGGGCACTTACACTTGACGTCACCTTGCCACCCCGTTGTTTGATGTAATCCTGTGCTTCCTTACGTCCCATGGTTGGTAGCGTACCGGTTACAACGAATGTGCGACCTTCAAGCGACGCCAACCCCTCCTCGGGCGCTTCCTCCCCGCTCAGGCGGGTCATGCTCACCCCAGCTATCTCCAGGTCTCGAATCATCTTCCTGTTCGGTTCGAGGGCGAACCAGTCGACCAGACTGTGCGCAATCACATCTCCGATGCCATCGATGGCCCGTAATTCATCTGCGCTACTGTTCATAAGGGCATCCATGGAGGAATAATGGCCTATGAGCACCTCAGCAATCGTTCTGCCGACGTGCCGGATACCCAGTCCAAAAAGCACCTGTGAAAGGGGGCGCTCCTTGCTGGCTTCTATTCCCGCAAGCAGATTGTCGGCCTTCTTGGGACCGAAGCCATCGAGCGACAGCAAATCCTGCTTGACCAAGGTATAGATATCCTGGAGCCGATGGATAAGCCCCTCCTCGACAAGGGTTACTGCGAGCTTGGACCCTAGTCCCTCGATATCCATTGCGTGGCGCGAAGCAAAATGCTCTACCAATCGAATGAACTGCGCAGGACACGATCCATTCACACAATACGAGTCTACTTCCCCCTCCAGTCGTTCCAGCGGCTCATTGCATGCGGGACATCGCTCAGGCATTTCCCACAAGTGCTCCGATCCATCCCGTGCGGAAGCAACAGAGGCCACTACAGCTGGAATGACATCGCCGGCACGCTTCACGACAACCGTGTCACCAAGCCTGATATCACGATCGCGTATGTAATCCGCATTGTGCAGTGTGGCCTGCGAAACCGTCACGCCTCCGATGGAAACCGGCTCCAGGACAGCCTCCGGTGTAATCATGCCTGTGCGTCCCACGTTGACGATGATATCCGTCAACCGGGTGGTGGATTCGCGCGCAGGAAACTTGAAGGCAATCGCCCAACGGGGAGCATTGGATACGCTGCCCAAGGCGGTCTGTAGTCCAAGGTCATCAATCTTGACCACAACGCCGTCAATTTCGTAGTCCAAGCCATCGCGGCGATCGGTCCACTCCTGGCAGTAGGCCAACACGCCATCCACTTCTGGGAATCGGCGCACGTGTTCGTTAATGGAAAAACCCCATTCCTGCAGGCGACGAAGGGTCTCGGCCTGTGATGATGCCACGGGCTCAGATGCAGGGCCGGTTGCGTAGGCGAAGAATGCCAGGGCACGGGTGGCGGTGATGCCTGAGTCCAATTGCCGTAGGGATCCAGCCGCTGCATTCCTAGGATTGGCAAAGGGCTTCTGATCCCGTGCGCGCAAGCCTGCGTTTAGTGCCTCGAATTGCTCCTTGGGGAAGTAGACTTCACCGCGAACCTCCACCCTCTCCGGCAAACGCTTGTCAGGCGTGAGTAATCGCAAGGGGACACTTTTTATGGTGCGAACATTGGCCGTTATGTCTTCGCCCACCCGACCATCGCCGCGTGTGGCAGCTCGAATCAGTATGCCGTCCTCGTAGGTCAGCGCGACCGCCAGGCCATCTATTTTCAGCTCGGCCGTCACGGCCGGCAACGATCCGCTCTCACGATCAAGCTTGCGGAGACATCGGTCATACCACGCGCGCAGATCATCGGTATTGAAGGCATTTCCTAACGACAGGAGTGGCTGGGGATGCTGCACTTTCTCGAAACCGTCGAGTGGTGGGCTTCCTACTCGCTGTGTTGGCGAGTCCAGACGCTTCAGGGCCGGCCACTCATCTTCGAGACGCTGGAGCTGCCCGATGAGAGCGTCATACTCGGCATCGGTAATGACGGGGTCATCTTCACGATAGTATAGTCGGGCATGCTCTTGAAGAACCCCGACCAATGCATCGATACGAGATACCGCCTCGCTCTCAGAAACCACCGGGGCAGCCGACTGAAGGGCGCGCGTTCGATCCAGTAACGTCATGGACTGTCCGGAGGCATCGAGAACGATGCTGCTTCACGCTGTGGAGGAGCACCCGCCGCGACCAGGGAATCCAGCCACGACTGAACCCGCTCCCTGGTGATGTCAAGCGGCCCAGGCTCAAGCAACCACTTCTGCGGCAAGGCGAAGTCGTCGACGAGCACGCGCGTATGATCCACTTCCCTCTCCAGCAGGAGACGATCACGAAAAACAAACCGTATGGTGTCCTGAAACTCCACCCAATACGGTTTTCTGAGA
>Ga0181567_10003763_pt1 | contig 11207 bp, 8 predicted proteins | sample 101ome_14_FD_133761 | JGI IMG/M metagenome (GOLD analysis project Ga0181567, IMG submission 133761) | Coastal salt marsh microbial communities from the Groves Creek Marsh, Skidaway Island, Georgia - 101403AT metaG (megahit assembly) | ecosystem: Environmental > Aquatic > Marine > Intertidal zone...
GCCCGAACGCCCACGCAATTGATTATCAATCCGGCGCGACTCATGGCGTTCGGTGCCCAGGATATGCAGTCCACCCGCGTCAATCACGGCATCGTGTCTTGCCTGCCACTCGGCAGTAACGCGCTCGCGCATTGCGTCGTCAACCTGATCGCCCAAAGCACTGAGTTCAGCCTCTAGGTTCCCACCCAGAACGATATCTGTACCTCGGCCAGCCATATTGGTTGCTATCGTCACCACTCCGGGGCGACCCGCCTGTGCAATGATCTCGGCCTCCTGCTCATGGAACTTTGCATTAAGAACCTTGTGCTCAATACCTTTTTTCTGAAAAGCCGCGGACAATTCTTCAGAGGTTTCGACAGAGGCAGTGCCGACCAAGACGGGCGCGCCGCTTTCGATGCAAGCCTGGACGTCCTCAATAATCGCCTCGAACTTCTCCTCTCGAGTGAGGTAAACCAGATCATTGAGGTCGTCTCTGCGCATCGGAACGTTGGTGGGAATCACTACGCAGTCCAAACCATAAATCTGACGAAATTCAAACGCTTCGGTATCCGCCGTGCCGGTCATGCCCGACAGTTTGTCGTAAAGTCTGAAAAAGTTCTGGAAGGTGGTCGATGCCAGCGTTTGGCTCTCGCTCTGGATTCGGACACCTTCCTTGGCCTCTATCGCCTGGTGAAGACCTTCAGATAACCGCCTTCCCGGCATTGTTCGGCCAGTGTGCTCGTCAATAAGCACCACTTGTCCTTCCTGCACGATGTACTCGACATCGCGCTGAAACAAAACGTGGGCTCGCAGACCTGAATGCACATGGTGTAGCAACCCCAGATTGGTCGCTGCGTAGAGCGAATCATCTTCTTGCAACAAACCAGCCTCAATCAGCATTCCCTCGACCTTTTCGTGACCACTCTCAGTGAGTTCGATGCTTCGTTGCTTCTCGTCGACTGTGAAATCGCCTTCCTGTTCCTCAACCTCAACAGTGAGCTTGGGAATCAGCCTGTTTATGGTCTTGTAGAGCTCCGAACTATCTTCTGCCGCGCCCGAGATGATGAGTGGCGTTCGGGCCTCATCAATAAGAATGGAGTCCACCTCATCGACAATAGCAAACGCCAGGTCACCCTGGCTTTTATCGCTCTTGCTGAAGGCCATATTGTCGCGAAGATAGTCAAAACCAAATTCGTTGTTGGTCCCATAAACAACGTCACATGCGTAGGCGGCCCGCTTTTCCTCCGCGCTCTGTCCTGAACGGACCACGCCTACCGATAAACCCAGAAACTCGTAAAGCGGACCCATCCATGCCGCGTCACGTTGCGCAAGGTAATCATTGACCGTGACCAAGTGCACGCTGTGATCGGGTAAAGCGTTTAGATAGGCGGGCAAGGTCGCTACGAGCGTTTTTCCTTCTCCGGTTCGCATCTCGGCAATCTTGCCGTCATGCAATGCCATACCACCGATTAGCTGCACGTCGAAATGACGCATACCCAACGCTCTAACGCCAGCCTCTCTCACAACCGAAAAGGCCTCCGGGAGTAACTGGTCCAGTGTTTCCCCGTCGCGTAACCGAGACCGGAATTCCGCGGTTTTGCCACGAAGTGCATTGTCATCCAGTGCCTGCATGGCCTCTTCGAGCGCATTAATTCGGGAAACGACTTTTCCCATTTTCTTCAGCTCTCGATCGTTGCGAGTGCCAAATATCTTTTTCATTGTTGCGATCAACATAGGAGTCTCACGAAAGTGTTTTCGAGGTAATCAATTAGATTGCGGCGCGATTGCGCCCGAGCGCTGCTTTAGCGGTGGGTGCGGCGAACGTACGTGGCCGGATCAACCGCACGGCCGTACTTAAACACCTCAAAATGAACGTGCGGGCCGGTAGATCGTCCCGTGCTACCCATGAGCGCGACGACATCTCCGCGTCGCACCAGATCGCCAACAGCGACCAAATTTTCTTTGTTATGTGCATAGCGCGTGCTCAAGCCGTCACCATGCGACACCTCTACCATCAGACCATAGCCGCTTTGGTAACCACTCCAACTGACAACACCGCTGGCGACAGCGAGAATGTCGGATCCCTCGCGTCCGGCAAAATCGGTTCCTTCATGCCAACCGGGCTGACCGGTAATCGGGTCGATGCGATTGCCAAATGGAGAGGATTGCCATCCTTTACGGATGGGCCTGCCTGCAGGCGTGGATTCAGTCCTGAGTTGCTCTGAAGAGAGTAAACCGGCGAGCACGTCGAATTGAGCTTCGCGACGGGCGAAGATGACATCCAGTGCACTCAATTCTGACTCAACATTAGCCACATCGGGCGACTCGGCGACGGTGAGCGGCTGAGCCGGACCTCCGAGGGCCGGTGGGCCAGAAAAGTCGAATTCGCCCGTATCTAGTCCCGCCAATTCGGTCAGATGACTCCCCAGCGCATCGAGACGGGTCACGTGCGCTTGCAAACTAGCCAGTCGGCGAGTCATGGCCGTCAATCTTGATTGCGCCTCTGCCCCCATTTGTGCGAGCGCCTCGGCTCTTTCGGTAGCCTGTTGCTCCTGCGAGGTCACACGAGACGCCTGCTCAGACTCGACACCTTCACCGAATCCAATCTGGTAACTGAGCGCAACGAGGCCTATGGGCAACCCGATGACGCAAACAGACACGAATGCCCAGAACCCTTTACCGAGTTCAATCGTCCGCGAGGCCGCATGGCGGTTGAGAAGTATGAGTTTCACGATTGAATATCGCCAAAAACCGGGCGGCAACTATGCCATCTCCAGTGTCTGCGGGAAACCTTTTCCGTTTGCGAGCGCCGCATCATCATGCATCACGCCAGTTGCAGGTCAGCCGGGATAGACCAGTCAATAGGCGCATCGGCGACTTCTTCATAAGTGACCCATTCCCAAGACTGTTTTGCCTGCAGCAGTGCTCTGACCAACCTGTTATTCAGCGCATGGCCCGACTTGACACCCTCGTACTCACCAATCAGTTGATGCCCCAGTAAATAGAGGTCACCTACCGCGTCGAGGATTTTGTGCTTTACAAACTCGTCGTCGTAGCGCAAACCTCCCTCATTCAAAATGCGGTAGTCATCAATCACAATCGCATTATCGACGCTACCACCCCGCGCCAGGCCTCGGGCACGCATGTACTCAAACTCATGCACAAAACCGAAGGTTCTTGCGCGGCTCACTTCCCGCATAAAAGCTTCGCCGCCGAGGTCAACTGTCGCATGCTTCGCTTGCTGAAGAAAAACCGGATGATCGAAATCGATTGAAAAACTCAGCTTGAATCCATCATAAGGACGCAAGATTGCGCGCTTATCACCGTCGCTGACTTCGACGGTCTCAGTGACTCGAATAAAACGTTTGGGAGCCGACTGCTCACGAATTCCTGCTGTCTGAATCAGGTAAACAAAGGGTCCCGCCGAGCCGTCCAGAATGGGCACCTCGGGGGAATCGAGGTCAATGTAGACATTGTCTATGCCCAGACCACACAACGCCGAGAGCAAATGCTCTACCGTGGTGACCTGGCCCTCTCCGGTACCCAAGCTGGTAGACAGGTCGGTTTCATCAACCCAGTCGGCTCGGGCGGGGATTTCCCGGGCCGGACTGAGGTCGATGCGGCGGAATACCACCCCAGCGTCAACTGGCGCGGGGTTCAGGGTCATCTCCACCTTTTGACCGGAATGTAGCCCTACTCCCGTCGATTTAATCGACTCAAGCAGGGTACGCTGTCTCAGCATGACTTTTCCTCTCTGCAGAGGGCAAACCATACTAGGGCGCGCTAGCGCATTCCAGCCTTGCCACCTTCATTATTTACGCGAATGGGGCCTTTACACCCTCTCAGTCAGCTTGCCGGCGCAGGAATGCAGGCACATCAAATAGCTGCTCATCCAGATCCTCATCCATCTTCAGAGCAGCCTGGCCATGTGTCGCTGGTGCGCGTGAGCGCACGTTGGGCGGCAGATCGTAATCGTCATAATCTGCGCCGACCGTAGCGGGTCGCTTGGGCACCGTTGTCTCAACAGCGGTCAGTGCGGGTCGGGCGTCGACGCTACGGAGCCCCGTCGCCACTACGGTTACTTTCAAGGCATCGGTCATCTCGGGATCGATAACCGTACCCACCACAACCGTGGCATCTTCTGAGGCGATATCTTCAATCGTTGCGCCAACCTCTGAGAACTCTCCCAAGGACAGATCCAGACCTGCCGTGATATTCACGAGGATCCCGCGAGCACCACTGAGGTCGATATCGTCTAGCAAAGGACTGCTGATGGCGCGCTCTGCTGCTTCCCGAGCTCTGTTTTCCCCGACAGCGGTGCCGGTTCCCATCATTGCAGATCCCATCTCTGACATCACGGTACGCACGTCAGCGAAGTCCACGTTGACCAACCCCGGCCTGATAATCAGATCCGCGATACCCTGAACAGCGCCCAACAACACGTCGTTAGCCTCTTTGAACGCATCGAGCAAAGAGGTATTGGATCCCAGTACCTCGAGCAATTTTTCATTTGGAATCGTGATAAGAGAGTCGCAATGCTGGGCGATTTGGGCCAGGCCCTCTTCCGCTGTCGACAAACGCCGCCTACCCTCGAAACCAAATGGGCGTGTTACCACGGCAACTGTCAGAATGCCCAGTTCACGCGCGACTTCAGCCACGATAGGGGCCGCGCCCGTGCCGGTGCCCCCGCCCATACCGGCGGTGACAAAGACCATATCGGCGCCGTGCAAAGCGTCGGCAATCCGATCCCGGTCTTCAAGCGCCGCGGCCCGACCTACTTCAGGATTAGCGCCAGCGCCCAGTCCCTTCGTAATGCCCGCACCCAACTGCAGGACGGTTTTCGAACTGATGTCCGAGAGCGCCTGCGCATCTGTGTTGGCACAGATAAAATCAACACCTTCCACCTGATGATCAATCATGTGACGGACGGCGTTGCCGCCACCGCCACCGACACCGATCACCTTGATCACGGCACTTTGTGGTGCACTATCTACTAGTTCGAACATGACTTTCTCCCCTTAAGTTAAAAGATCCAAACTGCGGACCCTCGTTTCAACTGCAATCAATTCAAAAGTGCCGCGCGAACCAATCCTTGACTCGCCCTGCAAAACTCAACCCTTGATTCTTGGCTTCGCGCTCCTCACGAGCTCCCTCATGAACCTCTTCGGCTCCATACAACAGCAGGCCCACGGCGGTGGCGTATATCGGATTGCGAATGATGTCGTGCAAGCCCCTTGCGTACTGAGGTGCGCCTACCCTCACGGGCATGTGGAAAATCTCTTCCGCCAGATCAACCGCACCCTCCATCTTTGAGGTGCCACCCGTTAGCACCACGCCAGCCGGAATTAATTCCTCATAACCAGAGCGCCGGAGTTCCGACTGAATCAAAGTGAACAGTTCGTCATAGCGGGGCTCGACAACCTCCGCCAAAGATTGCCTCGATAAATCCCTCGGAGGCCGGTCACCGACGCTGGGCACCTTGATTGTTTCCTCGGGTCCCGCAAGTTGCCTTAGAGCGCAGGCGTAACGAATTTTGATTTCTTCGGCATGTTGGGTTGGAGTCCGCAATGCCATGGCAATGTCATTGGTGACCTGATCACCCGCAATGGGAATCACTCCAGTATGGCGAATAGAACCATCGGTAAAGATCGCGATATCTGAGGTTCCGCCGCCAATATCGACCAAGCAGACGCCGAGATCGCGCTCGTCCTCGGTAATCACTGAATAACTCGAAGCCAGTTGCTCCAGGATGATGCCATCCACCGTCAGACCGCAGCGCTCAATACATTTTTCGATGTTCTGAGCCGCATTCACCGCACAAGTCACAAGGTGAACCTTCGCCTCGAGTCTCACACCCGACATGCCAAGCGGCTCTCGAATGCCCGATTGGTTGTCGATGACATATTCCTGCGGCAAAACATGTAGTACTTTCTGATCCGCCGGAATTGCAACCGCCTGCGCCGCGTCAATGACACGATCAACGTCCTGCTGAAAAACCTCCTGATCCCGAATGGCGACAATGCCATGTGAATTGACGGACCGGATGTGGCTACCGGCGATGCCGACATAGACGGAGTGAATTTGACAGCCAGCCATCAGCTCGGCCTCCTCCACCGCTCGCTGAATCGCGTTCACGGTCGACTCGATGTTCACAACGACACCCTTTTTCATACCGCGCGAGGGGTGCGAACCGATTCCTACAACTTCGATATCACCATCGGCGTCAACCTCACCCACGACCGCAACCACCTTCGAAGTGCCGATATCCAAGCCAACGATCATCTGTTTGCTGTCTGTATTCGCCATCAACCCTGCCTCCCGCCATCCGTCGATCGCATCACCACTCTGCTATCAGCAAAAGACACCGCCGCTCCGTGCTCGTATCGCAAATCGATTCTCGCGATAGGCGCCCGGGGCGACGCTGCTTCCCAAATCTGCCTAAACCGTCTAATTCGATGTGCCATTTCGCTGGCACCCAACATCAGCTCGGGTCCTTCATCCAACTGAATCAACACTTGCCCGAGCGTATCGAGAGAAATGGCATGAATCGTCAAGCCATCTGGCTCAAGCAGCGCTGCCAAAACCTGATAGCGACGCATCAACTCCGTCTCACTGCCTTCAGGTCCATTGAGTAAGGGGAGATGGTCATACCGAGTCTCATGTGCCACCTGAAAAAACTGCCCCTCGTGATTGAGGTATCCACTGTTACCCCAGCGCGCAAGTGGACGCTGCTCGATCAGATAAACCTCGATCTCGGCTGGCCAGCGCCTGCGAGTGTTCACCTGATAAACCCATGGCAATGACTCCAGCTCTTGCCGCAAGTCCCGGAGGTCGGCAGAGAAAAATCCCTCAGCAATTCTCGGTGCGAGCCGAAGCTGGATGGCCTGAGGATCGATATGATGAACATCCCCGAGAATGGTCAGTGTCTCTACCTGATGCGCTCCGAGCATCGTGGTGCCACGGTAGAGGCCCGCACTGATCAGCATCGTCCCCAGCACCAGCAAGCTTCGGTTTATCCATTTTCTTAGCGGCGTCGAGGAATGATGCTTTGCACTCACCGCATCTTGTTTGCGGTGCGCCCCTCTGCGGCGCTGTACGGTACCCTTAGCCATGACTTCGCGAGCTCCTGCTTGCAGCAAAAATCTCGGCCAGCACTTCGATCAGAGACAAACCTGCTGTTTTCGCTGCCATGGGTACCAGACTATGAGTAGTCATACCGGGGACCGTATTGACCTCAAGCAATTGCCAACCGCCTGAATCCTCTCGGATCACGTCCACACGGCCCCACACTTCGGCACCGGTGAGTCGGAATGCCGCAAGCGCCAATTCGGAAAGCTCCGTCTCATCGCTCTCTGAGAGTCCCGAGGGGCAATAAAATCGCGTCTCATCAGATCGATACTTCGCATCGAAATCATAGAAATCGCCCGACACTTCGATGCGAATGCTGGGCAGCGCGCGATCTCCCAATATCGCTACCGTGTATTCGCGGCCCTCAATAAACTGCTCTGCTATGACCTCGCCACCGAAGTTAGCGGCAATGCGGTACGCCTCGGCGATCTGCTCAGCGCCGCGGGCCTTCGTCATACCCAAGGAGGATCCCTCCAGCGCAGGCTTAACGAAAACAGTGCCCAATTCCTTGGCGACGCGTTCCCAATCGGTGTCGACAGACAAATTGGCAAACCGGGGAGTGGGCAGGCCCGCTCCCTGCCACAGCAACTCGGTACGTGCCTTGTCCATAGTCAGCGCTGATCCCAACACCCCGGATCCGCTATACGGCAAACCCATAAGGTCCAGCAGGCCTTGTACCGTTCCGTCCTCCCCGCCGGGACCGTGTAAAAGGTTAAACACGAAAGATGCGCCAGACAGACGCTGCCACCAGTCAAGTTCAGCAGGATCAATGCGCAGAATCGTCGCACCAGTCTGCTCTAGCGCCGTCGCGACGCATTCGCCACTCTCCAGGGATATCTCCCGCTCAGCGGCGGAACCCCCTAGCAAGACTGCAAACGTCTCGTTGCTGAAAGCGTGATTACTCACAGCAGGACCTCCAATTTCTCGGACTCGGCGAGCGCCGTGGCCAATCGACCAATGTCGCCCGCTCCCTGCATGAGTAGGATGTCGTTGTCCTCCAGGACGCCAATCAACACCGCAGCCAGCTGGCTCTGGTCCGACACCACAATCGGATCCACCATGCCACGACTTCGAATCGCCTTCGCCAATGCGTGGGAATCCGCGCCGTCGATAAGCTGCTCTCCGGCCGAGTAGACCTCTAAAAGAATGAGTGATTGGCCTTCGCCGAGAACAGACACAAAGTCGTCGAAATGATCTCTGGTCCGGGTGTAACGATGTGGCTGATAAACCATTACCAGTCGCTGACCCGGGAACGCTTCTCGCATTGCAGTGAGCGTCACAGCAAGCTCAGTGGGGTGGTGCCCGTAATCATCAATCAAGCGCGCGCGGCCGCCCGCCCACTGCACCGTGCCCAAATCGGAAAACCGCCGCCCCACTCCACCAAATTCGGCAAGACCTTTTTGAATAGCAGATTTATCGATACCCAGCTCACTACACAGAGCGGCAGCACCTGCAGCATTCAGCGCGTTGTGTAATCCCGGCATGGCGACCCGCAGCGACAGTGCCTCTTGGCCCTCGGGGCGGATCAGATCAAACTGGCTAAGCAATCCATCGCCACGATAATTCTCGAGGCGATAGTCTGCCTCTGCATGGCGACCATAGGTCACTACGCGCCTTGTCAGGTCGGGCACGAGGTTCCGTACGCCACGATCGTCGAGGCACATGATGGCGGAGCCATAAAATGGCAAATTGTGCAGGAAGCCATCGAAGGCTTGTACATACCGCGCCAGATCACCCTCATAGTGCTCCATGTGATCGGCCTCGATATTGGTGACGACGGCCATCATCGGTTGCAACTGCAAAAAAGACGCGTCGCTCTCGTCAGCCTCAACGACGAGGTAATGCCCGCCGCCCAATTGCGCGTGCGTACCAGCCTGATTCAGCAGTCCACCGATCACAAAAGTGGGATCCTCACCCGCCTCACCCAGAATCGAGGCAATTAAGCTCGTAGTAGTCGTTTTCCCGTGAGTTCCGGCGACTGCGATTCCAAAGCGATATCGCATGAGCTCCGCCAACATTTCTGCGCGCGGCACAACGGGGATGCGGCGCTCGCGCGCAGCGCAGCACTCGGGGTTGTCAGTTGGAATAGCAGACGACACGACCAAGACATCAGCATCGCTGAGGTGTTCAGCATGGTGTCCGATAAAGACTGTCACGCCCAAAGCTCTCAGTCGGTCAAGCGCCGGACTCTCCGATTGGTCCGACCCGCTCACTGTATAGCCGAGGCCCACTAAAACCTCGGCTATGCCGCTCATACCCGCCCCGCCAATGCCCACCATGAAAATTTGGCGGGTTCGGCCCATGCCGGCGACGACGGTTTTCGGCTCAAATGCTTGCATGAGCAATCTCTTTCATGACGGTAACAACGCGATCAGTCGCGTCTGCCCGGGACAACCCCAGTGCCGCGCGACTCATGGTGGCGACGGAAAGCGGTGACGCAATCCATGCCTCCAGCAGATCCGCGACACGCTCTGGCGTCGCCTCTTGTTGCGCGAGTAAGACCGCCGCACCAGACGCTGCCAGTACTTCCGCGTTTCTTGTTTGGTGGTCATCGATGGCCTGCGGCAGCGGAATCAAGATTGAAGCCGTTCCTGTGACGGCCAGCTCAGATACGGTAAGTGCGCCTGCGCGGGCGATTACCAAGTCGGCCCAAGCATATGCGCTCGTCATGTCCTCAATAAAATCGTCCAACCGAACGCTTGCAGACTGACCGTCCTGCCAGGCTTGCTTAGCTTCAAGACGGTTTCGCTCGCCGCACTGTTGCCAAATGGCGATTTTGTCCAGACTTCCTCTGATCCCCATCTCACTCGCCACCAAGGGGATGAGCCGATTGAGCGGCGCGGCACCAAGGCTTCCTCCGAGCACCAATATGCGAAGCGGCCGCTCAGGTGTGAACTGGGGCATGTTGTCCAGATGAACCCGGTCAATGACTGCCAGCCCGGCACGGACAGGATTCCCCACCGTCTCGACTTTGCGCTCGCTACGGAACCCACCCGGTAAGCCCGCCAGAATCCGCTTGGCCAGCGGCGCCAACAACCGGTTTGTCGTACCCGCGACCGCGTTCTGCTCATGCACCACCAAGGGACGACGGCTCAGCCATGCGGCGATGCCCGCGGGACCGGCCGTGTACCCACCCATGCCCAACACCACATCGGGTTGAATGCGACGCAGAATCCGCAGCGACTGCCACAATGAGATGCCCAACAGAGAAAGTGCTTTGAGACGAGCTATGAGTGTTTTGCCTCGGAACCCTGATACAGTCAAATAGTGCAAGGGCAAACCCGCTGCGGGCACCACTCGCTGCTCGATGCCTCGCTCTGTGCCCAGCCAATCCACCGACCACCCTTGGGATACGAGCTCCAGTGCCACAGCGAGAGCAGGATAGACGTGCCCGCCCGTGCCCCCCGCGGCGATCAATGCTCTGCCTCTAACCGGATGTGCTTGCGATGCGGTCATGCGCGCACCCATCCTCTGGTCGTTACACCATCGCCTGATTCGCTGGCACTGACCTGCCTCGCCACCCGAAGAACAATGCCGAGTAACACGCAATTCATCACCAGACTTGATCCGCCGTAGCTAACAAACGGGAGAGTCAGCCCCTTCGTAGGTAGCAAACCCGTGCTGGCACCCATGTTGACGAACGCCTGACCCGAGAAAATCAACGCCGCACCGAAACAGACATAGGCGGCAAAAGGCCAATCCAGTTGCGACGCTTTCCAACCGGTTTGCAAAATTCGCGCGACAAGTGCAGTAAAGAGCGCAATCAGGACGAACGCGCCAACAAAACCTGTCTCCTCAGCCCAGATTGAGAAAACAAAATCGGTGTGTGCCATTGGCAGATAGAACAGCTTCTGTACGCTATTGCCGAGCCCCGCACCCAGCCACTCACCTTGTCCGAACGCGATCAGAGACTGGATCAACTGAAATCCCGCTCCATAGGGGTCCGCCCAAGGATCTTGAAATGCCGTGAGGCGCTGTAGTCGATACGGCGCAGCGGCGATGAGCCCAGCGAAGGTCATTAAGACAACCGCCACCATGAGCAGAATGTAGGTGAGACGGGCGCCTGCCAGGAACATCATCCCGACAACGGTACCGACCGC
>Ga0181567_10003770_pt1 | contig 11196 bp, 11 predicted proteins | sample 101ome_14_FD_133761 | JGI IMG/M metagenome (GOLD analysis project Ga0181567, IMG submission 133761) | Coastal salt marsh microbial communities from the Groves Creek Marsh, Skidaway Island, Georgia - 101403AT metaG (megahit assembly) | ecosystem: Environmental > Aquatic > Marine > Intertidal...
TCAAGGGGTTTTGCCTCCGTCTCCTCATAGGGTAAACGCTTGGGTTTTTTAAATTTCTGTCTTGATTTGTTTCTTTGCTTTCTTTTGTCCTGCCAATTTTGTTTTTTGGAAGGGTGTGGATTTTGACCCCTATGAGGCTTATTGCCTTGAGAAGGTTGAGGACCTCCATTTTCTTTTTTATCATCTACAGTTGGCTTCTCCGATACTTTTTCAGGGAGATCAGTGCTCATGGGGTTGGCCTTTTGTTCTTCCTTGTCTTCGATGTAAGGATTTTTTTCTTCTTTCTCGGATTCTGAACCGTCCGTGCTGAAAAAGAGCTGACCGCTTTCATTTCCCTCATTGATCTTATCCTTCTTGGGCGAATCCTCTGTGGCTGTACTTGCTAGATCTGCAGTTGAAACTGTGTCTTTCGTCTCAGGTGCAGGTTCGTTATCGGAAGGTGTTTCTTCTTTGGTTTTTTTTCTTGGGGGCATAGGGAAGGTCAATTGCGAGTTGATTCAAGTGACGCTTGCGAGAAAATAATCAATTTGCTGTTTTAGAAACGAAAGAGAATTATCTCCAAGCATAACGATGTCCGCTTGATGCATCTTATCTGAAAGACACATCTGTGACTCTATTCGAGCATTTGATTGGGCATTCGTCAATCCCCGATCATGTAATCTTTGTAATTGGATATTTTTTTCACTTATTAGGCAGACTGTAATTTCAAAGAAGTTTTGCAGACCCTTTTCGAAGAGCAGAGGAATCTCAACGACAACAATTGTTTTATTCGACATCTCAACTCGTGATCTCCAAGCTTGCCGAACAAGAGGGTGTAATAGTTTCTCTAACCAAATCCTTTCCGGAACGCTGTTAAAAATTATTTCAGCAATTTTCGGCTTATCGATTTGATTGTTTATGAATACATCTCGGCCCCATTTGTCACCAATAGACTGCTTTACCGAATCATTATTCTCCAAAATATCTGAAGTAATTCTATCTGTTGAGATTCCATCACACCCCAGTTCACTAAAAATCTTCAAGGCTGAAGATTTCCCGCAGGCAATTCCACCGGACAGCCCAACGACTAGCTTTTTTGATCTCCTGATCATTTAGATATTAAAAATCGATAGATTATAACTAAGCAAGAAGCTAAATGCATCGGGCTCATACAATCGTCTTGCCTCAATAATTCCTTTTGCTACTCTAAGAATTACTTTTGGTAGGGTATCCAAGTGGCTAAAGGATGCGGACTGTAAATCCGCCCGCTTCGGCGTTCGTCGGTTCGAATCCGACCCCTACCACCATTGATAAGGGTTAATAAGAATTTAAGTCCGAGACTAGTAATCGATGTGGAACATTTAGACTTTACAACTGAATTCTAGATATTGAATGATAGGGAACCATTCATTTATTATAGTAAAATTTCGCTTGCTCCATGGACACACGAAACATTGAAATATGGTGTGAGTCGCACAAGGAAATATATTGTTATGGTCGTAGGAGGAATTATTCTTTTTCTCTACCAAACCTGCACAGGTAAACTACCACCATTAGGTTTATGAAATTTGCCAAAGTAAGCACCCGAGCATTTTTCGGTGGTTTGCTTGGACTTTGCCTCGCTTCTTTCCTCGCTGAAATTTGTAGCCAAGCCCTTTACGATATATTTTCGACCTCAACTTTTTTCCGTACTGTCACAGGTTATTCCCCAAACGCAATTGCAGAATGGCTATACAAAATTTCCTGGGCTTTACTCTTTTGTGCTGGTTGGTGGATGCTATGGAACTTTGATCACTTCTTTACACCAGTAATTGAAACTCCGGTCCGTGAAGCAGAAGAAACGCAAAATGTTTATGCCTCTTCAAGCGATGTCAAAGACGACGAGACTTTTAAACCTGAAAGTGAAGAAGAACCAAAACAGGAAGATCAAGAGAACACTCCCAAAAATGAGCATTCAGAAACTTGTGAAGATACGGAAGAGGAAACTTCAGAAAGTAATGGAAGCTTTGACATTCAGGACGAAAAATTTCTCCAGGTCCTAAAAATAGACAACAAATCCACCCAAGACTTTGCTTCGATCAAATCCATTTATAGAAAAAGGATCGCCCAATATCATCCAGACAAAGTTTCAGCCATGGGACCTGAAATTCGGGAAGTGGCCGAACAAAAAGCCAAAGAGATTAACGAGGCTTACGAGCACTTTCGAAAAAAGTTTTCCTCCTAGAGATTTATATATAAACAGAGCGAATCCATTACTTCTCACTTGAAGAGATTGGATCCTTCATTACCATCCACCTTTTTTCAAAATGAGTCAGTCCCAAAAACACGAATTCCAAGCCGAGACCAAACAGGTTCTCGATATTGTAGTTAATTCCCTCTACAAGGATAAGGAAATCTTTGTCCGGGAATTAATCTCTAACGCCTCCGACGCCCTCGAAAAACTGCGTCGCACTCAGCTTACCGAAAAAGAAATAGTTGATGATAATCTCGAGCTCGAGATAAATCTAAATACGGATGATTCAGCTAACCAGCTCGTCATCCAGGATTTCGGAATCGGAATGACGGAAGAGGAGTTAATCAAAAACCTTGGTACGATTGCACATTCCGGCTCCAAGGAATTTATGGAAGCCCTGAAATCCGACGGCGAGAAAAATGATGCCCTGATTGGAAAATTCGGGGTTGGTTTCTACAGTGTTTTTATGGTTGCGGATAAGGTACAAGTGTACACCCGTAGCTGGCAAAAGGAAGCCAAGGGATACTGTTGGGAGAGTGACGGCAGCGGATCCTATGAAATTGAAGAAGTCGAAGGTCAACGTCGAGGAACCAAAATTGTCATCAAACTGAAAGAGGACTTTACTGACTATGCCAAAGAGGACCGGATCAAGGATATCGTCAAAAAATACTCCGCATTTGTCCAATTCCCTGTCTCAGTAAATGGCGAGAAAGTAAACACCATTGAAGCGATCTGGCTGCGTTCGAAGAGTGAGGTGACCGATGAAGAATATGAGGAGTTTTACAAATTCCAGGGCAACGACTACGAAGGCCCATTGATGCGGATGCACTTTAGTGCTGATGCTCCCCTTGAGATCAATGCCCTACTTTTCGTCCCCAAGAGAAATGTGGAAAAAATGGGCATGATGCGTAATGAGAACAAAGTTGCCTTGCATTGCCGGAAAGTCCTCATTGATGCAGAACCCAAAAGTCTTTTCCCGGAATGGTTGCGCTTCCTTCGCGGGGTAGTCGACAGTTCTGACCTGCCTCTCAATGTTTCGCGTGAAACAATGCAGGACAGCGAATTACTGCGTAAATTGAATCAGGTGCTCACCAAACGCTTTATCCGCTTCCTTAATGAGCAATCCAATAAGCAAGAAGATATATATCTTGAATTCTGGAATGAATTTGGTCCGCTTATTAAGGAAGGAGTAGCCACTGATTTCACCTACAAGGATGATCTCGCCAAGCTTCTCCGTTTTGAATCAACCGCTTTGGAACCTGGCAAACTCACTGGTCTTGATGCCTATGTAGACCGAATGGCCGGTGAACAAAAAGAAATTCTTTTCCTTTTTGGAAAAAGCAGAAAATCGATCGAGGCGGGTCCTTACCTAGAAGCCCTCCGGGCTCGAAGCCTCGAAGTTTTGTTGCTCACCGAACCTGTGGATGAGTATGTGATGCAGTCGGTTCGTGATTTCAAGGAATTCAAGGTCATTTCGGCAGATTCTGAGGATCTAAAATTAGAAAAGTTGGATCAGGAACCCGAAGGCGAGTCTCTGGATAAGAAATCTTTCAAAAAACTATGTAAATGGTTGAAAGATAAGCTCAAAGATCGCCTTTCTGATGTAGAGGAAGGGGAAAGACTCATAGACAGTCCCGTTTGTGTCGTAGGTTCTGATGCCATGGGCGGTGCCTCCGCTCGGCGAATCATGAAAATGATGCAGGGCCCTGATGATGAAATGCCTGCACAAACTGTTAAACTTCAAATCAATCCAAGACATGGAATCATTCGAGGCTTATCGACCATGATTGAAAATGATGAAGATACAGCTCTTTTAGTTTCCAATCAGTTAATCGATAACGCAATGGCATCGGCAAACCTCCTTGATGACCCCCGTGAAATGATTGCCAGGAGCTACCAAGCTCTCGAAAAAATTACTTCGTGACAAAATCGTACTTCATAAACAACTGCGAAAGTTGAAAAATGAGGTTGCATGTAGCTAACATGAAAAGATAAGAGAAATAGTATGAAAGTTTATCGCAAAACAAGAATCACTTTTCTTCTCTCTTTTTTGGCATTTTCACTTTTGTTGGCCAATTGTGCTAAAAAATCAAAAAATCCATTTTCTGATAGAGATGCCGATGTTAAGAATAATATCGAAAACTTGATGGGCTTGTCTGTTGGGATGACCAAACAGCAAGTTTTCGGGCTTTCTGGAGTCTCTAATTATGTGGAAGGTTATGACTGGGGGAGTGTTTGGTTTTACAAAATACGCAAAGGCGGCACCAATGAAGGTCCTCTTGCCAACAAGGATATAGAACAACTTTACATGCCGGTCGTATTCGACAACACAGACCGAGTTATGGGGTATGGTAGAAAATTCTACGATCAAACCCTATCAGATTTAGGCACTGGCCAATTCTAAAGGAATCTCCTCTTTCAACAATTGAAGGATTGACGGAAAGTCAATTTTTCTCCATTTTGTTTTGTTTCCCCAAAAATTGATGAAAACAACACTAGCTAAGGCAGAAACTACCACGCACGACTGGAAAATTGTAGACGCGACTGACCAAATTCTTGGAAGGCTTGCAGTTAGCATTGCCAATGCTCTCCGCGGCAGAAACAAGCCAACCTACACCCCGCATGTCGATACAGGCGATTATGTGATCGTTACCAACGCCGACAAAATCAAGCTTACGGGAAATAAAGAAGAACAGAAGAAATATATGTTCTACTCTGGTTACATGGGGAATGAAAAATACCGAAGCGTGGCCGACTTCAGAGAGAAGCGTCCTGAATTTATCATTACAAATGCAGTAAAAGGTATGCTCCCAAAAAACAAACTTTCGAGTACTATGCTCAAAAAACTTAAAGTATACCGTGGCGAAGATCATCCCCACGAAGCCCAAAAACCGACCCCCCTTCTTCCAAACTAATTAAATTATGAGTGCAAAGACTGCCACCAAAGAATTTGTAGCAACTGGTCGTCGTAAGACCAGCACAGCCCGTGTCCGTATCCAAGAAGGAACCGGTACTTTTACCATCAATAATCGTCCCCATAACGAGTACTGCACAACTGACCAGCAACGGAAAATGGTGATTGCTCCCTTGACTACCGCGGAAAAATCAGGTGCCGTGGATGTCAGTGTTAATGTATCTGGTGGAGGCGGAACCGGACAAGCCGGTGCGATCCGTCATGGATTATCCCGTGCTTTGGAAAAAATGGACGGTGAACTTCGCTCTCCTCTAAAAAAAGCAGGCCACCTGCGACGAGATCCTCGTAAAAAAGAAAGAAAGAAAACCGGACAACCGGGGGCTCGAAAGAGGTTCCAATTCTCCAAAAGATAAGAACCCTAATTTCACTTTTAATTCGAACCCCTCGGCCCTTCCAGCGAGGGGTTTGTTGTTTTTAGAAATCGTACCTAATTTTTTATAACATAATATCATGAATGCATCTGTAATCGGAGCGTCCGGGTATACAGGACGTGAATTGGTCAAGCTATTACTTGCCCATCCCCATATTGATTTGTCGGTTATAACTTCCCGAACATTGGCTGGGGAACCCGTCGAAAAAATCATTCCTCAAGTTGCTGGGCTTTCTGATGGTCTTTGCTTTTCCAATCCTTCCATTGATGAGTTGTGCAAGCAGGGAGACCTCGAAATCTTCTTTCTTGCCCTACCCCACGGCACTGCAGCCACATACGCAACCGCACTTTTGGAAGCTGGCAAAAAGGTAATCGATCTATCGGCTGATTTCCGGCTTTACTCGCCTGAAACTTATAAAGATTTCTATGGTGAAGATCACCCGGCCAGGGAATTACTTGAGACCGCTCAATACGGGCTACCCGAATTACACTCACTCAGCTGGGAGAAATCCAAGCTTATAGCCTCTCCCGGGTGCTATCCCACAAGCATCATCGTTCCCTTGGCTCCCTTACTGAAGGAAGGCTTGGTATCAACCAATGACATTGTGATTAATAGCATGAGTGGTATTAGCGGAGCTGGACGAAATGCATCTGAAAAATTACTTTATTGTGAAAGAAATGAAAATGCATCGGCGTATGGTTTACCTAAACACAGGCACCTTTCAGAGATTGAAGAACAACTTTCTCTTTTCGCGAAGCAATCCATCATTCTTTCCTTTCACCCCCACCTTGCCCCAATGAATCGAGGAATTTGTACTACGATTTCAGTACCTTCCAATGACAAAACCGAGATATCCAAGATTTATGAAACATGGAATGATCATTTTTCTGATTCTCCATTTGTAAATATTTTGCCTCCCGGAAATTTTCCAGAAGTCGCCCATGTTGTCGGTACCAACCGGGTTGACCTTTCAGCTCATTTAGATTCACGCACCCAAAGACTGGTTATCTGCTCGACTGAAGATAACCTGATCAAAGGAGCAGGCGGGCAAGCTATTCAATCCATGAATATTTGTGAAGGTTTTGATCAAACAACTGGACTCTTATGAAATTTTATGACGATGGAGATGCACTGACAGAGCCAAGGGGATTCTTTTGCTCAGGAGTCCACTGCGATGTCAAAGGAAAGCGCGATGGAAAATTAGACCTTGGGATCATCTACTCAAAAAAACCATGTTCAGTGGCTGGCGTATTTACGACCAACGATGTAAGAGCCGCTCCTGTTAAATATTGCGAATCTCTTACACGGGACGAAAAAACCATTTGCCATGCGATCGTCGCAAATAGTGGTAATGCTAATGCCTGTACCGGCATGCAGGGAGAGATCGACACCAAAAAGATGGCTTCTGAAGTGGCTCGCCATTTCAATATTCATTCTAAGGAAGTCCTTGTTTGCTCGACTGGAAGAATTGGAGAACCCCTCCCTATGAGTCGAATCACTGCCGGCATCCGAGATGCCACGGATGACATTCGTCAGGAATATGATGGAGCCAAAGCTTTTCAGGAAGCGATTCTCACTTCAGATACCTGCACTAAATCATGTTCCGCTAAAATTTCCGCACCCGTGGGTGAAATTACCATCGGTGGAGTTGTAAAAGGAGCCGGCATGATCGAGCCAAACATGGCCACCATGCTTGCATTTCTCACTACCGATATTGGTGCCACCAACGCAGAACTACAAGCCATTCTCTCAGCAGCAGTGAACAAATCTTTTAACCGCATCACTATTGATGGGGATATGAGCACCAATGACACCGTGCTTCTGATGGCCAATGGGAACTCAGGGATACAACTTGGTAAAGAATCAAAAAAATTCCAGGAGAACTTCGCTGAAGCAGTGGAAGCAGTCTGTGCAGCTCTTGCCAGAAAGTGTGTTTCCGATGGAGAAAAAGTTACCAAATTTATCCGCATGAAAGTTACCGGGGCAAAAAACACGGAGGATGCTGAAAAAGTCGCCCGATGTGTGGCCAATTCCTTACTGGTTAAAAGTTCCTGGTATGGCTCAGACCCGAATTGGGGAAGAATTATAGATGCGGCAGGATATGCAAAAGTGGGTATAGATTTCGATCAAGTAGATCTCCATTACAATGATGTTCCTGCACTCAAGAAAGGAGAACCTCTTGTAGGAAACAAATCCCAATGGAAGGAAGTCGTATCTGCCAAAGAATTCTCCATTACCCTGAACTTGAATCAGGGACAAGCAGTTGGGGAAATATGGACCAATGATTTAAGTGAGGAATATGTAAATTTTAATAAGAGCGAGTAAATCTTAATGATCGAGTACGAAGACAGCCAAAACAAAGCCGCTATTCTTATGGAGGCTCTTCCCTATGTGAGTCGCTTTCGTGGGTCCGTCTTTGTGGTAAAATACGGTGGCAGCTTTATGGATTCGCCGGATCCAGCAGTTCGCTCCCGTGTAGCTCAGGATTTGGTCTTTCTCAACTTCGTCGGAATCAAAGTGGTTGTGGTCCATGGTGGTGGAAAAGCGGTGACTAAGGAGTTGGCAAATCGAGGCCTTGAGGCTACATTCATTGACGGTTTACGGGTTACAGATGAGAAAACGATTGAAGTAGTCGACCAGATACTGAATCAAAAAGTCAACGGCGAGGTGGCTGAATTTGTCAGCTCATATGATTGTAATGTGCAAAAATTGCCTGGAAAAGAAATTCTCCATTGCCAGAAACTTGAGGAGGAACATGACCTTGGTTTCGTTGGATCAATTACTCAGGTAAATACGGTACCCATATTGCAGGCACTAGATGGAGGCTTGATGCCTATCATCTCTTCCACCGCATCGGATAGCGAAGGCCAGTGTTACAATGTCAATGCGGATACAGTGGCAGCCGAAGTGGCGATCGCCCTTAAAGCACGCAGATTAGTATACTTATCTGATGTTCCTGGACTGCTCCGAAATCCGGAGGACCCCAAAACACTTCTTTCCAGTTTGCCTGTCGATCAGGTCGATTCCCTGAAAAGCGAGGGAGTGATATCCAAAGGTATGCTCCCCAAAGTGAATAGTGCCGTCGATGCCCTAAATTCCGGCGTCAACCGGGTACACTTTATTGACGGCCGTTTACCTCACAGTATTTTGCTCGAAATTTTCACCGACGAAGGTATCGGCACCGAGATTATCCACTCTTCCTGATTTCTGATGATTTCCCCGGAGCATAGCCAATATCTCGTTTCCAATTACGCTACACCCGCGATTGAAGTGGTCCGCGGGCAGGGAACTAAAGTTTGGGATTCACAAGGACGAGAATACCTCGATTTCACGACCGGCATTGCCGTAAGCAATCTCGGGCATAGCCACCCCCATTGGGTTAAGCAAGTATCCTCTCAGGCAAGCGAGCTGGTTCACTGCTCTAATCTGTTCTCAATCCCTGAACAGGTCAGACTGGCAAAAAGACTGGTTGAAAAAATTGGCCCAGGAAAAGTTCTCTTTTGTAACAGCGGAGCTGAAGCCAATGAAGGGCTGCTCAAGCTAGCCCGACTCTCTGGCAATCAAGATCCAGATTCTCCCAGGCATGGCATAGTGGTCGCAGAAAATGGATTTCATGGACGCACCCTGGGTGCTCTCTCCGCCACCGCATCCCCCAAATACCGGAAAGGATTTGAACCTCTCCTCCCATCTTTCACTTTTGCTCCGCTCAATAATTGTAAAGCTTTTGATCAGGCAATCACCGCTGACACCACCGCTGTCTTGGTAGAATCCATTCAGGGTGAAGGTGGTATTTACGAAGCAGAGGATTCCTTCCTTCAGGAATTATCCAATATCTGTGCCGAGCGAAAGGTCATGCTCCTTCTCGATGAAGTGCAGGCGGGCATTGGAAGAACTGGAGAGTTTCTAGGTTTCCAGAAATCTGGCATACTCCCCAGTGCCGTGGCTATGGCCAAGGGGCTCGGTGGCGGCTTTCCTATCGGTGCCATCTGGATCAGTGAGCCCTATGCCGACGCATTTGGTCCAGGCAGTCACGGTACCACATTTGGGGGCTCTCCCCTGGCCTGCTCAGCTGCCCATGCGGTGCTTGATGTTCTGGAAGAAGAGGATTTGATTTCCGCAAGCCGGAACAAAGGCACAATCCTTCACCAAAAACTTACTCAATTTATTTCCAAGTATCCAGATCTGGTTTCTGAAGTTCGTGGTCGCGGACTGATGCTCGCACTTGCTTTCAAGAGCGATCCCGCTCCACTGGTCAAAAAGTTTCGCGAAGCGGGTCTTTTGGTAGTGGGAGCCGGTGGCCATGCCATTCGCTTCCTTCCCCCGCTCAATGTAAAAGAGGCGGAAATCGAACAAGCCATCAGCATTGTGGATACGATCCTCTCAACTTTCAAACCAAACGAAGCAAGCACATGAAACACTTCCTTCAGGAAAACGATTTTTCATCCGAAGAAATCAAAGAAATCTTCAACCATTCTTTTGCATTAAAGACAAACCGAGCCCAACGCCCCACCACTGATCTTGCCGGACAGACCTGGGGCATGCTCTTTCACAAAAAAAGTACCCGCACACGGGTATCTTTCGAAGTGGGCATCAGGGAACTTGGAGGTAATCCCCTGATCCTCGATCAATCATCCACTCAAATTGGTCGCGGAGAAAGTGTCGAAGATACAGTTAAAGTCCTTTCCCGTTTTCTGGACGGACTTATTATTCGTACACACGGCCATGAAATCATCGAGGGATTTGCCACCCACGGATCGATTCCCGTGGTTAATGCCCTGACCGACTTTCTTCATCCCTGTCAGATCTTTGCCGACTGCATGACCATTTTGGAAAAGACCGGAACATCGAAAGACCCATATTCGCTCGCCGGGAAAAAACTTACATTTTATGGAGATACTCAGTGCAATATGGCTAACTCCTGGATCATGGCGGGTGCCCTTTTTGGTATGAATATTTGCCTGGCTGGCCCCCCTGAATTTGCTCCGGGTGAGCAGATCCTTAGTTATCTGGCCAAGCATGATTTACCTGTCACATTTGAACATCAAACCGATCCGGTTGTTGCGGCAAGTGATACAGATATCTTATACACCGATGTCTGGGTTAGCATGGGTTGCGAGGAGGAGGCAGAGGAAAGAAAACGCATAATGTCTCCCTATCAGGTCACAGACAGTATCCTTGTCTCGGCTAAGCCCGATGCCCTTTTTATGCATTGTATGCCCACTCATCCCGGTGAAGAAGTTTCAGAATCTGTTCTCGCTTCTCCCCAAGCCATCCTTTTTGATCAGGCGGAAAATCGTCTGCATATTCAGAAAGCAATTCTTCGTCAACTCACTCAATCCTGAATTGATTATTCTTATTAATCCATGAAAATCATACTCGCTTATTCCGGAGGTCTCGACACCTCCGTGCTTGTTCACTGGTACGCCAACTCCCAAAATGCGGAGGTTATCACCTATTGCGCCGATGTCGGACAGGAAGAGGAACTCGACGGACTTGAAGAAAAAGCTCTCGCCACCGGAGCGACCGCCCACCGCACGCTTGATCTCGTCGACGAATTTGCCAAGGATTTTATTTATCCCATGGTACGGGGAAATGCGATCTATGAGTCCCAATACCTGCTCGGTACATCAATTGCCCGA
>Ga0181567_10003771_pt1 | contig 11194 bp, 9 predicted proteins | sample 101ome_14_FD_133761 | JGI IMG/M metagenome (GOLD analysis project Ga0181567, IMG submission 133761) | Coastal salt marsh microbial communities from the Groves Creek Marsh, Skidaway Island, Georgia - 101403AT metaG (megahit assembly) | ecosystem: Environmental > Aquatic > Marine > Intertidal zone...
ATATTTGTTCCTACAAATATATTATTTGTATGTCCGTTTAAGTTCATTAAACACCTTGATTTCCCGGTTTTCCTTTAAATATTCCATTATTGCGCGTAGTTGATTTTCATTGTGTACGATTTTTCCTAAATGTGTTTCCAAGAAAGTGAAAGACAGTGGACTATATTCTTTCTTTTCATGCATTTTCAATTCGCCATCGTGAATACCGATTTTCTTGTATTTCATTTCATTTGTTTCTAAAAAGTGGCAAATTTCCTTGTTTAAAGCCTGTTTTTCTTCACGTAACGTTTTCGTCTTTTCGTGAATGATTTTCAATTGATTGTCTAATAAAACCCAACGGCGAATTTTTTCGATAAATTGTTCCTTGGATATTACCAATGCGCTCATTTGTATTATAAATACAAATGATAGGTTTAGAGGAAACTTAACGACGAACTCTCTTTGTAGCTCTTTGCTTGCGCTTCTTGTGTGACTTCTTAGCCTTCTTGTGTGACTTCTTGGCATTCTTCTTTCTGCGGGACTTACCACCTGTCATGCAAACGCTAGGATTTGCAGGCAATAAACTAGAACTGGTGTTGGCAGGACCAAAAGCTTGTTTGTTTAAATAATCAAGTTGTTGTGCACCTGAACCAACTACTCTTGTTTCGTAACCAGCACCATCGATGAATGCAGCACCTCCTTTTGTAGTTTTGACCATTATATATTAGTCAAATATATTTTTCATTGTCTAAATGTCCAAGGAAGTGGCTAAATAGAATCCGCCTAGTTGATTCAAAACGCGCAACAATAAAAATAAAATGGCCAATACGAGAAACGTCAATAATACTAAATAAATGCATAAAAACCAAATATAAGGATAGATTTCATTATAAACCATACTGCCGATGGGTTGAATAATACCTTTCATGTTTTTTTTCATATCCTCACTTTGAAAAAAATCAATACATGTATCCATAAATGATTTCATAATAACTTACTATATTGATAGATTTGGCTTTTCTTTTTTAAACGTGCATTGCGTATCGTCAATATAACAAAAATATCATTAAGAGTATAATAATGGAAGGTATTTATGAACCCACATCCAAATTCTCGTTTGATAAGCTGACGATCCATTCACCTGTAGCCACGTCAGGAGGCAACTATTTTTTGCGGTTTTTAATCGATCAATCCCCTCTTTACTTGCAAATGCCTAAATCAACTACGAAATCCGGAATCATTACATCAAATAAAAAGTGTTATTGTGATTTACAATTTACCAATGAAAACGAAGAGTTGATTACTTGGATGGAAGATTTAGAAAATTTCGCATGCAAGTATATTTTCGAAAATCGTGAAAAGTGGTTTGAAACAGAAATGGAATTGACCGACATTGAAAACTATTTTGCATCTCCCCTTAAAACATACCGCTCGGGGCGGTTTTATTTAGCACGTGTAAACATACCACAACGTTTAGGCAAAATTCATTTAAATATTTACGACGAAAATAAGCAATTGGTTCCGATTGAGCAATTAAATGAACAAAGTGAAGTGCTGTCCGTAATCGAAATACAGGGTATCAAATGTTCTGCACGTAGTTTCCAAATTGAAATGGAAGTGAAGCAAATGATGAAAATCGAACAAAAAAATCTGTTTGAACAATGTGTCATTCCCTCTATGTCGAGCGGTCATTTAGAAGAACCGGCTAGTATTGAGAAAGCAGAAACTTTAGAAAAAACTGATTCTTTCGAAAACAATCAAATGGAAAACATGGTTACGACGTTTGATGAATCGGATCAAGTGAATATAGATAACCAAGAAGAAGAAGAAGAACAAGTAATCGTGGAAGATGGTTCGGATGTGGAAGAAGAAAAACCCGATGAAAACATAGTATTGGAAGATAGCACGGGGAATTTAGAAGAATTCTTAGAAGATCCATCTTTAGGAAAAGAGAAGGATTTAGAGGATTTCGAAATAGATTTAGACGCGGCTATTTTACCCGAAGAAGACACAGTCCAAATTAAGGAAAGAAAAGATGTTTTTTATGAATTATATCGCGAGGCTCGCAAAAAGGCAAAAATAGCAAAGAAAATGGCACTCGACGCATATTTAGAGGCAAATAATATTAAGAAAACCTATGAATTGGATAGCGATAGTGAAAGTGAAGATGAATGGATGGAAGAAATGGCAATCGCCGGTGAATAAAATATTTAGAAAAAACCTCTTTTCCTCATAAAAATTATATCCACCGTTTATATAAGAAATGTTTAAAGACTTTGTTAAGTTCTTCAAAAGCGACAATGCAAAATGGGTATTTGTTGTAGTTGTTGTTCTTTTAATCATTTGGGCTCTAATGTCATATTCCAATACCAAAAATTTAGTAAAAGATGCAATGCAAATGCAAAATGCTGCTAACGTAAAACCATACGCACAAACCGATTTAGACGGTCAAGAAGAGGCTGCTTCTGTAGATGACTACAAGAAGCCTATGACAAAAGAAGTTCCTGCTACAACCGGAGCTTCCGGATATCAACTTCAACCTGTTGCAAATCCTAAGGAATTGTTGCCTAAGGACCAAAATAGTCAATGGGCTGATTTGAACCCTGTAAATAATTCTGAACCTGTTTTGCCAGATTTATTGCAAGCAGGTAACTTGATTGGTTTGGATACCATTGGACAAACACTTAAGAACGCTAACTTGCAACTTCGTTCTGATCCTATTATTGAAAAGCAAAATGTAGGACCATGGAATAACAGCACATACGAAGCTGATGTTGCACGTGTTCCTTTGGAGATTGGTTGCACAGTCGCTAAGTAAATAAATAATATAATTTAAATTTCATATTTTCAATGAAATTTAACGAAAAAGCAAAGTTCTCTTGTTATTTTATATGGATAAAACGGATTGGTTTACTTGTGTGTTGATTTTATTTATTTTAGCAATATGCGCGTATATTTATTATCATTCCGATAGTTTTCAACTAAAATGTATTGTGTCGACGGTAGATGGTAATAAATATTGTGTAAGAGAACGCGAGAAATTGCAGGATGCCGCGGATATTTTAGCCATTGTAACAGGTAAATGTAAAGAACTAGTTGAATACGTAAAAGAAAAATATCCCAATGAAGACAATGTAGAACGTTTAGTCAATGGTTACAATCCACAAAAAATCTGCGAAACATTGCCTACAAGTACTTATACTGCTTATAGTGAAAACAAGGGCGAAAAAATAGCCTTTTGTTTAAACAAAAAGAAGGAAAACGAAAACAATCTGATTGACGAACATACCCTTACGTTTGTTGCGATCCATGAAATGGCACATGTAGCTACAAAATCAATTGGTCATAAACAAGAATTTTGGGATAATTTTAAATTCCTCTTGGAAAACGCAAAAGAATGTGGTGTTCATATACCGCGTGATTATAAAAACGATCCAGTTGAATATTGTGGAATGGATATTCATGACAATCCTTATTACGATCACGAATAAGTCGGTCATTGTACACACTTTTCCAAGAAAATTGTGTATAACCTCGCATTTCTTTATTGAAACAAACACGCTAAACCATAGTGTTTTATATATTCACCGGTATATATATAATGGAATCATCACCCAATTTAGAAACAAAAATGCAAATTCCATCGAATCAAATATATAAAGCATTTATTTTAGACGATGAGGGAAAAGTAAATCGGGTTCATATTTTCTGTGCCAACACAAAAGACAAGTCATCGATTCATTCTTTATTTAGCGATTTGGAATTGGCTTATTTTGAAAAAGAAAACGTCGAATTCGTATTTTCCGAGTTGTTTATGCATAGTGACGATACGATTCGCGTTGCCAAATACAAAATAATCCAAGAGCTCGAATCGTATTATGCAAAACAAAAAGAGCATTTTACTTGCAGTCCAGAAGAGCTCTATTTGTATTCCTCTAAACATATGAATATTGATTTTGACGAAGTCTTTTTACAAATCACGCAAAACAAGCGCGAAACAATGACCAAGGAGGAATTTTACTATTATTCCAGTTTATTGAGTCTAGACGTTGGGGCACAACGTACGTTTGAAGGAAAAATGTCGTTTTCACCCGATAAAACCAATTATTCATGGTCCGATTGGAATCAATGTGCGCAAACATATGGCGGTAAGATCTTTGTTCCGATTGGTATGGATTTTCAATCGAAATTCGACTTCTTATTTCCTTCAAACCCCTATTTTACACAGATCTCTACCAGTCCGATTCGCTATCAATTTCGCGAGAAAAATGCCCTTTATTCCATGGAAAATTCATTGTTGCTAAATTATTTGGATGAAGGACAAACGGATATTATGGTTTGTCTTGGAAAAAACGTTTTGGACTTCTCCTTGAAACATGGTATTAGTGAAAAATACATGACGCTGTTGTATTATCCGCAATTAAATGTGGATAACCAGGAAGCGTTGATTGCGGAAAAAGAGGTCTTATACGAAAAATACAAGGAGGAATATAGCTCATGGCTAAAATACCGCAACGAAATCGTGGATTTGTATTATGAAATTTATTTGTCGAAAAAAGCCGATTTGCAATATAGCGAAAAAGGCGTCCGTGAAATATCGTTTACGTTGTATTCAGATTATGCGCAAAAAATCTTCCCGCTCGATTTCCTTTTTAAACAAATCCACAGTTCGGAGAAAATCCCCTTTATTAAATACAATCCCGGTATTCGCAGGGAAAACATGTATCGCCTGTATTCCAATGAAATTTCGAACAATGGTAAGAAAATCCCCTTCTTGGAAGACGCACTTATTTTTCGCCTAAACAAAGAACTCCGTAAAGGAAACCACATTTCGATTAACATACAAGAAAACGATCCGATTCATGTATATGTAGACCATCACGGCAAATTCTTAATACATTGTACTTTAAAGGATCCCATGGAAATGGATGTCTTGGAAAAATACTTATTTACACATCTCGATCCGTTGTTTCAAAACATAAAAACGTTGTTGCAACCTCTCGGCTATAGCACGACTTCTTTTACGAATTTCCAAGACAACAATATGAAAAACGTCAATATTCAATACGGATTTTCCATGATATTGGATAAAAAACTGGATTTGCAAAAGAAACCTTTTTTGTATCCCATTTTCGATGTCCATGAAGACAAGATCCATAAAAGTGCTCAGATCACCTTAAAACGCGTGGAAAATTACAAGGAAATGGACGCCAAAAACGCGAAAATCGTGGAATTAGTGGGTAAAGGAAACAGCAACGAGGAGATCTTGCAAATGCTCGTCGATGAATACAACATGACCCACGAAGAAGCTATCTTGGACTATGGCGAATTCCGTTCTCAATACCAATTGTTTAAAGAAAGAATCGTAGAAAATCCCGGGTTTCCAATTACATTGAAAATGAAGCCGCTCAAAAATGAACTCGTTGTCACGATTCATGATATCACGTCCCCCAAATATATACCCAACATTTTCATTTACTTGGACACCATTGTTCGCGTATCCTTATATCCGAAAACCATTGGTTTAGAGAAAAGCAAAGTCGATTTCTTTAAAAAACCCTTCAAAGGTAAACAAGAAGAAGCGGAAGTGGAAAACATTATTCACGCGGTCGGCACACAACTCCCTGTTGGTAATTATTTAGCACAACCCGTTCGTTTTGGTGAAGAAGAAGAAGAGTCGAAAGAAGAATCCGCCAAGGGAATGGGAATTATGTTTGAAGAAGATTATGATTACGATTTTGACGAGGGGGAGGAGGAACAAGGAGAACAAGGAGAAAATGAATCATTGAGCTATGGCGGTGAAAACAGTGCCGAAGATTTAGAAGAAAAGAAAAAAGAACTCGAAGGAAAATCGATTAAAAACCCCACACCGTTTTTCAGGAGAATGATGGACTTGGATCCCACTCTATTTGTCACAGAAGAAACCAGTAAATATCCGCTTTATTCGAAAGCATGTCCGTCTGGAGATCGCAGACAACCCGTCGTTTTAACAGACGAAGAAAAAGAGAAAATCGACCAAACCAACCCGGGTTCCTATGGTCACGCGCTATATTATGGTTCGGATCCAAATAAGAAACACTGGTATGTTTGTCCGCGTTATTGGTGTTTACTAACAAACATGAGCATCAGTGAAGAAGACGTAAAAGCGGGAAAATGCGGAAACGTTATTCCGAAAGGCGCTGATCGTATTCCAAAGGGCGCTTATGTATATGAATTCAATTATCCAAAAGTCCATATGAAAGACGGCAAGTATTTGCAACATGTTCCGGGATTCCTCAAAAAAGAAAAACATCCCGACGGTTTGTGTGCACCTTGTTGTTTCGGAAAATCATGGGATTCGAAAGACCAAACAACGCGCCGTAAAAAATGTTTGGACGAAGATGGTGGTGAAAAAGACGGAAAACAAGTCACAATGAAAACACAGGCATATGTAATTGGCCCGGTAACATATCCACTACCCGAAAAGCGCTGGGGATTTTTGCCGATTTCTGTGCAACACTTTTTTGACGAAGACAGTTCTCGCTTTGTTGATCCACAAAATCCATCTTTCATCATGTCCAATACGTCGTGTTTATTACGTTATGGTTTAGAGCAAAACGATAAGCGTTCTTTTATGGGTGTAATTGCTTATTATTATGCTTATAAGCAAGGTTTAGAGGAAATCCCAACAATAGACGAAATGTCGAAGAAACTGGCTACTTTAATTGATTTGGATCTCTTTTTGCAGGTGCAAAACGGTAATTTGCCTTCTATTTTCAAGCCGAAAACGGTGGATTTAGGAACGATTGATATTAATAAATACAAGGACACGCGTTTTTTCGGATCAATTGATTTACAAATAGAGGACCAATTGGATTATTTAGAAGATACCATTGCTTCTTACGAGAATTTTTTGGACTATATCCAAGACGTAGATGCGGAACTCGATTATTCGTTTTTGTGGGATATTGTTTGTATGGAAAATCCGTCCATTATGAGAGACGGATTCAATTTAGCCATTTTGAAAGTCAGTGAAAGCGACATTTACGAAAAGGTCCAATATGTATGTCCGTCGAATGTATTTTCAAGTGTGAAATTTGACAGTCGTAAAGAAACCATTATTTTATTGCAACAAGACATTTATTTCGAACCCGTTCATTTTTACGAAAGTAAAGACGCCATTGTTTCATCTAAAACAAATGACATTATGTATGAATTGAAAAAAGGGGAAACCATTATTAAAAACGTGGTTGTAAATAAAAACCGCGATGTGGTTTACAAATTGAAATCGACGGATGTGCGTAATCAAAACGTTTTCATGAAAAAAGCATTCTTGGAACAAACCGCAATGGAACCCATTAAAGATATGTTGCAATTGATCCATAAAACATCGCAAAAATATTGTGTGCCTATGCCGAGTATGCCAAAGAAATATACATTTAAAAAGGCAATTCCAGCACAAGACTTATTGCGTCTCCTCAAAACATACCATTATAACGTGAATGTGCAAATTACGAATTATCGTAATAAGACAATTGCGTTTTTAGTAAACAAGGAAGAAGATCAATCGACGATTTACGTGCCATGTTATCCATCGGCGAAATTAGAAAATATGGAATCGAAGTTCATGGATGATGAGGATCTATGGTTGGATTATCGCATGACGCGCGATCGTCTGGAAAACATTTATAACACGAGCGAAGGCAAAATTCCGTGCAATGTGAAAGTGAAAATCGTCGAAGACGAAATGGTAGTGGGGTTTTTGACAAATACCAACCAGTTTGTTCAAATCAACCCCCCTTCCCAAGTCATTGACGAAGACGGTATTCCCATTGTCAAGCATTCGAGCTATATATTGCCAGATGGTAAACAGGCGAATAAAGTATTAACCACGGATACCGAGCAAGACAAAAAACGCATGGAAACCATATTGAAGATCAAATTGGAAACCGATTTCTACAATGTATTCCGTTCACTTGCGCGAATGCTGCTTCATGAACAAAATCATTACAAATCTAAAAGAGCGGTCTTGGACATTATTGAAAATAATGATTTGTTATACAAGAAACAACTACAGGCATTAGAAAAAGAACTGCGCAACTTGATGTTACCTTATGTGAGTTTCCAAGAGATCAAAACAGAGGATTTGGAGAGTATTCGCTCGATAATGGTGTGTAAAGGAAAAGACACATGTGAATCTACCACAGGAAACGAATGGAAAACGTGTTTAATCACGCAACAAGGAAATTGTGCGAATGTTTTTCCTAAATATCATTTGCTTGGACAAAGGGATAATGACAGGGTCTATTTTGCCCGATTGGCCGACGAGTTATTGCGCTATGAAAGAATCCGTGTGTTTATGCTGGAACCGAAAAAGTTCCTAAATATAGGTTCATCGGAATTCAAAATTAACGAGGACGAACTCTTTCTCTTGGAAAGTGTGCTAAATAAAGACTATTTCGTCGATTTGGTTCCATATAGTAAAAACAAATACGTGACAAACATTAGTTATGACAATGCACAGCCTTCTATGAGTCAGAAATACAGTAACAAGGTAAGTTTAAAGGAACAAGCCGAGCTCATTCGACAAGACGAAAAAGAAGAAAAAGACGCTGATCCTGTGATTAGTGATTATTTGCTCGATTGTATCAAAGAAACCCGGGCAAAAGTCATTGGAAATGAGAAACCCGGCTCTTGGAAACCATTGTTTCCATCCGAGGTGAAGGAACTGATTTTCGAGAAAACAAAGGTCTGCACATTCATGCCATTGATTTACATTTTCCAAGACATTCACAAGGGTGCGAGTATATCCATACAAAATGTCAAAACATCGCTATGGAAAGGTTATACAAAACTAATGAAACACAACGACAATGCCAGCAAAATCGTCCATATTCTAAACAAACAGGGAAAAACCGAGCTCATGACGAAAGTGAAATCGAAAACCCTGACATTGGAAGAAGCGATCTTTAACGACGATTATTACTTGACCGACATGGATTATTGGGTGTTTTGCAATTACAATAAAATACCGGTGATTTTGTTTTCATCAACGACGCTTAAATATTTGAGTAATGTAATAAATTGGCTCCATATAGGTGGACAATCACGCACAAACGAACGCTATTATTTCATTCGCAGTCCGGTGGATCGAAGATTAAATGAAGGATCCTCGTATCATTTGTTAATGCCCAGTGTTTCCTTGGAAAATATGAAAAACAATATGTTTGTAGAAGCCCGCGACGGAAAGTCGGAATACCAAAACAATTGGCAAAGTATAGACAATTATTTGTTGAAATATCATATTATTTCCAAGAGGAAAAAATAAGCTAATCATTCATCATGGGTGCACTTGGAATGGGGGTTGCAACTGCCATTGGAATCTCCGGTAACGGCAATACAACGTTTTGAGGAGGCGCTTCCAATTGTCTATGATAATCGGTATACACATTGGTTTTACGGTAATTTTCCTCCAAATACTTCATTTTACTCAAATACTTTTTATACCAAAAGGATTTTTTCCTTTTGTTTTCCTCTTTTTCAGTTGGTTCACAAATACTATATTGTTCATCGTATTTGTTGTAATTGTTTTTAGCGTTTACGTATTCCATTACGTCCTTTTCTAACAAATAAACGGAAAAACGGTTTTCATTGCCCATAATAGTAAATTTTGGTAAATTAAAATTTGCCAAAATTTTCATTAGTTATTTACTTTTCTAGACTGAAAGTGCTCGTATTATTTTTGATGTTAGAACCAACATGCTCTAAAACAAGTTCATGTTTGACTTCTTCCTTTGGTTCTTTCTTTGAATCCTTTTTATCATCTGCAGCATCATCGTCATGTTTTTCCTTTACAACGATTTCGATTTTCTTTTTCGGTGCGGGTTCCGATGAAGGGGTCAATAGCCAATTGAAAAAAGACCATAAAATGGCAAATAAGAGAGCGTGAACCAATGAGGTTACTAGTTTACCGGCTTTTGGTGGTAAGTTTACCAATACGCCAGGTGTCAATAAAAAGAATAACACAAATGTGATTAAAAATAACAGAAAATCCATTATATACAATATACACAATTTTTTTTATTTTCACCTAAAATCCCGCGTCGTAGTCATCGTCACATATTCCCGAATCCCCTTGCACGTGAATATTTGCAATATTATTTTGAATGGTAATTTTACCTTTGGAGCAATCTTCGTTACCATCTTGCAAGGTAAACATTTTCTCGATTTCGTCTTCTTCTTCCTTTACTTCAAAGGCGTCGTGTTTTTCCATTTCTTCCATGTCGAGTGCCAATTGGAAACTATGTGTTCCATAATTACCCGTTTGGCCACACATTACATTGGCCGATACACCACGCATATGATCGAAATCACCGTGACGTGCTGCTTGTAAGAAGACTTCTGTATGGACTTCAAACGTCGCTTTGGCAATAGGTCCTACATTGTCGTTCAATAAACCAGAACGGAAAATAGGCACCATATTCATGTTACACGTCATACGATCACACAATAAACTAAGATGATGATAGTTAATGTATACACCGCTAAATTCCATTACTTCCACCATTTCATTGTAAATCATTTGGCGCGCGGCTTCAATACCAAACACATCGAACATTTCACGAATATCATTACTAAATAAACGCGTGGCATCCACATAATCCAACGCCAATACATCGAGTAAGTTGGTACCGGTTGTATCCAATACCCAAATGTCTTTCTTTACAAATTTACCGTCTTCTTTGTTAATGTTCATTTGGTTTTCACTTACATAATCGAATTGTGCCTTTTTCACAAAAGGCGCGTGCTCGCTTTTTACCGAGTTTTGGATTTTACGGGCACTTACATTTTCAATATTGTTTACACCACGCAATACGATTTTATGCAAGAGCGCATCCTGGAAATTCTTTAACAAATAAATCTCGTCGGATTGATCAAGGGTTTCAGGCACACCCTTTTTCTTCGTCTTTTGAAACATCGAACTGTTTACACGCACACGGAATACCAACTTCTCACTATTGTAATCGGAAAATACACAGGAAATATCCGATCCAAATTGACTGTTACTTACTGCAAAATGAATATCATCCATGGTAATGTTTTTGTCCAACAACGTCTCGTGGTCCATTTCCATACGAATAATCCATTTCGATTTGGCCTGCTCGTTTGTTTGTCCTGCATCTGCGTCGTCCATGCAATCGTCGATCATTTGCTCAAATGCATAATATTGATCCAT
>Ga0181567_10003772_pt1 | contig 11193 bp, 10 predicted proteins | sample 101ome_14_FD_133761 | JGI IMG/M metagenome (GOLD analysis project Ga0181567, IMG submission 133761) | Coastal salt marsh microbial communities from the Groves Creek Marsh, Skidaway Island, Georgia - 101403AT metaG (megahit assembly) | ecosystem: Environmental > Aquatic > Marine > Intertidal...
GTAAAAATCGATTGAGACGATGTCTAAGCCCTTGCGTGTCTAATTCTTGGAGGGTATCAAAATGAACAAATAATTGATGTGCATGTACCCCTGCATCGGTGCGACCTGCCGCCACCACCTCAACGGTTTCAGAAAGAAGCATCGAAAGTGCTTCTTCTAGCTGCTGCTGAACAGAGATTGCATTGGGTTGGCGCTGCCACCCGTGGTAATCTGTACCGTCAAAAGAGAGCTCTAAGAAATACCGCACAATACCTTTACTTTTGAGACGCAAAGATACATTTTAATGACCCGTATTTTTCTGTTGTCCGACACCCATTCGTATATCGACGATCGCATCTTGCATTATACCCAAGAGGCCGACCAAGTGTGGCATGCCGGAGATATTGGTGATTTTAAGGTGACTGAATCTTTAGAAAAGCTAGGAACACTAAAGGCCGTTCATGGGAACATTGACGATCACACAATGAGAGCAGCCTATCCGGAGACCCTCTATTTTGAGGTAGAAGGGGTGAAAATTTTAATGACCCATATTGCGCAATATCCTGGCCGCTATACCCCTCCGATCAGAGCCCTATTAGCCAAACACCCCTGTGATTTATTCGTTAGTGGTCATTCACACATACTAAAGGTCATGAGAGATCCGAAGTTAGGTCATATGCACCTCAACCCTGGAGCTGCCGGAACGCACGGATTTCACAAGGTACGTACAGCGCTGAAATTTGTGATCCACAACGGAAATATTAATGACCTACAAGTCATCGAATTCGGCGAAAGAGGTCGCTTAAAGTCATAAAAAAGGCCCGATTACTGGGGCCTTTTTCGCGCACTAATACTACTAAGATATCTGGTTTAACGCAAGCGGTCAGCAGATTTTACGAGATCTTCATCATGTTTGATGGCCCTATTGGCGAGGACCAGCATTACGATAGAAAAAACTGGAATCAGCATCCCAATACCCTTCTCAGGTGAATCACCTCCGGATAGATTTAGCGACCGATAAACGAAAAATCCTAGTAAAAAAAGGTGAAGCAATAGGTTGATGCGATTAAGCACAAACTGCTGCTGTCTATTTTTATACTTCAACAAAGATCCAAGCGCTAAGAATCCCATAAATAGTGCCTCAGCAAAAACAAACAACTCGATCTTAGAAGAAAAATCAGATCCTCCCCACTGGCTCTTTGCTCCGATGGCTAAACCAAATGATGCCAAAAAGACTAGAAGAAGGTAAAGAGATTGAATTCGTTGTATCATATTCGTCCTCAAAAGTAATTTGCTTTTTTTTAACCTCACATTTGGATTTAAATTTTCTTTGTATCATTGCATAAGAATCGAGACTAGCACACTTCTTCTTTCTCGATCTTTTCACCCTTATCCAGATTGATTTACTTTACAAATTTTCTACTACATGTTTGATATTGACGCATTAGGCGCAAAAAAACTGCCTGAGTTGCAAGAAATCGCCGCTCAGCTTAAGATCTCAAGGTTTAAAACCCTCAAAAAGCAAGACCTCATCTATCAAATTCTAGACGTACAAGCTCAGAAACCTGAGAGCGTCCAAAAGATAGAACCTAAAGGGGATACTGAAAAAACAACAGAAAGGCCTCCAAGGAATAAAGAGCGTAATGAGCAAAGAACAGAGCGCAACGACCAAAAGAGAGAACCACGTAATCACACGCGTGGACCAAGAGGCAAAGAAAATCAACAAAAAGAGCAAAACGGTCAAGACCAAACTTCTCAGGAAGGGGGCGTAGAAGAAACCAAAAAGACGCCACAACATCAGCATCAGCGCAACCAACGCAACCCGCGTCAGAACAACGGACAACACAACGGTGAAAAAAACAACAACTTCGATAAGGATCTTAAAAACAGATACAAACAACCTGAGTATGAGTTTGAAGGGATCATCGAAAGTGAGGGAGTTCTTGATATCATGTCTGACGGATACGGCTTCTTGCGTTCGTCTGACTACAACTATCTCGCGTCTCCTGACGATATTTATGTTTCTCAATCTCAAATCCGCCTTTTTGGATTAAAAACTGGAGACACCGTTTTAGGAAGCATCCGTCCGCCAAAAGAAGGAGAAAAATACTTCCCACTCATTAAAGTGAGTAAAATAAACGGACTTGACCCGAACGTGGTACGCGATCGCGTATCCTTCGAGCACCTGACCCCGTTATTCCCGAAAGAGAAGTTTAATGTCGCAGGGGTCCGCAGTACGGTATCGACACGAATCATCGATTTGTTCTCACCTATCGGTAAAGGACAACGGGGAATGATCGTGGCGCAACCAAAGACAGGTAAGACGATGTTATTGAAAGACATCGCCAATGCCATCGCCGCGAATCACCCAGAGGTGTATCAGATTATTCTATTGATTGACGAACGTCCTGAAGAGGTGACTGACATGCAGCGCAACGTGCGCGGAGAGGTAGTAGCCTCAACCTTCGACAAAGAGGCTTCAGAACACGTACGCGTCGCAAACATTGTTATTGAAAAAGCAAAACGCCTTGTAGAATGCGGACATGATGTGGTTATCCTCTTAGATTCAATTACGCGATTGGCGAGAGCTTACAACACGGTTCAACCTGCCTCAGGAAAGGTCTTAAGTGGTGGGGTTGACGCTAATGCCTTACACAAGCCAAAACGTTTCTTTGGAGCCGCGCGTAACATTGAAAATGGAGGTTCACTTTCTATCATTGCAACGGCACTTACTGAAACCGGTTCTAAAATGGACGAAGTAATCTTTGAAGAATTCAAAGGAACAGGTAATATGGAACTGCAGTTAGATCGAAGAATTTCTAACCGTAGAATCTTCCCAGCGATTGATCTGATTTCATCCTCTACGCGAAGAGACGATCTCTTGCTAGACGAAAGCACCATTCAGCGCATGTGGATTCTCAGAAAATACCTAGCCGATATGAATCCTGTAGAAGCTATGGAGTTTATCGAGCAGCGCATCGCTCAAACAAAAAACAACGAAGAATTCTTACTCACAATGAACGAGTAAAAGATTGAAATGGTACCAACAAAAAAACGCGCCCATTGAGACGCGTTTTTTATTTCCAGTAAAACCTAAAGTTAAGCGAGCTCCGCTACTTTCTTAGCAAGTTTGCTCTTAAGGTTTGCAGCTTTGTTGTGGTGAATGATGTTTCTCTTCGCCAATTTGTCGATCATTCCGAACACAGAAGGAAGCTGTTTTTGAGCTTCGTCTTTGTTCTCTTCAGAACGCAACTTTTTGATTGCCGTACGAACCGTTTTGTGCTGGTAACGGTTACGAAGACGTACCGCCTCGTTTCTTCTGATGCGCTTTAATGCTGACTTGTGATTTGCCATAACTGTTATAAATCTTGTAGCCCGTAGGGGAATCGAACCCCTGTTACCAGGATGAAAACCTGGCGTCCTAACCCCTAGACGAACGGGCCGATTAAACCCTTAAAATTAAAATTCAATAAAACTTGTAGCCCGTAGGGGAATCGAACCCCTGTTACCAGGATGAAAACCTGGCGTCCTAACCCCTAGACGAACGGGCCTTAAAGCGCAATAAATTGCGGATGCAAAAATACAACTATTTTTAAGTCTCGCAAACGTGCAAACTTATTATTTAATACGCCTTTGCAAATAAAACTCTGCGCTTAGAAGGTTTCCCGGAATAAATACATATCCCTTCTTCTTCTGGGGCATCAAGAGGAATACAACGAATGGTTGCCTTCGTCTCTTCTTGAATGCGCTCTTCGGTCTCAGCAGTACCATCCCAATGGGCTAACACAAAGCCTCCATTATCGTTCAAATGCGATTTAAAGGAAGCGTAATCGTCAATCGAAACCGTTTGCGCCTCTTGGTATTCTAACGCACGATCCAATAGCGATTGCTGCATCTCTTCTAATAGAGTGTCAACCCTGTCATAAATGGCATCTGCTGCTACAGATTCTTTGGTTAAGGTGTCTCGTCGTGCCAACTCGTATGTCCCATTTTCGAGGTCACGTTCTCCTATCGCAATCCTCAAGGGTACTCCTTTGAGTTCGTATTCGTTAAACTTAAAGCCAGGCTTATGCGTATCGCGATTGTCGTACTTGACAGACACCCCGCGTTTCTTGAAAGCAGCAATTAAAGGTGCTACGTGTGCATCAAGCTTGGCCAATTGCGCTTCTCCTTTATAAATCGGAACAATCACCAATTGAATCGGTGCTAAAGCAGGCGGAAGGACTAATCCATTGTCATCGCTATGCGTCATGATCAAGGCACCCATTAGACGTGTTGAAACCCCCCAAGAGGTAGCCCAAACGTACTCTTGCTGTCCTTCTTTATTAGCGAATTTCACATCAAAGGCCTTGGCGAAATTCTGTCCTAGAAAATGCGAAGTCCCTGCCTGAAGCGCCTTACCGTCTTGCATGAGTGCTTCAATACAATAGGTTTCTTCTGCCCCAGCGAAACGTTCAGCTTCACTTTTGGTTCCTTTAATTACCGGAACTGCCATATAACGTTGTGCAAAATCTGCATAGACATGCATCATTTGCTCTGCTTCTTTAATCGCCTCTTCTTTGGTAGCATGTGCGGTATGGCCTTCTTGCCATAAAAATTCTGCGGTACGCAGAAACAGGCGTGTTCTCATCTCCCATCGAACCACATTGGCCCATTGATTGTATAAAAGCGGGAGGTCTCTGTACGATTGTACCCACTTTCTGTAAGTATCCCAAATAATCGTTTCTGAAGTGGGGCGAACAATTAATTCTTCTTCGAGCTTGGCATTCTCATCCACTACAATTCCCGATCCGTCTTCTGCATTCTTCAAACGGTAATGCGTTACTACCGCACATTCTTTGGCAAATCCAGAAACGTGTGAGGCCTCTTTTGAAAAGTAAGATTTAGGGATGAAAAGCGGAAAATACACATTCTGATGTCCTGTATCCTTGAACATACCGTCAAGCGCTTGTTGCATTTTTTCCCAAATCGCGTACCCATAGGGCTTTATAACCATGCAACCACGTACTCCCGAGTTCTCGGCCAGATCAGCCTTAACCACGAGTTCATTGTACCATTTTGAATAATCCTCAGCTCTAGACGTTAAATTCTTGCTCATTATAGTGATTTTGGCATGAAGATTGCCTTTTTAAAAATTGGGTAAAACTAAGTAAATTTATAGATATGAAGCAGGTAGTACAGAGAAATGATAGCCGCGGTTTGATCCGCATTTTTACACGTTTTTCAATCGCTCTTATTGCGGTTGGTTCACTCGCTTCATGCATTACTTATTATCCTGTGTCTTACAGTACCCATCAATTGCGTCAAGGTAATTATCGAGGGGTAGTCGTCAATGAGGATCGCAATGCGCCAATAGATCGAGAGGGAGCCGTTTTTTACGAAAATTACTTTGCAGAGAAGTCCGCTCAATTAGCACTCTCAAATGAAGATTCTACATTCACGGATATCGATACTTATTCGAGCGGAGCAGAGAACACCTATGCTCAATTTGGCGAAAATGCACCTAAGACTCGGATTACTATTAATCAATTCAATTCTCCTTTCAGTTTAGGCTGGGGCAGCGCCTTTCAGCCCATTTGGTTTAACAATCCATGGGCGAATCCTTGGATGAATCCATGGGTTGATCCGTTCTTCAATCCCTACTACAGTCCGTTTTACAATCCGTTTTTTGGGCCTGCAACGGCTTGGAATAACCGCTGGTACTCGCGTCGCTTCAGAAACAATGCTTGGGGATATGGGTGGTTCGACCCGTATTGGGGTCGCCCTCTAGTTTACGGATACAATCCCAGAAGAGCACTCACACTATATTCTGTGCGTCCACGTACCACTCAGGGTTATAGATCTGGTCCGACTCGGTCAAATCCGTATTACGTTCGAGAAGCTGACCGCGGAAGATCGAATTTCTTACCCACGCGTTCGAGAACAAGCTACAGCCCTCAAAACAATACAACGCGAAACACCTATTCGACTCAGCGCAACAGCAACTACCGCAGCGCCTTACCAACAAGAGGCGGCAGTAGAAGCATGCAGCAACCTTCTTACAATAGGTCCCGCAACAGTGCACCGACTAGAATTTCAGCTCCTATACGTTCTTCAGGCACCTCTAGATCGGGTTCAACACGTTCTTCGTCATCACGCTCAAATTCGAGAGGGAACAACTAATTTTGCAGCATGAAAAGACAGCTTTTACTGCTGGCCCTTGGACTTAGCTTTCTAGGGGTACAAGCGCAAACGACTGAAGATCTGTACCGGTATTTAGGATCTTACCAAGGAGGTTCTGCTCGGATTATGGGTATGGGGCAAGCAGGTGGTGCCCTAAAAGGTGACCTGTATGCAATCAGCATTAATCCAGCAGCCGCAGCGCTATTTGATTACGGTGCCTTCAGCCTCAGCACCGCCTTAAACAACACTTCAAACCGCTCACAAACTGGCGAATTCACAGATAGTGCCTCTTCGACCACTTTAAAGATTAATCAGGCCTCTGGATTACTCGTTTTTGTTTCTGACAAGAGCGTTTGGAATAAAATCACCTTCGGATTCAGCTACGATCAGACGGCATCTTTTGACGCTCGAATCAAGGCCGGAGGTTTTGCTGAAGAGGGCTTGGATCGCTACTTTCTGGGCTTTGCAGAACAAAACAACTACATCGACGTATTGCCTTACGACAATGAATTCATTGAAGAGGCCTACCGAAGAATCGGAGCTGATTACGGTTATGCTGCACAACAAGGATTTTTAGGCGTCTACAGCGGGCTCATAGGTTATGACGAGCTCGGATATTTTTCACGAGTTAACTACAACGGGCTGCTGCAACGCTACAATACCACCGAAAGAGGTGGGATGGGAAAATTCACCGTTCACTCTTCTATATCTTTTAAAGACCGGATCTTACTTGGAGGATCAGTAGCGATTCAAGATTTAAAATACGAGCGCTTTAGCTATCTAATCGAGGAGGGCTACGATACAGGTTCAAACGCTTCAAAAAGCGCCTTCGACAACTACCTGTTCACCACAGGATTAGGAGTTTCGGTTCAATTGGGAATACTTTTTAAAGTAAGTAAAGCGCTGGTATTTGGTGCGAGTTATGCAACTCCAACCTGGTTTACTATGAACGACCAAACTGCACAACGTATCTCAACCGACGCGGCATTAGAAGATCTTTCGTACATCAATTTTGGCCTTCTGAACTTTTACGACGATTACCGGATGAAGTTGCCTTCGTCATTGACATTCAACCTCACCCTGCATCCGTCGGAAGGAATGTCGCTTGTGGCAGATTACCGCAGAGAAAACTATGGAGATGCCCAGTATCTGCCGAATTCAAACGCCTCCTTTGCTGCCGAAAACCAGGCGATGAAAAGCATCTATAGTACGGTTGAAAGACTAGGAGTTGGAGCTGAATTCACCAAAGGCAATCGCCTCGTACGTTTCGGATATAGCAGTCAAAGTGTTCCGGCAATTGGAGGAACGCTTGGTGGATCAACAGCTATAAGCACAGGAATCGGTTACCGCTATCAAAATGCGCAACTCGATTTTGGTTTGCGTCATGTGACCCAAGAAGAGAACGTTTATTTCTTCGATGCCCTCTTACCCAACGCCGCTTTGGTAAAACGCTCAAACCTTAGATTTATCGCCACATACACACTTTCGCTATAGTGTCAACTCTGTCATAATGGCTATCTTTGCGCCCAATAGTTTTGATTCAATGAATAACGAAGAAAACGAGTTCGATCACCTGAGCGCCTCAGCTGAAACGCCCCTAAGAAAGGACGCGTTTGATTTGAGTGACGAACAGAAGATAGAACGCATAACTTCAAGTGTAAAAGACATCCTAGATACACTTGGAATGGACCTCGAGGATGACAGTCTAAGGGGTACCCCTAAACGTGTAGCAAAAGCCTTTGTGAAAGAGCTTTTCGCGGGGTTAAATCCAGAAAATAAGCCGAGCTCGTCGACCTTCGAGAATAAATATCAGTACGGTGAGATGTTGGTGGAGAAAAACATCACCCTGTATTCGACCTGCGAACACCACTTACTCCCTATTGTCGGTAAAGCACATGTGGCTTATGTATCGAATGGAAGAGTTGTTGGGCTTTCGAAAATGAATCGCATCGTAGATTATTTCGCAAAAAGACCGCAAGTACAAGAGCGACTTACGATGCAGGTAGTGCAAGAGCTTCAGCGCATCTTGAAGACCGATGATGTGGCCTGTATTATCGATGCAAAACATTTATGTGTAAATTCAAGAGGAATCCGAGACATATCAAGTAGTACTGTTACCGCAGAATACCAAGGTGTTTTTAAAACCGACGAAAAACTGCGTAACGAATTCGTTGCCTATGTCGGATTACAAACTGAATTTTAATACATGAGCAACCGTTACCTCAACAACGAACTCTTGGTTTTCAACTCTTTGAGTCGAAAAAAAGAACCCTTCAAACCGGTAGAATCCGGATATGTGGGCATGTATGTGTGCGGACCAACGGTATACTCTAACGTGCATTTAGGCAATTGTCGCACTTTCATGTCGTTTGACATGATCTATCGCTATCTTTTGCACTTGGGCTACAAAGTGCGTTATGTGCGCAACATCACAGACGCTGGGCACCTAGAGCACGATGAAGATGAAGGAGAAGATAAGATCGCAAAAAAGGCCAGACTCGAGCGAATAGAGCCCATGGAAGTGGTTCAACGCTACACCGTAGACTTTCATCAAACTTTAGAGCAATTCAATCTATTACCTCCTAGCATTGAGCCTACGGCTACTGGTCACATTATCGAGCAAATTGAAATCATACAGTCGATCATTGACAAAGGATATGGCTATGTCAAGAACGGATCGGTCTATTTCGATGTACTCAAGTTCAATAGCGATCATGCCTACGGAAAACTAAGTGGAAGAAAACTTGAAGATATGGTGGCCAACACAAGAGGGCTTCAAGGACATATCGAAAAGAAGAATCCACAAGATTTTGCCCTTTGGAAAAAGGCAGAACCTCAACATATTATGCGCTGGAACTCTCCGTGGGGAGACGGATTTCCGGGTTGGCACATAGAATGTACCGCGATGAGCACAAAGTATCTCGGTTCCAATTTTGACATTCACGGTGGTGGTATGGACCTCAAGTTTCCGCATCACGAATGTGAAATCGCACAGGCTGAAGCACACAGTGGTCATAGCCCAGTGAACTATTGGCTACATGCCAACATGCTTACCCTGAACGGAAAGAAGATGTCGAAATCAACAGATAACAACATTTACCCGCACGAAATTTTTAGCGGAGAGAATCGCATATTCACAAGAGCATTTAGCCCTTCAGTAGTTCGTTTTTTTATGATGCAGGCGCATTATACTAGCATACTTGATTTGAGCCAAGAAGCGCTTGAAGCTGCTGAAAAAGGCTGCCAGCGCCTGGTTGAAGGTCATAAACGTGCTCAAACACTAGAGGCGCTCGGACAAACCTCTTCTTTCAATGTTACCGATTGGGTAGACCGCTGTTATGCGGCGATGAATGACGATTTTAATACACCTATTCTTATTGCGCAATTGTTTGAGGGCGTGAAGCAGATCAACTTACTCCATGATCACCCGAAAGGAATGACCGCAGAAGATCTGGAACTTTTACGTACGACATTGAGCACCTTCACCTTTGATGTTTTAGGACTCAAAGACGAAAGCCAACAAGACAGTGGTCACTTTGAGAAACTTTCAGGCGTCGTAGAACTACTTATTGCACAACGCAATCAGGCTCGAGATCGCAAAGACTTTGCTACTTCAGATCAAATTAGAGATGATCTTGCCCGCCTCGGGATACAACTGAAAGACTCTAAAGAAGGCACCACCTTTTCACTTTCATGAGAAAGGTAGCGATCAGAATACTTGTATTTTGGGTTCGCGCCTACCAATACCTTATTTCGCCCTACACCCCCTCAAGCTGTCGATTCGTACCAACCTGTTCAGAGTACGCCGTCGAGGCCCTCAAAAAACACGGACCACTTAAAGGAACAGTGCTTGCCGCAAAGCGCATTGCGCGATGCCATCCATGGGGAGAAAGCGGACACGATCCGGTTCCTTAAAGGATGGCTTTTAATTATCTTCGTCTAAAATCCTGACCTATGACAATTTTAGGAATCGTTTGGAATCCATACGACACGTTACTGCACTTAGGACCCTTGCAGTTGAAATACTACAACTCTATGTGGATCGCCGCCTTTGTACTGGGCTGGTACATCATGAAACGCATCTTCAAAACTGAAGAAAAACCTGCAGATAAGATCGACTCGCTTTTTGTTTACAGTGTAGTATCCATCATTCTCGGTGCACGACTTGGCCATGTCATCTTCTACGATTGGGCTTACTATCAAAATCATATCATCGAGATATTGCTTCCTATAAGAGAAAACCCAAGATCTAGTCTATTTGGGCTTATCAATGGGTATCAATTCACCGGGTTTACCGGTTTAGCCAGCCATGGAGCTGCCCTTGCGGCTATCACGGGATTCTATTTGTTCAGCCGTAAGCACAAAGAGTTTTCGTTTTTATGGATTGTAGACCGCATCGCAATCGTTTCAGCTATTGGTGGGGGATTTATTCGCGTCGGAAACTTTTTCAACTCTGAGATCAACGGTAAGGTTACAGAGGCCTCATTTGCCTTTGCCACCAAGTTTGTTCGAGATGCAGACGATTTATCGAGTTATGATGCGGTGAGTATCACGAAGATTCCAGATGTGAATCAGGCGTATAAAGCTATTGTCTCTGACCCGGCTTTCAGTGATACCTTGAATGCAATTCCGTACCGCCACCCTGTGCAACTTTACGAAGCCATTGCCTATTTCGCCATTTTCGGATTGATGTATTTTGTCCTTTATCCAAAGATGCAATTGCGCAATAAGGCTGGATTCTTGTTCGGCTTCTGGCTGGCCACAGTATTCGCCTCTCGCTTTGTGCTAGAATTCTTTAAAAAGAGTCAAGGAGGATTTGAGGAGTCGCTTGGACTGCTCTCTACAGGTCAATGGCTCAGCATTCCATTGGTGCTGGTAGGCCTAGTCCTTATGTTTAGACCAAGAACAGCTGTTAAAGCATAAAAAAAGAGGGGCTATTGCCCCTCTTTTTCTTTTCCTAATGTATCGTACATGACCGGTGTGGCGATAAAGAGTGAAGAGGAGGTTCCGCCAAGTATACCTACAATCATCGCGAACATGAAACCTCTCAAA
>Ga0181567_10003793_pt1 | contig 11165 bp, 8 predicted proteins | sample 101ome_14_FD_133761 | JGI IMG/M metagenome (GOLD analysis project Ga0181567, IMG submission 133761) | Coastal salt marsh microbial communities from the Groves Creek Marsh, Skidaway Island, Georgia - 101403AT metaG (megahit assembly) | ecosystem: Environmental > Aquatic > Marine > Intertidal zone...
GAGAGAGAGACGCGTACCATCGTCATCGATCTCGAGACGACGCACGGCGCGCACTGACGACGCGCGGTGATTCATTCGTTCCCACCGCGTCACTCGTCATTCGTCACACGACGACGATCCGACCGACCGACCGACATGAGCGCGTCGGATGGGAAATCCCCGGCGGATTTCTTAAAGGCGATCAAGGGGAAGACGGTGCTGGTGAAACTCAACTCTGGGGTGGATTATCGAGGTGCGCGACGACGATGAGGACGACGACGACGACGCGAATGAATGCTTCGATTCGATGTCCCGTTCGAGCGACTGACGACCGCATCCTTTGACGACGACGCAGGCGTGTTGGCGTGTCTCGACGGGTACATGAACATAGCGATGGAACAGACGGAGGTACGTTTCTTTTTTTCTTCGCGCGAACGATGGAACAGACGAGACTCGAGGATCACTCATTCATACGAGACGCGCCGCGTTAGGGCGAACGCGACGGAACCGAACCGAACCGAACGCCGACTGAACTCTGACGGATGGACCGCGACGCGCAGGAATACGTCAACGGACAATTAAAGAATAAGTACGGCGATGCGTTCATTCGTGGGAATAACGGTGCGTGACGCGCGAGATTCGCGACGCGCGCGGAGACTCGTCGTCGTCCCCGAAGGATTCGAGAGTTACAAAGGAAAGAGACTGACCGCTTCGCCGCCGTCGTCGTCGCGTCTTCCTCGCAGTGCTGTACATCAGCGCGGTGAAAAAGTGATCGATGTCACGATCTCAGTCAGAGTAGCCCACCCGTAGCGCGCCCGTACCGTTGTAGAAAGAAAGAAAGTCGAACCGAACCGAACGCGTCGCGTCGTCGACGAAATGAAAAATCAGTCATCGGCACCGAATGATGGATGAATCGACGCGTCACGCCTCGTCACGCGCGTCGCGTCGTCATGACGGCGAGCGCGGACGATGAATTATTGTCCACCGTACTCTTTCTCATCAATCGAGGGTACTGGCTCGCCCTCTACGAGCTCTACGTTGACGCGAGACGGACGAATGCGCTCGAGAAAGATTTACCGGCGCGCAACACGCTTCGGTCGTTTTTCGGGGATCGAGAGCGGTTTCCCGCGGACGTGTTCCGCGCGGTGCGAGACGCGTTTGATAGTGGGGTGTCCGCGGCGCGCGTGATCGAGGCTGAGTCGCGGGCGGCGTTGGCGGAGTACGACTTGAGATTGGCGAGGGAGGACGCGGCGGCGGCGGCGGCGAGCGGCGGCGGCGGCGGCGGTGGGGAACGGACGAGTCGAGTGGACGCGCGAGCGGGCGTTCGAGACGATGATGCGTTCGGAGAGGTGGTGGGCGACGCGAGCGAGACTCGATCGGGCGCGAGCGTGGATTTAGATGCGAAATTGGACGCGGCGACGTACGATTACCTGTCGAGGAGAGGATACAAGGCGACGGCGCTGTCGATGCGCGATGAATCGTCGACGGCGGCGACACTGAGCGAGAGTGACGACGGGGAGGATGGAGTGCACGGTGCGCTTCGAAGAATGTACGACAGAGCGCGGTTGACGGAAACCACGGCGGCGGCGTTGGAGACGGAACGAACTCGCGTGGAGGACGTCGAGAGCGCGCTCGTGAGAGCGCGAGCGCGAGTGGATGAGCTCGAACGCGCCGAGGCGGCGGCGACGAGTCGAGCGGATAAATCCTCGTCAAAATTAGCGATAGCAGAGGAAGAATTACGTGCACTTCGCGCGTCGTCCGCGACGTGGGAGCGAAGAGCGATTGAAGCCGAGAGCAAGGCGACGAGACTCGCGTCTCAACTGGGAGAGACCGGTGGAGACTTTTCGTCGAATAAGGGCGTGCCGAGATCGACGATCGAAGAGGATGACACCTTAGACGCGTGCCTGACGCTCATCGAGACGCTCATTCCGAAGATATCACCCGGGGCAAAGCAAGACGCACTTCCGATGATTTCTCGCGCGTGCGCGCGCGCGTGCGGGAACGAGGCGCGCGCGGATCGCGCATCCAACCTATTCTTTGAGTTACACAAGGCTCCGAATCAGTTACAGAGAGACGATATAGCTAAATCCATCGTCAGTGTCGGCGAGAGCATCGGTATGGAAGCTTTCGACGCCATGTTCGCGCGCGGATGCCTCGGCGCCGAGCAGACGCCGTCGATGAACGAAGAGCGACGCATTCTCGCGCTTGACGTGCTCTCTGAGCTCGCCGCGACGTCCTGGTACACATCTCCGATATTCATAGTGGATGGTTTCAGGCGCGCATCGATAGACCCGAGCGAGAGCGTGCGATCCGAGTGCGTTCGCGCGATGTCGCGTTTCGTGGAGGCGCGCCGCGGCGGCGTCGACGGCGGCGTCGCGGACACCTTGGACAACGCGTTGATGTCACTCGTGACCGACGGTTCCGACGACGTCGCCGAGAGCGCGCGGACGTCGCTCGCACCGAAGATGGCGGCTTGGTATCTCGGTTCCGATGAGCCGGAACGATTCACGGAGGTCTTGGCGAAGACGATTTTAGAGAGGGCGAACGAAGCCTTGCGCGGTGGTTGGAGCGGCGAGGCGCACGATCGCGTGTTTAGCGGGTGGAGATCACCAGAGGAGGGCGATAGGAACCGATGGCACGCGACGAGCATGATGAAGACATTCGAGGCGTGTTGTCCCGCGATACGAGCCGCTCTCGCGGCGTCCAAACCGTCTTCGATTACCGCCGGAGTCGACGAGGCGCTGAGCGAGGAAAACATTCCAGAGTCTTGGCCTCTCGGTCGTTGGTGCACGGAACGAGCGTCAGATTTGATCGTAGACATTATCAGTTCCACCGCTCCAGACGTCGTCGGTCAGGAATCGGTGAGAGAGAGCATATGTTCCGCGGTTACGGCGTGGTGTGGCGCGATCGGCGCGATCGCGACGCGAGGCATTCTCATCGGCAAGCTCAATCAAGCGTGCCTCGTGAGCGCCGATCAGCGCACCGCCGTGTTACCCATCTTACTCGCCGGCGTCGTTCCCAACACTCCGGACGGTGTGGTCGTTCTCGGGGATTATCTCAAGAGATTGATTCGACAAGCTCGAGAGGAATCCTCGGACGATGTCGTTGACTCGGCGCGGTACCTCGCGGCGTTCCAGCAACACACCGAGATCTTGCTCGTGGCGTTGAAAGATTGCGCCGCGGTGAGCGCCGAGAACAGCCCGACCGTGCGTCTCGTCACCGCTCGTCTTCTGTCGGCGACGTCCGAGGTTTTACCTCTCAAACACGTCGTCCAAGACGTCTATCCGACGCTCGACGCGCTCCGCGTCGATCCCGAGAGCGAAGTCAGACGCGAGGTGCCCCTCGCCTTGGCCAACATCGCGTGCACGCACTACGAAACGATCGAACCGACGACGATGACGATGCGTCAGCTCGAGACGCTCATCTCAGATCCAGACGTGCAGGTGAGAATCGCCGTCGTCGAGGCGTTGTCGCTCGGCGCCGCCGCGCCCGGGACGTCGTTCGCCGTCTCCGCGGCGAACGCCATCGCCGCCATCGCCAAGATACCGAACCTCGAGCGTGAGATCACGGATGCGATATTCGAGACGACGCGCATCATGCTCGGCGCGGACGGCGACTTGTTCCCTCAAATCTCCGGCGCGCTCGTCGCCCTGGTGGAAAACGCCGACGCGCTCGATCCCGCGCGTCGAGCGCAGGCGGAGACCATGCTTCGCGACGGCGGGTGGTCTCGCGACGACACGCACCACCAACTCCAACACCCCGCGGCCTCGACCCCGTCCACGGCGCCGTCCGCGTCCGAACCGCCCGGACCGCGCGCGACGCTCGAGCGCGGTCCCTCGGCGTACGAGCGCATGAAATCCCGCGCCAGAGGCGCCCTCTCCGTCGGTCGTCGACACGGTCGAGACAAACAGTCGCGATGAATACCACGTATTCTACCTACACGACACACACGACTCCATTCGTTTCATCCGTCGTCCGTCGTCGTCGCTACTCTCTCTCTCTCTCTCGCGCGTCGCCAAAAACCTCACGCGGGCATCACGCGCACCACTCATAGTATACACACAAAGAGACAATCAAATGTCGTTTTCACACACGAGGGCGGCGCCGCATCACCCTCGGCGCATTCATGTCCAGTCGTCACACGCCGTCGCCTCGTCGCGTCGCGCACCCGCCTCGTCGTCGCGTTCGACCGCGTCGAGACGCACACACACGCGACGTCACTCGCACCGTCGACCGTCGTCGCGGTCGCCCCCTCGTCGTCGCGATGTTTCAGTCGCTGTCGCGATCGGTGAGCCGCCGATCGACCGCGGTGTCGCACGCGGCGACGCGCGCGTGCGCCTCCTCCTCGAGCGGTGCCGTCTCCGGTGCGTCGACGACCGGGGCGTTCACCACCCGTTCGTTCGCCTCGGGCGCGGTGCGACACGGACGCGACTGGAACGATGACGTCCCGGCGTCGTCGACGACGCGCCTCGGCCCGACGCCGACGACGCCGACGACGCGCGGGTTCGCGTCCTCCTCGTCGACCGACGCCGACGACGACGCGAGAGACGCGAGAGACGACGACGTCGTCGTGGATTTGGACGCGCCGACGATGACGCCCAAGAGCGAAAAGGTGGCGGCGATCGCCGATCGGGTGTGCGAGTTGACGCTTCTCGAGGTGAACGAGCTGTGCGACGTCTTGGCGGAGAGACTCGGGTTGGGCGACGTGAGCGGGATGATGTTCGGCGGTGGGATGATGCCGATGGGCGGCGGAGGCGTCGCGGGCGCACCAACCGGTGCCGGCGCCGCCGCGGAGGCACCGGCGGAGGCAAAGACATCCTTTGCGCTCAAACTCGAATCCTTCGACGCCGCGCAAAAAATCAAAGTCATCAAAGAGGTGCGCGCCATCACCGATCTCGGTCTCAAGGAGGCCAAGGAGCTCGTCGAGGGCGTGCCCGCGGTGTTAAAGAAGGATTTGAAAAAGGAGGACGCCGAGGAACTCATCGCTAAATTATCCGCCGTCGGCGCTACGTGCGCGTTGGAGTAGCGCGCGCCTCGGCGCGACGCCGCGCGCGCGCGTCTCCCCGTCGCCCGACCCGGGTCGAGACGCGCGGCGCGCCGACGCGCGCGCGGGCTGCGAAACCGTCACCGACCTCGCGCCGTCTCTCCCTCGCGCGCACCCTCGTCGTCGTCGCGGTATGTGTGACGCCCGCGAGACGACCATCATTCCATCGTTGCGATACCAAACATTCAATCCAACCCCCTTCGCGCGTCCTCGCGCTTCGCCCTCGATTTCGTCCACCCGACCGCACACGGGGACGGGGACGATGATGATGACGATGTCGACGACGACGACGACGATGACGACGACGCGCGTGCGGAACGCGCGCGTGTCCGCGAACACGCGCGGTGCGCGCGTTCGCGCGAATGCCGGTGCGTGACGACGCTCGACGACGACGCCGCGACGAGACGTCCCGAGGGATGCTGACGATGACGATGGCGATGGGCGTGACGATGGAACGGCGCGCGAACGAACGACTGACGTGCGTGCGCGCGATGATGGATGGGCGATGATGGACGTAGGGGCGACGGAGAAGAGCTTGGAGATGATGCGAAAGTTTTCTGAACAGTACGCGCGAGGGAGCGGGACGTATTTTTGCATGGATAAGAGCGTCACCGCGGTTGTCATTCAGGGGTTGGCGGAACACAAGGACGAGCTCGGATCGCCGTTGTGTCCGTGCAGACACTACGACGATAAGGAGGCGGAGGTTGCGCAAGGATTCTGGAATTGTCCGTGCGTGCCGATGAGAGAGAGAAAGGAGTGTCACTGCATGCTCTTCTTGACGTACGTTTTGTTTTGTTTTGTTTTGTTTTTCGCGTTGGCGCGTATTCGACGCGAGGTGGCGCTCGGTGACGAGACGAGACTGACGACGCTTCTTTTTTGTATCGTCTCCGCAGGGACGATAACGATTTCGCCGGTGACGAACAAACCATCTCCATGGATGAGCTTGTCGAACTCACCGAAGATATGTGAGTTTCGGGCGCGAAGGTTGTTTGTTTACTCTACTTGACTACGAAGCCGCTTTTGTCACTATACACTACTTCAATATTTTTCATCTAAACGTCTCCTTCATGATGATTATTACATTTGTTTTGTTTCCGTTTGTCATTCGTTCAACCTCCACCTTTTCGCTCGCTCGCACTCTCGACGCCGCGGCTCTAGAAGCACTTGCGGTGCACGATGGACGGTCCAGCCTCGTTGTACTCGCTCTTGGCGATCCACATCTGTTGGAACGTGGACAAAGAGGCGAGGATGGAACCACCGATCCACACGGAGTACTTACGCTCGTGCGGAGCGACAACCTTAATCTTCATGGAGGACGGGGCGAGCGCGGTGAGCTCCTTGGAGACGCGATCGGCGATACCCGGGAACATGGTGCTACCGCCGGACAGGACGATGTTGGCGTAGAGATCGCGTCTGATGTCGACGTCACAGCGCATGATGGAGTTGTACGTCGTTTCGTGGATGCCAGGGGTTTCCATACCGATCAAACTGGGCTGGAAGAGCACCTCCGGGCATCGGAAGCGTTCGTTGCCGATGGTGATGACTTGACCATCCGGAAGCTCGTACGACTTCTCGATGGACGAAGAGCTCTGGCTCGTCTCCATTTCCTGCTCGAAATCGAGCGCCACGTATGCGAGCTTCTCCTTGATGTCGCGAACGATTTCACGCTCCGCCGAAGTGGTGAAAGAGTGACCGCGTTCCGTCAAGATCTTCACCATGTAGTCTGTCAAATCGCGACCCGCCAAGTCGAGACGAAGGATGGCGTGCGGAAGGGCGTAGCCCTCGTAGATGGGCACGGTGTGCGACACGCCGTCGCCGCAATCGAGCACGATACCGGTGGTTCTGCCGGAGGCGTAGAGGGACAAAACAGCCTGGATGGACACGTACATGGCCGGGACGTTGAAGGTCTCAAACATGATTTGGCACATCTTCTCCCGGTTCGCCTTCGGATTCATCGGCGCCTCGGTGAGGAGCACCGGGTGTTCCGCAGGGTCAACGCGAAGTTCGTTATAAAAGGTGTGATGCCAAATCTTTTCCATGTCGTCCCAGTTGGTGACGATGCCGTGCTCGAGCGGGTACTTGAGCGTCAAGATGCCTCGCTTGCTCTGCGCCTCATCCCCGACGTAGCAATCCTTCTGTCCCATCCCAACCATGACGCCGTGGTGTCTCGGCCGTCCGACGATGGACGGAAACACCGCCTTGGGCGCGTCATCACCGGCAAAACCAGCCTTGACCATACCGGAACCGTTATCGCACACGAGCGCGGAGACCTCGCCTTCGTCCGCCATGTCGAGTTCGTTCGTTCGTTCGTTCGTTCGTTCACTACGCGCGCCGTACACCGCGACGACGACGTCACCGTCGTCACCGTTCACGCACACACCGTCAGTCTCCACCCACACGCGTCGTCCCATCCCCACCCCGCGCGCCCGCGCGCGCGTCTGATCTCAAAAAAGACGCGCGCGCGCGCGCCGCGCGCGCCCCCACCCCCGCGCCGTCCGTCCACGCGTCCCCCCCGCGCCCGTCGTCCCTTCGGTCTTCATTCACCACACACACACACCCCCCGTCTCTCGCCGTCGTCACCATCGTCACACTCCACGCGCGCAATCACTCATCACCACTCGTGCACCATCCATCTCAACGTTCGCCCGTCCCGTCATCCACATCATCCACGTCCCGTCGTCCTCCGTCCGGGGGGTCCGTCCGTGCGATAGACGAGAAACTCAACACACGCGCGCGCACACACACGCGCACGCGCACACGCACGCGCGCACGCACCTCGTCGACGACTCCCGCATCCAACGCAATCGCGCGTCTTCACCACCCGTCGTCGTCGTCGTCCTCGATCGTCACCCACGATCCACTTCACGGTCACATTCTCTCCACACTACGAGACGTACGACCACTACTACACCTCCTCATTCACCTATCCATCTACTTATCTACATCGCTCCACCACCGTCTCGTCTCGCCGATCGTCGAGTCGATCGTCAAGACTCGCGAGGAATCGGATTCGTGCTGACTGGACGTCCGCGCATCGATCGATCGCGCGGTCGTGCGCGCGCCGTGGATCGATGGATGGGTGAGGACTGAATGAAGGAATGAATGAAATGAAATGCGTGAATGAAACGAGGGAAGACACGACGGTGGCGTGAGACGAGGGCGCGCGCGCGTGGGGACGGAACGGTGCGCGCGCGGGAGGAGTGAGACGTCGACGAGTGATCGATCGAGGCGACGACGATCTAGACTTCACGGTGACGGGCGACGTCACGCAAAGCGGTCGTTCATTCATTCAAAGACGCCACGCGCGGACCCTTGGATAACGCCGACGTGGAAAGTGCGCGAGGGACGAGGCGTGGGGACATCGTGCGTTCGACGCGCAGCGGAAGTGAGACGTGGAGACGTGAAAGTGAGGGGTGGAGTGAGTATTGACGATGGGTGTGGAGTCGCGCGCGATGTCGCGCGGTGTCGCGTCGGTGGTGGCGTCGCGGGGAGGGCGCGCGGACGCGCGGAGGCGACGAGGCGCGCGACGCGCGGGGCGCGAAGCGCGGGCGCGGGCGATCAGGGATAGTGAGAATTCGTCGTCCTCGTCCGTCGGCCGCGATGTCGTCGTGGGAGAGGATGGGAGTCGAAAGGGGGACGATGGGGGAGGGACTTCGAATGAGGCGCTGGCGTTTGAGGTTTTCGTGGAGAATCCCGAAGACGCGAATACGACGTCGGTGCGCGTGGTGGGACCGAATCGAAAAGGGATTCTGGCGAAGATTGTCGCGGCGTTGGCGAATTATGGGTTAGACGTGCACAGTTCGTTCACGAGGACGACGTCGAAAGGGGCGACGGTGGATAGCGTGTTTTACGCGTCGTGGGACACGCGGTTGGACGGGGCGATGTTTGACGCCGCGAGCGTCGCGGCGTCGCACACGTTGGAGGAGAGTCGTTTCGATGATTTGAAGCATTACATTCTGGACGCGATGAAACCTGTGGATCATCGATTCCGTTCGACTCTACCGAAGATTTACGGCGAAGCGGCGAAGAGCGAGGCGCTCGCGTTGAAGCGAAGACAGTCGACGAGGGAGGAGCGACAGAGTTCCAAGGATTCCTTCTTTTTGGCGACGCAGCTCGAGGTTGTCGCCGCTGAACTCGCGACCGCGACGGCGCAGTTGGCGCAGATCGATCGACTCTACGCCGACGTCGAAGCGTGCGGCGTGGAGTCTCTCTGGGACGACATATCTCAGGATGAGCACGAGGACACGTGCGCGCAAATCGAACGAGAGCGCGAGGAGGCGCGCGCCATGTACGAGCGTAAACTCGCGGCGATGGAGGCTGCGCTCGCCGCTCGCGATCGCGCGCGAAAGGCAATCACGAACGTCGTGAAGGACATCGATACGAGTTTCTTCGTTTCCGGGACCAAGTCTCGTCTGCCCCTCAACGAGAATAACACGACGCTGGCGCCGTCAAAGGGGAAAATCTCCACCGACATGGCGCCGCAGACGCCGTTCGCGTCGCCCCTGAGTCGCCCGCTTCCTTCGACGCCGTGTGGTAACGGTCGGGAGTTGATTCTACAAGGCTTCAATTGGGAGTCGTGCAATGAGGGCGATCTCAACGGGAAGAGCTGGTATCAAGTTTTGAACGAGCAAGTGCCAGACATCGCGGCGGCGGGTTTCACCGCGATGTGGATGCCGCCAGCGACTAAATCCGTCAGTCGACAAGGATATTTACCTACGGATCTGTACGACTTGAATTCTTTTTATGGCTCGGAGGACGATCTCAGATCGTGTGTCGCTCGCATGCGAGAGTACAACATCACTCCCGTCGCCGACATCGTCATCAACCATCGATGCGCCGAGGCGCAGGACGACGCGGGTCGATGGAACGTGTACACGGGACGATTAGACTGGGATTCGCGCGCGATCACGTCCGAAAATCCAGCATTCGGTGGTCGTGGTGCGCAGAGCACCGGCGAGGACTACCTTCCAGCCCCAAACATTGATCACACGCAAGAGTTTGTGCGCGACGATTTGAAGGAATGGCTGGCGTGGTTGCGCGAAGACGTCGGTTTCCGCGGTTGGCGTTTCGACTTTGTCAAGGGTTACAGCGGTGTCTTCACCGGTGAGTACGTCGAAGCGACTCGTCCATTCTTGTCGTTCGGTGAATTCTGGGACGAGTGCTCGTATCGCGACGGGGTCTTGGAGTATAATCAAGACAGCCATCGCCAGCGCACGTGCGACTGGGTCGACTCCACCGGCGGCAACACGGCGGCGTTCGATTTCACCACCAAGGGTATTTTACAGGAGGCTCTCGCGCGAAACGAGTACTGGCGTCTAATCGACGCCCGCGGTCGACCGCCGGGATTCTGTGGTATGTGGCCTTCGCGTGCCGTCACCTTTATAGAAAATCACGACACCGGTTCGACGCTTCAACACTGGCCGTTTCCGTCGGATAAAATCTTGCAGGGGTACGCGTACATCCTCACCCATCCGGGGACTCCCACTGTGTTCTACGATCACTGGGTGGATCAGAATCTCGTCGAAGCCATCAACGACATGCTCGCGATTCGCAAGCGCAACGATATTTCATCCAAAGACTGCGCGGTGCACATTCAACTGGCGACGGCCGGAGTCTACGCCGCGCACATCGGTCATTCGCCGGTCGCGTACACGGAGGGTCTCAGCATGGACGTTGACACCACGCGTCCATCTATTTGCATGAAAATAGGTCACGACGAGTGGTCTCCCAATGCGAAGGGCGTCGCGGACTTGTCGTGGAAGTGCAAAGCGAGCGGGGACGGATGGGCCATCTGGGAGGATGAACGCTTCGCCGAGTGAGGGGCGGCGACGCGCCTTTCATCGCACAGTAGAATCTTTTGCTCGCGCGTCGCGAGAGGTACCGCATCTATCTAATTCATTAGCAGAAGTGCAAACAACATTCATCAGAATTATTGAAAATCTCTTATTAAATAGTCATCATCTCAAACGAAGTGTGTCGGCGCCGTGGCGCAGCGACGGCTTCGATGTGCGCGAAAAAACGCTTAGTAGAAGCCGAAGCCCTTGGCCGCGTTGGTGAGGACGTTGGAGTGAACCGGGTCCGCAACGTGGGATTGCCAGTTGGCGATCGGGCCTTCTTGGGTGGCGAGCGCTTGGAAGATGCA
>Ga0181567_10003796_pt1 | contig 11160 bp, 12 predicted proteins | sample 101ome_14_FD_133761 | JGI IMG/M metagenome (GOLD analysis project Ga0181567, IMG submission 133761) | Coastal salt marsh microbial communities from the Groves Creek Marsh, Skidaway Island, Georgia - 101403AT metaG (megahit assembly) | ecosystem: Environmental > Aquatic > Marine > Intertidal...
GGATGGCTCCTCATCAAAATCAAATCTCTTTCTTTCTGAAACATATAATCTTCCTTTCGTATAAGTCCATCCGTGATAGGGACATGTCAGCTTTGCGTTACCGACTCCATAATCAAAAAACTTCGTACCCCTATGAGGGCATCTGTTATCAAAGGCAATTACATTACCGAAATCGTTATATACGGCAAAATCGTAATCTCCAATTTGCAGACAGATATAATCTCCATTTGATTTTATATCTGACGCATGGCCAATCAAATGCCAAAAATTTTCAATTAACTGACTTTGAATTTTCATTTAAGTGTTTTTGACAAAGCAGAATAGATTGTTGATTCTGGTTTCACCGATCTAATTACTGTGGATCCAGCCCCGATAATTGAATTAGTTCCAATAGTTACATTTGGTATGACTCTTGCGCCACTACCAAAGAAAACAGCTTGCTCAACCGTAACTCCTCCAGTTAAGTCAGTATGGCTAGATAAAATTGAATAACTACCTAGATTTACATCATGCCCAATCGTGCAGTGGAAGTTGATTGCCACGTGGTCACCTATAACCACATCAGAGGATATTACTGAGTAAGGACAAACTACCACGCCGACACCCATTGTTGCCGATTCAGCAACAAGTGAGGTTTTATGAATAAGATTAGTGAAAAAAAAACCATTGTCCTTAAGAGTAGGTGCGAGCTTGGTTTTTTGATTTACGTTAGTAAAAGAAAATATGAATCTCTCTTTTTCATGTGGACGGTATCTTAAAATTTCACCTAAGTACTCTAGGTTATACCCAGGACCAGATAAACTGGTTTCCCCTGTATCATCTAAATAACCATGAATATTTAAACTGCCTGGCCCTCTTCCAAACCAATCAAAATACTCTCTAGCTTGCGCGCCACCACCAATAAGAATTATTTTTTCATTTATCACTTACAAAGGTACCCGCCATCTACTACTAAATCAGTGCCTGTTATCCATTTTGAATAACCACTCAACAAGAATAGTGCCGCATTAGAAATATCACTCTTTTCACCAAAACCTAACAGATGCATATCTCTGTATGCGTCAATTACATCAGAAGAAGCATTATGAGTTAGTCTAGCGTGCATTTCTGTTTCAACAGCCCCAGCGACTAAAGAATTAATCCTTATTTTTTTTGTCGCTAACTCGCAAGCCAATGATTTAACCAAACCAGAAATGGCAGCCTTAGAAGCCGAATATAACGACATTCCTGACTGCCCAGCAAATGCGGCAACAGAAGACATGAAAACTAAACTCGCACTTTGGTTAGCGATATTTTTGGAGGCAAACCCGCTCGCAAGCCCCAGTGCGGCATATAGACTTGGTGACAAGACTGCATCAAGATCACTATCCCTTAGCATTCTCGAGGATTTAATTAACTCAACACCCGCCGCATGAAAACAACCATCAAAAGGCCCAAAACTTTTAGATAACTCTTTTACCCAAGCATGGGTCTTCTCAGCACTAGTGAAGTCAAAGCATAAAAGATGAGAGGAGCCTGAAAAAACATCCTTATCGAAGGCAAAATCACTGAACTTACTTTCATCCCTACCAGCCAAAACAACATTTGCACCCAAACATAGCAAGTCAATAGCAACTTGTTTTCCAATGCCAGAAGTTGCCCCAGTAACCAAATAATTTTTATCTTTAAAAACAGATGAGAAATCCAAATTACACCTCAAGAAAGATTCTTTTTGTGTCATTGTCAACTGGCATTGCTAGTGCTGACCAAGAATATCCAACTCCAAAGCCAGCCATTGCAATATGGTCTACTTCATCTTTGCAAAGATTATCAGTCGCGAAAAGCAATGGTATTGAAGCCACGCTTGTATTCCCAAATAAGTCGATGTTAGTAGGCACAGCCGATTCGGGTACTTTCATTTTTTTTCTAAGATGATTAATCATAAAAAGGTTTGCCTGATGGAAGTAAAACCTCCCAACATCAATACCATATTCGTTTACCAAATGGCTAACTAAGGGTGGAACGGTTTTCAAGGTGAAATTGAAAATCTCTGTTCCGTCCATAAACAACCGATCACTTTTCTTATCATTCAGCCTTTTGTCTCGAGCCATAAAGTTCTTAATAAAACCTGAATCAGGAATGACAAGATTATCAACTCCATTACCATCAGTTCCCATTACGAATGACCATGAGACTTGTTTATCTGAATATTCTAAAGCCGTTGCCGAGCCAGCATCTCCAAATAGCATTGCTGTGGCCCTATCGTGTGGATCAACGACCTTACTAATGGTGTCACCTGCAAGCACCAAAACTCTATTCACATCATCTGATTGCAACATAAGACTAGCAAGCCATAGACCGTAAGGATAACCAGAGCAGCCCAAATTAACATCAAATGCAATTGAGGCAGTCTTCATTTCTAGCTTTTTATGTAAGCGCATTGCCGTTGGTGGCAACAAGAAGTCTGGCGTCTGAGATATAAAAATCAAACCATCAATTGTGGAAGGTTCCCAGCCAAGTTCGCTTAAAAGTTTTAATGCTGACTGGTAGCAAAGATCACCGGTGGTTGTATTTTCATCGACCCAGCGTCTTGTTTTAACTCCCGACATCTTGGAAACCGATTCAATATCTGTAGATTCGAAAAAAGCTTCAAAGTAATCATTAGAAACAATGTTTTTAGGGACAGCCGCAGCAATGCCAGCAAGCTTAACGTTGGACACTTTCGAGGGTATGGATAACACCGACATTCTTCAACCAAAGTAGTTACTAGTTTTGTGATTCAACCAAAGATAAAATTTCGTTTACAGAGGAAACCTCAGCCAATTGAGATCCAGGAATCATCGCATCAAAACATTGATCCAACAGGGCGATTGTAGAAACTATTGCCAGCGAATCCCAAACAACATCCAATTCATCAAATTTTGATTCTTCATTCAAAGTATCAATTTCCAAAATTTCAGCCATTCCTTCTAGAAACTCATCATACATTAATCTTCTCCTTAGTATTTTAAAACTGAATGTGACACGCGGACCATGAGTAGCCTACCCCAAAGCCACAAAGTGTTATTTTAGTGCTTTCAGATATCTTTTTTTCTTTAAAAAGATTGTCCAACACGATCGCTATCGTTGATGAAACCGTATTGCCAGTCTTTTCAAGAAAAATAGGGATTTTGTCTGATGGTAACTTTAGTTTCTTCCTAAGTGCCTCAAGCATAAAAGTGTTTGCTTGATGTAGAACAAAATAATCGTAATCTTTAGAAGATGTTTTAGCCTTATCAAACAAAGCATTTAACGCTTTGGGCACCTCTCTCAAAGAGAAGAGCATAATTTCAGGCCCATTCATGTATAGATCATCTTGAGCGCGTCGATTACCCGACGAATCTTCAATCTCAACACCTGTTTCAGAAGATTTTGGCAGCCTGAACATTCCCGCAGGCACAATGAGGTTCTCAGCACCCTCTCCGTCCGTACCAAAAACAAATGGACCAATACATTCATCGGCTATTGAAGTTCCAACCACGGTAGCTGTGGCTGCATCACCAAATAAGGTTCTTACACTTTTATCTTCAGGGTTTATGTATTTAGAATATGTATCACTAGTAATTAGAAGTACATTTGAAGCTGCACCACTTTCAATTAGTCCATTAGCAATGGATAAGCCATACACGTAACCTGAGCATCCAAGGTTTATATCAATAGCGCCACAAGTTTTTTGTAAGTTGAGTTGACTTTGAATGATGCACGCCGTGGTAGGCAAAATATAATCTGGGGCTTGCGTGCAGAAAATAAGAAAATCAATGTCATCTTTATCAACATTACCTTGATTAAAAAGATTTTCAGCTGCTTTTATACCCATGTCACCTGCAGTCTCGCTATCTGCGGCAATTCTCCTTTCTTTGATTCCTGTCTTATCGAAGATTTTCTGAGCAGTCCATGAAGGAAAGACTTTTTCTAAATCTTGATTAGAAAGTATCTTCTCCGGAAGAAAAACAGCTATATCTATTATTCTGGCCATTACTTCAGGTCTTTATCAACAGAATCGGAACTACCGGTAAAGGGGGGCATTGTGGCTTCACCATCAGCAGAAATACCCTCGCGCACGATAACTTTTTTTATCGTCATCCAAAGAATTCTCATATCTAACCAGAAACTTTGATTTTCCACATACCAAACATCATACTTGAATTTTTTTTCCCATGAAATCGCATTTCGTCCATTAACTTGCGCCCAACCAGTTATGCCAGGCCTAACTTGATGACGACGATACTGATCAAAGGAATATAGCGGCAAGTATTCCATCAGCAAAGGCCGTGGGCCAACCAGGCTCATATCGCCTTTAAGCACACTCCAAAGCTCCGGGAGTTCATCAAGGCTGGTGGAGCGCAGAAAAGCACCAAAAGGGGTCTTGCGTTCGGAGTCTGGCAAACGCTTGCCATCCTTATCAATGGCATCACGCATGGTGCGGAATTTGATCATTTCAAAGGGTTTGCCGTCTTTGCCAGGTCGGACCTGACGGAAAAACACTGGCGCGGCGAGTTTACGGCGTATATGAAAAGCAACTATAGCAATAACCGGGGCGAGTAGTAAAAGACCGATGGTCGAGGCGATGATATCGAATAGGCGCTTACTCATAATTACCAGGCGCAATCATAGCTGCGTTCTCTATATCACCGTCAACCGCAGACTGCAGTACAGCCATCAACTGAGCGGCCAACATGTCACGATCAAAACACTCTTCAGCCAACTTGCGAGCCGCTTGTCCTGATTTTTCCAACCAAGTCTGATCGTGCATTTTAGTATCGAGTATTTCTGCCACTTCACTTATAGACTTTTGCCACATGGGCAATCCACACTCGCGTTTAGTTACTAAGTCATGCATCCAGCCACCATAATTAATCATTACGGGTCGAGCGGATGCAAGTGCATCAAAAAATTTATTGGCCGAATTAATTCTCATCTCTGGAATATCGATAAATAAAGATGTAGCTATAGTTGACGCATTTAAAGCGGCAGCCATATCCTTTTTTTTCAATTCTTTTTCAATATAGAAATTACGATTAAACACTTCGAGATTTTCAGCTTTTTTTATAACTTTGTCGTATTCCATACCACTACCTACAGCCAATATTTTTATATCAGAGTCTATTCTAGACAGCTCAACTGCTAAATCGACCAAATAGTCAACCCCGTTAATCAAACCAAAAGTTCCTGCATAAAGAATTAACGGACTATTGCCCAACCACTTTCGATCCCTCCTAAACCCCTTTCCTAGTAAATCTTCAACTTTAAACATTTCTATATCGCAACTATTAGGGATTACAGCAATATTACTTTTTGGGTAGTTTTTTCGCACAATACCATCCTTCATTCCGGGTGATAATGCAATTATAGCTGACGAATTCTTGTAAGCAAAAAGTTCCATATGTTTGGCAAAATATCGCTTTATTGGATTGTTAAGTGCCCCCATAGATATGGGTAGTTCGGGCCACAAGTCTCGAACCTCAAATACCATGGGAACTCTTTGTCTTTTAGAGGCGTATATTGCCGGCAAGGCAATAGTCAGGGGGGTGCTGGTAGCAAAGATAATATCAGCCTTAATGCTAGCTGCCTTCCAAGCAGATTTAAAGGCAAACTCGAAGAATGGCTTAATTCTTTTTGAAAAAGACATGGAGTTGGAATATCTAACAGGCAGCCAGTGAACATGTATACCGTCTATACGCTCCACAAACCAATCATTATTTTTACTATGCTCTCTCCAAGAGGTGATCATATGCACCTCATGTCCTTGAGTAACAAAGCGCCTAGCCATTTCATAAGATCGGGTACCACCTGACATATTTGGTGTATTAAAATATTGATGGAGATATAAAATAGTAAGCAAAATTAGTTTTTATTTGAAAAAGAATAAGTAAGCATCTGAACGACTCACAATAGAATAGTTAAGCGAAAATATTGACTTAAACAATAGCTTCAGAAAAGTAAAATTACTAAACTTACGAAAGCTTAGTAGAAGCGGAAGAAAAGATGCCTGATAAAAACCTAGTTTTTTATCAGCTAGAAGATCATTAAATCTACGTAGTGCAAAATAACGCACATAAAGCGTATCAAGCGTATCCTTTGTGGTGAGTGAATTGGCAGAACAACGAACGGAGTATAAAGTTTCGTTATAAATTGACACAGAGGGGTTTGCAACAACAACTGAAGCCATATAGCCGATATCGTTAGAACATGCAATCTCCTCAAATTTAATAGCATTATCACGAATAAAGCTGGCCTTAAAAAATTTACCCCACGGCACAATATGCTTAGCCAAGTAATGAGAATCCCTATAGATAAAAGGCAAAAAGCTGTTATATTTTGAATGCCTATCACAGCAAAAAAAATCATCTTGAATTGAGTCAACATTGTAGACAGAAACATCAGAATAAAGCTCGGTCTCAGAAACGACTTTTTTTATAACATCAGCGTTAACAATATCATCTGAATCAACAAACATAATAAAGTCACCACTCGATAACTCTATCCCTATATTTCTAGCAGCACCAGCGCCAGCGCCTAAAGAATTAGCGCCAACGGAACCTAATATAAATTTAAGAGACGTAAAATTTTGAGGTAAATCGATTTTTTGATTACTACCATCATCTACCAGTATCACTTCAGTATTAGCAATATCTGGGAGTGATGAAATAGTCATATAAAGAAGATCTAATCTATCTTTAAATGGGATAATAATGGACAAGAACATACTAAAATTTCCGTAAGAATTGATAAACCTTAGCGAAAAATACATAAGAAGGGCGAAACAGTGGTACAAAACGAAATAAAATCGATAAAATAAAATTCTTAAAGAAATACTTTTTATTACGAAGAATAATCGATTTATCAACAGTAAAAACAGCTCTAGAAACAAAACGCCAGGCAGCAATACAATAAGCGTAATCCATATAATGCCATATAACTGGAGTTTTTATAGCATTTGTCCCTTTATGGACTAAGGAATCATATTTAGTATAATTAAAGTTTGGTGATAATGGCCAAAGCTTAACATGCATATTTCTTTCTAATGCCTTTATGAATAGGCGCTGATCTCTCGGAGATTTAGAGGATGATTTTAATCTAGTCCATTCATCAAGCAAAGATATCGCAGAATTGCTACTTTTATTAAACCCAAAAACACCAGTATTAAACTCTCCATAATTAAGGATAAGTCTGCTACTTTCTTCAGGATTATCTTCTCTATACGTATCAGAAATAGGAGTAGCTTCAGTTCTAATAACAAAATCATTAATTTTTAATAGGTTAAAAATAGGCGTAAGACTACCGGAGATAAATGTATCAACATCGATGTGTAAAGTCTGATCAAAGGGCGAATACACATACAGCTTAGTTTTGTACTCACGATTACAGCTGCTTGGAACTGCGAAATATGTATATGTAACAGATGAATATTCCTCAAGGAGATAAACATATTTATCCGAGTTTGTTAAGATGTGAACCGACATTCCAGGATTAGAATTCAACATACTCTTCAAAGAAAATAACATCTGAAAAAAGTAGAAGTCGCCAAAGGCAATATATACAACACCGTGTGAAATCATAAAGCTTAGCGTTTAGAAAAATAATGAAATAGCCCAAACCCTAAAGCAAAAAACAATAGCTGTGATTTTAAATAACTACTACTAAACTGTAATTGCACAATAGGGAATAAGATTAATAATGCAAAGAAAGACCTGGTCGCGCCTCTCAATTTAAGCAGAGTTAGAAGAAGAAAAATTAAGAGTGCCACAATAATAATACCTCCTAAAAGAACTCCATACTGCAGAAGTACATCTAAAAATAGATTGTGTGGGTGATTACCAATAGTCCAAGCGGAGAAGGGGCCTAGTCCGGTAATGTAATTCTCAGATATTTGATCAAACGCTCGTAAATACACAATATCGCGCTTTGATGTGCCGACGCCTAAGTCAAAACCATTATCTATCCAATTATAGATAAAGCCAAAAATTCGTTCAGATCCAGAGAAAACTAAATCAAAAAAATCACGATCTAAAGCCCTATAAAAGATCAGAAGAATGGGTACAACAACTAAAGATTTTTTTATTGATGTAAAGGTCTCTTTGTAAAAGAGTAATAAGTAAACTACTAAAACTACAAAAGCCCCCCTCCCCCTAAAATAAAATAGCAACAGTGCGAATAATATCAACAGACCATAAAGGAGAACATCCTGAGTCAAGATTTTTTTATTAAGCAAGTTATTTATGTGCAGCATAAACAAGGTTATTCCGCACGCGAAAGAAAAGGAATATGATAACTGTTGACCACTTAAAATAACAGATTTAGCAAAGCCTAAGGTATAAAAACCATATATTAGATATAAAGTTAATGCGATAGAAAGCGTAAGGAATGGGTAGCAATAAGTATTGATATTTTCCGAAAATCGGTATTTCCTTGAAAATATATAACCCACATAGAACGCTGGGATGGTACTTATAATATAAATAAAGCTAATTTTATAAAAAAAAGGATGGCCTTCTAATGCAGAATAAAAAAACTGCCACATCAATGGAAAGGTCATAAATAATGAGACTAAGGATAACACCTTAAAATCATTAGCAACTAGTTTACTAATATTACCAAAAATAAAGAGTACTGAGGCGACAAATATCACCATAAAATAATATTGAAAACCTATGGAATCATTGGAAGTGTCAAAACCAACCAGTGAGGCAACTAAAGAAAAAACAACTACCGGAAAGACCGTAGTAACAAGAATGATCTGATCGAAAAGACGTAAAGATACTCTCATTATTTTAATATTCTTTTTATATACATTGACAACCTACATAAAAAGAATGCGACTACGCCGCGGCGCTTCAAAAGAATACACCCGCCAGTATAGATGAACTCAGTCCCTTTAAACGTATCATAATTTTTCAGTGATAAATAATCGGCATCTAAGGGGGGGTGGGTTAAAACATCAAAATCTAGTTGTTGATTGCTTATTGGTTTATAGGGATAGAACCCTGCGCCACCAAAAAATTCAATAAATTTATGGAGTATATCTCGTTTTTTACCTCTGTATGTAACTGGTGAAGGTAAAAACATAACAAATGGAGAGTAATAGAAGCCTAATTTTAAATTTTTTTTACCAAACAAAATATTATTGGCTGCTTCTGACACTTGGAATTGATCTAAAACTTCCAAAATCCTCTGAATATTAAATATACCTGTATCAGTATAATTTTTAATAAGTGAGGGGTGGCAATCTTCTCTAATAAAAACATAGCTGGAGCGCTTTTGATAACAGCTTAATGACAGGTTATTCTCAGAGACAGATTTCATATATGTATTTTGAATAATCGCCATATCCTTGTTGCTTTCAAAGATCTCTCTAATTTTGTTATCATCCTCAATTAAAACATCACGCACATACTGCATATCATCTTGCATAAAAATTGCGTATTTATAGTTCATGTCATTACAGTGACGCAACGCGCATGTCATTAAGTCCCATAAACCTGTGACTTTTCCGCCAACACGCTTAGAGTCGTGCAATATTATCGTCACTCTATCTAGCCTCTTACAAACCTCCAAAATTTGGATCGTCTCAGGATCTGAACTATAATTATCAACAACATACACCATGGATGACGTATGTTCCAATGTGCTAAGCACTGCATTTAATAAATGAGCCGGCCTGTTATACGAAAATACATATATTGGTATCTTTGATTTCATTTGATCCTAAACAACTTTTTACCAGGCAATAGCAACCTTCTAAATAGATTAGCTCTCCCACCTATGGTTGACCATTCAAAGCAGAATGGCGCTGTATCAGAAATAAGATTACGTTCAGCAATCGGCAGGGCTCCTTTCTCATTTAAACTTCGTTTTTTAGGGGATGAAGATTTTTCAAAAATAAATCTAATCGGATGTACGCCAGATTTTGACAACTTCTCCAGTAAGATATGTATAAAGCTTTTCCCTCTATCTCTGTGTGACTCTGGAAATGGAGTCCAATGCATAAATGGGAATCTATAGAAAAGAAGGTCGCCTTCGATAGTGGAGAAAGTCTCATTCATCAACTTTTCACTTTTAAACGAAGACACCATTTGAGTTGTTCTTTCAACATGAAAAAGTCCAACAGCGCTAAATTTTTTGTAGCCGCTACCAGAGTCGAAATGCTCCCTCCTATATATCGTTGGAATTATTTTTTGTTGACCAAATTTTACAGTCCATTTCAAATTTACAGAATTAATAAAACATGTGAATATCTGCATCGAGCTAATATCTCTTGAAAAAGCTTCATCAAAAATGTCTATATCCAATGAGTTAATCGATCTCACAAATTGCATATCATCCTGAATAAAAATTACATATTTTTTCCCAAGTTTATTTGCATACTCTATTGCAAAATCCATATTTGCAGGCAAGCCTCCAACTTTCTTTAAAAGACAATTATTGATTCTAGTTACTACTTTACAATTTGGAGCACTATCAATAATTGATAGTACATGCCTAGTATATCGATCATCACTATTGTCATCTATTACAACAATTTGCAAGGTTGGGTTAAGTGCCACTATTGTGCTTATACAATTCTGTAGTGCCCTCCCCCTATTGTATGAGAAAACAAAAACCATAAGCTTGGCATCTAAGTCATTAGACATTATTTATTACTTCTCCACTATCAAAATCGTATACAACACTACAGTAATCTCTTATTTTTTCACTATGGGTAGAAACTATAATGATTGAATCTTTAGCGAGCTTCTGCAGGCATTGAAAAACTTTATCCTCATTAGCTCCATCTAAAGCACTAGTTGGCTCGTCAAAAAACATTATTGGAGCCGGATTCATGAGATGCCTAATAATACACAGCCTTTGTTTTTGCCCCCCAGATAAATTATCGCCATAATACCCAATATCATAATCCTTCCAATTCTTCTTTTTATCTTTAATAAAAGCACTCAAACCAAATAAAGATAAATAACTCTCTACTCTCTCCTCATCTAATGGCTTTTGACATAACAGAGAAATATTTTCTTTCATAGAGCCAGCCATCAAGGCAGGACTCTGTGTTAAATAACTTACAAACTCACTGTTAACTAATTTCAACTGACCATCATCTGTCATTAGGTTACAAGTGCCAGTATTAGAACTAAGCAAGCCTGACATCAC
>Ga0181567_10003798_pt1 | contig 11156 bp, 9 predicted proteins | sample 101ome_14_FD_133761 | JGI IMG/M metagenome (GOLD analysis project Ga0181567, IMG submission 133761) | Coastal salt marsh microbial communities from the Groves Creek Marsh, Skidaway Island, Georgia - 101403AT metaG (megahit assembly) | ecosystem: Environmental > Aquatic > Marine > Intertidal zone...
ACAATTTCCACTAGCCCGATATCATCTTCAATCGGGCTGGGGTTTTGAAACCCGAAGAAAATTGCCGTGCGGTTGCTAGCGCGAGCACGATCGACATCTTCAGCTGTCAAGCCTTTCATGATTAAATCGGGATAGGTCTCAAACCAGCGGTTCCATTGCTCAAAATTCAAAACCGTTTCGCGGAAATTCTCATGATAGGCAATCGTGACATGCACCGCATCAACGCCGCCCGCCCGCATCTGGCGAAAAATCTTTTCCGACCAATTTGCGTATTGCAGATTATCAATGATCCTCATGCAGGCATACCCGAGGAAATATAGGCCGTTTTCACCGTCGTATAAAATTCAGCCGCATAACTGCCCTGTTCGCGCGGCCCGTAAGAGCTTTCCCCTCTGCCGCCGAATGGCACATGATAATCGGTGCCAGCAGTGGGCAGGTTTACCATCACGCAGCCAGTTTTGGCATTGCGCCTAAAATGCGTGGCCCGCGCCAAATTGGTGGTAACAATACCAGAGGTCAGCCCGAAGCGCGTATCATTAACCACGCTCAGCGCTTCGTCATAGCTGCCCACTTTGATCACTGCCGCCAACGGGGCGAACAGCTCTTCGCGGTTGATCTGCATGGCATTGGTGCTGTTGATGAACAGCCCAGGAGACATGTAAAATCCCTGGCTTGCGCGCTCAACTTGCTGCCCGCCGCAAACCAATTCGGCGCCTTCGGATAACCCCAAGGCCACGTTAGCAAGGTTTTCCTGCAATTGCTGGGCACTCACCACAGGTCCGATTTGAGTGCCAGCCTCAAGCGCATGACCCACCACCATCGCCTTGGCGCCTGCAATCATTTTTTCAACAAACGCATCGTGAATTCGCGCATGCACCACCAATCGCGAGGACGCAGTGCATTTTTGGCCGGATCCCCCATAGGCCCCGCCAAGCGCCAAAGAAACGGCCAAATCAAGATCTGCATCTTCCATGACCGCCAGCGCATTTTTTGATCCCATCTCCATCTGCACTTTCGTCAGGTTTTGCACTGCCGCCGCCGCGATGCCTTTGCCCACAGGCACCGAACCGGTAAAGGATATTGCGTTTACTTTCGGGCTTTCAACCAAGGCCTGCCCGATGCTGCCCCCGGCACCCATAACAAGGCTGAACAAGCCCTTTGGAATATCCTGGCGGGCAATAATCTCGGTCAGCGCCACGGCCGAAGCAGGGGTTAAATTCGCTGGTTTCCAAATCACCGCATTGCCATAGGCCAAAGCCGGAGCGATTTTCCAAGAGGCGGTTGCGGTTGGAAAATTCCACGGCGAAATGATCGCCACCACCCCAACAGCCTCGCGGCGCACGTCAATTTCAATGCCCTCGCGCACCGACTCTGCCGTCTCGCCCATTTGGCGCAGGGTTTCTGCCGCATAATAAGTGAAGAACTGCCCGGCGCGATACACTTCGCCCTTGCCTTCGGCGAGGGGTTTACCCTCTTCGCGCGACAGTAATGTGCCAAGCTCTTGGGCGCGCGTCATCATTTCGGTGCCAATCGCCATCAGCACGTTATATTTGCGCTCGATCCCATAGGCTGCCCATTCGCGCTGCGCCTGCTGCGCTTGGGCCAAGGTCGTATCCAATTGATCTGGCGATGCCTGCGCGTATAAGCCGATTAAATCCGAAAGATCCGATGGGTTTCGATTTTCAATTTCACTGCTGCCAGCAACCCAGTCTCCCGCGATAAAATTTTTATTTAACCCTGACATTCTTATCCCCTTTACGGATGACTGTTTTGCTTTAATGCGCTTCTGCCCAATGCGCCCCTTGCCCCGCATCAACGATCAAGGGAACGTCCAGCTTCACGATTGGATCTGCGGCGTTTTCCATAACCCCACGCGCAGCATCAATCAATTGATCCACCGCGTGGTGTTCCACTTCGAATAGCAGTTCATCATGTACTTGCAAAAGCATCTTCGCCGGCAAATCAGTGATCGAATGCGGCATTCGGATCATCGCTCGGCGGATAATATCCGCCGCAGTGCCTTGGATCGGCGCGTTGATCGCCGCGCGCTTGGCAAAGCCCGCGGTTGGACCTTTGGCATTGATCTCTGGCGTATGGATGACGCGGCCAAACAGGGTTTCCACACGATTATTGGCTTTGGCGAAGGCAACCGTATCGTCCATATATTCTTTGATCCCCGGAAACCGTTCAAAATAGCGATCGATAAACCCTTGTGCCTCGCTGCGCGGAATGCGCAAGTTACGCGCCAACCCAAAGCCTGAAATACCATAAATAACGCCAAAATTAATCGCCTTGGCTTGCCGGCGAATATCCGGCGTCATCTCATCCAATGGCACATCAAACATTTCCGAAGCCGTCAGAGCGTGGATATCTTGACCCTCACGAAAGGCTTGCTTGAGACTGTCAATGCCCGCCACATGCGCCAGAATGCGCAATTCGATCTGGCTGTAATCCAGGCTGACCAAAACCTTGCCCTCTTCGGGAATAAAGGCTTCGCGAATGCGCCGGCCATCCTCACTGCGCACCGGAATATTCTGCAAATTGGGGTCGGTTGAGGCCAAACGACCAGTATTGGCCCCGGCGATTGAGTAAGAGGTATGCACGCGGCCCGTTTCGGGGTGGATATGATCCTGCAGCGCGTCGGTATAGGTGGATTTGAGCTTGCTCAATTGGCGCCAATCCAGCACCCGCTTGGGCAAGTCATGAATGGTGGCCAAATCTTCCAAAATATCCGCGCCGGTGGCGTAAGCGCCTGTTTTACCTTTCTTGCCCCCCTCATAGCCCAACTTGTCAAACATAATCTCGCCCAGTTGCTTTGGACTGCCCACATTAAAGCTTTCACCGGCCATATCGTGAATTTCGGCCTCAAGACCTGCCATTTTCTGCGCAAACGCGTTGGACATACGTGACAACGTATCTCGATCCACTTTGATCCCGGTCATCTCCATCTGGGCCAGAACCGGAATCAACGGCCGCTCAAGCCCCTCATAAACACGGGTCACTTTTTGGAGATGCAATTTGGGCTTCAAAAGCTGCCAAAGGCGCAGCGTGATATCAGCATCCTCAGCGGCATAGGGCGTGGCCTCTTCAATCGGCACAAGATCAAAGGTCACCGCCGATTTCCCGCTTCCCAAAAGTTGTTTGATCGGAATAGGCGTGTGATCCAAATAGCGCTGCGATAGACTGTCCATGCCATGGTTATGCAAGCCCGCATGCAATGCATAGGATAACAGCATGGTATCGTCGATCGGCGCGATGCGAATGCCCTGCCGCTCAAGAATTTTGGCATCATATTTCATATTTTGGCCAATTTTCAGGATCGCCGGATCTTCCAAGATGGGTTGCAAAAGCCCAATCACCTGATCGAGCTGCATTTGGCCCGCAGCTAATTTTGACGAACCGAATAAATCATCGTTGTTGCCGTCTTTATGCGATATCGGAATATAACAGGCCTCCCCCGGTTCGACCGCCAAAGAAATCCCCACCAGCTCAGCGCGCATTTCATCCAGAGACGTGGTTTCCGTATCAATGGCCACGTAGCCACGCTGGCGGATTTTATCGATCCACGCTTGAAGAGAGGCAAGATCATGGAGCGAGCAATAAGCGCTGCGGTCAAAGGCCGGCTGTTCGATATGCGTGGGCGTTTCAAGCGCAGTGGCAGTGGCAATTTGGGGCGGTTCCGCGCCCAGCTTGCCGGCGATACGCGCCGTTAATGTGCGAAATTCCATTTCCGCCAGAAAACCCAATAGGGTTTCGGGATAGGGCGCACGGACTTCTAAATCATCCAACGTGAAGTCTAACGGCGTGGCGCAATCCAGCTCGACCAATTGACGTGAGAGGCGAATTTGCGCAGCATGATCGATCAAGGTCGCCCGGCGTTTGGGCTGTTTGATCTCTTCAGCGCGCTCTAACAGCGTTTCAAGATCCCCATATTCATTGATCAAAAGCGCGGCTGTTTTCACCCCAATACCAGGTGCGCCGGGAATATTATCCACGCTATCTCCGGCCAAAGCCTGTACATCCACAACCCGCTCGGGGAAAACACCAAATTTTTCAAACACGCCATCGCGGTCAATATGGCGGTTTTTCATCGCATCAAACATATTAACGCCGCCGCCAACAAGTTGCATAAGATCTTTGTCTGAACTGATAATCGTCACCTGCCCACCTGCATCGCGCGCCTGAACCGATAAGGTTGCGATGATATCATCGGCCTCATAGCCTTCGACCTCTTCGCAAGCGATATTGAACGCGCGCGTTGCGGCGCGCGTCAGGGGCATTTGCGGGCGCAGATCTTCGGGCATTTCATCACGATTGGCTTTGTATTGATCATAAAGATCATTGCGAAACGTATGGCTACCCTTGTCAAAAATCACCGCAACATGGGTGGGCGCATCGGGACCAGTATTGCCTTCAACATAGCGCTGCAGCATGTTGCAAAACCCGCTCACCGCGCCCACAGGCAATCCATCTGATTTGCGGGTTAAAGGTGGTAAAGCATGATAGGCGCGAAAAATGAAAGCTGAGCCATCGATCAAGTGCAAATGGTGCCCTTTGCCAAAATTCATGCTGGGTTTTCCTTTTTGAACAAATATTTTTACAAGAGGATTACATGAGCAACGGCAGCTTGACCATCATCTTTGTGATCCTTTGAACATGCTGCCCACTGGGCCTGCGCGCAAAAGAATGGGAGCGCAGCGCCCGCTTGGCAGAAAAAGCAAAACCGCGAGGCAGGGGGGCGGGCAAACGAGACCCTTCTTATTATTTTATAGGCACCGCCCGTAACCAAGCCAAAGCGACCGGCTTCATTCGCGCCGCCCATAGGCGCTAATAGATTGCAGATTTGAAACCAGAAAGATGCATTTTCGGGCTGGTCGGCTTTGCCCCTGAAATGCCCGGCCGGAGGCAAGCCTCAGTTTGTCTGGTTTGCAAAAGCCAACACCATTGCCCTTTGGGCATAGTCGCTTGCAAGATGGCGCCGTTGCGCAATTCAGAGGCGGGTAAAATTAAGCGACTTTACTTTGAAAAATATGTCCCGCGTTAAAAGCAATGCAGACGCAGACCCTACGCCGCGCTTTTGATGGAGAAATCTCTCAGCCCCCGACCCCTGGGCGGCCAAGGTCGCGCCTTATCCCAGCGTCGCCTCTGCAAAATCGCGATGTATGATTTTACAATCGCAATAAGGGCATTCTACCCATCCGGTTTCTTTGGGTATCTGCAGCCAAACACGCGGATGGCCAAGCGCCCCTCCACCGCCATCACAGGCGATGCGAAACTGATCTACCACTCTGGTTTCTGGTGCGTCTGTTGTCATTTCCCATTCCCTTTTTTTCGTGCTTAGGCTACCTGCCTTATGAGCGATCAGGGATCAAAGGGTCAAGAGCATGTTACCACATACCGCAGTGGAAATTTCTGGGCTGTCAAAAATATATAACGCATATAAGAACCAACCAGCTCGGCAAGCCCTTTATGATTTAGACTTATCAATCCCGGCGGGATCCGTTTTCGGGTTACTGGGCCCGAACGGAGCGGGCAAGTCGACCTTAATCAATATACTGGCCGGTCTTGTGCGGAAAACCTCGGGACAGGTGAAAATTTGGGGATTTGACCAAGATAGGAACCCAAGGCAATCGCGCGCGGCGATCGGCGTTATGCCCCAAGAGCTGAACCTTGATCCCTTTTTTACCCCACGCGCCGCGTTGGATGTGCAAGCCGGACTTTACGGAATTCCAAAATCGCAACGTCGTAGCGACGACATTCTTGCAATGGTCGGCCTTAGCGAAAAAGCCGATGCCTATTCGCGGTCATTATCCGGTGGCATGCGCCGGCGCCTGCTTTTGGCAAAAGCCTTGGTGCATAGCCCGCAAATATTGGTTCTGGATGAACCCACGGCCGGCGTTGATATCGAATTGCGGCAAACGCTTTGGGACAATGTCCGCCGATTGAACCAAGAAACCGGCATGACGATCATTCTGACCACGCATTATTTGGAAGAAGCCGAAAAAATGTGCGATCAGATTGCAATTATGAACCATGGAAAATTAATCGCGCAAGACAGCACCCCAAATCTGCTGGCGCAGCTCGATGGCAAAACCATGCATATTCAGCCCGAAGAGCCGGTTCAAACGCTTCCAAGCCACCCGGATATGACCAGCAGCCTGAATAAGGATGGATCTTTGACTATTCGCTACAGCGCTACGAAAACCCCAGCCGAAGAGGTGTTTCAAATGCTACGCCAAAATCAAATCGCCATTCGTGATGTCAGAACCTCGCAAGCCGATCTTGAAGACGTATTTTTAGAGCTGACCAAATCGGCTTAAACAAAAAATGTTCAGCTTAAACGGCTGACAGCATCCGCCCGAGGCCACGCCCGCCCAAAATATGCAGATGCAAATGCGGCACTTCCTGCACCCCGTCTGCACCGGCATTGGAGATCGCCCGAAAACCACCGCCGCTTGGCAGATCCACCCCCATTTGCTTGCACACCGCCGCAATGGCGCGCGTGAAATCAACGATCTCATCGGCGCTGGCCGCCGCAGAAAAATGATCGAAACTCACATAGGGGCCTTTGGGAATAATCAGCACATGCACCGGTGCCTGGGGCTGAATATCTTCAAACGCCAAACTATGCTCGGTCTCTAGCACCGTTTTATTAGGGATTTCACCCCTCAGAATTTTTGCAAAAATATTATCCGGATCATATGTATAGGCCATTTCACCCCCATGGCTTCACTTTCAAAATTAGGCAAATCCTAACAGGATGCGCAAAAGCGCAAAAGCGTTAAACAGGCTCTTTTACGGAAAAATTAGTCAGGATCGGAGGCTACAACAAAAATACCGCGCGCAGGCTAAACTATGCTAGCCTGTTGCTATATTTTGTTTTGAACCACCTTTGAATTTTTATATTGAGATTTTAGAAATGGATTTATCAGGGCTTTGGATGCCGAAAAGCGAAACAGCTTTATACCGCTCGCTGCCCAAATGCGCCTGTTCCAGCATCGGGCAATTGTTGTATTTTGCTGACCATGGTCACTTTTTTAAGGGGGAATTTCACAGGTTAACAACCGGCCTTCATAAATGGGATTTTGAGGCCAGTCGCAACATATTGATGACGCATGTGACAGCGCGGACAACCTTCACATTCAGCTGCGTGAGAAATCCCTATGCGCGCATCGTCTCTGCGTTTTTAGACAAAATTTGCAGCCCCCAAGATGATGGCATGTTTTACAGTCACAAGATTCATGAAATCTTAAGCCAAGCCTATGGTCTTGATCCAAATATGATAGAGCGCGCGTTTTATGGCGATCCCGAGGCCCGGATCAAAGCCTTTCGTCGCTTTTTAGTCTTTATCCACGATTGTACCCGCAGTGATGGCCCGGGCCAGCTTGATATTCATTGGCGCCCAATGGCCACGCATCTCGGTGACTTTATTCGGCAGGGCGGGCGCTTTGATAAAATCATCTGGGTTGAGTATTTTGATCATGGTATGAGTTATATTTTTGATCACCTTTCACCAAATCATCGGCCACAACACGTATCACATATCAAGTTTAACAAGGCAGCGACCGCCTCAAACCTACCGATAGAGGCCTATTTTGATCAAACAGCCCTTTTCCTGATGGAACGCATTTACCAGCAGGATTTTGAGCTTTTTGGCTATCGGTTAAACGATCCCAAAAACGCCAGTCCAGAGCGCGAAATCCATTTGGACCACCTGCATACCGCCCTCTTGGGAAATCTGGGGTAAGCTTACAACAGCGCCGCCGCCTTAAACAAACCACGCACCGAGGTTTCGGGCCGGGCGCCAATATGGCGAATAACCTCGCCTGCCGCGATGCATCCCATTTTACAACAAATCTCGATGGGCTGTTTTGTCACCAATCCGTATAAAAACCCAGCGGCGAATTGATCGCCCGCGCCCGTCGCATCCACCGGGGTGATTTCATCAACCGGTACATCCACGCGCACATCATTGGCGATCACGCTCACGCCTTCACCGCCTCTGGTGCAAACTACCAGCTCGCAAATCTCTGCGGTTTTCGCCAGCGCCGTTTCAAGATCATCAGTTTGAAACAAAGATTTAATCTCAGCATCATTGCCAATCACGTAATCCAACTCATGCTCGATCAAATCCAGAAAATCCGCGCGGTGCCGTTCAACGCAGAAGGGATCGGAAATCGCGATTCCGGCCTTGCCACCGGCTGAACGACAAGCCCGCGACAGCTCAACAAAGGCTTGTTTGCCCTTATCCTTATCGAACAAATAGCCTTCCAAAAACACATATTCAGCCTCTTGTGCCACGCTGCCTGAAACATCTTCGGGGCCCAGCTCGGAAGAAATTCCCAAATAGGTGTTCATCGAGCGTTCCCCATCGGCAGAAGTGAAGATCATCGAACGTGAGGTTGGTAAATGCGCATTCTGAACTGGTGGGTTCACAAAATCGGTTCCACCGCCCTGCATGGCTTGCGCGTAAAACCGCCCCAGCGCATCATCTCTGACGCGCCCCACAAACGCCGTTTTAAGGCCCAGCGCGCCCAAACCTGCTAACGTGTTCGCCACCGCGCCACCCGCCGCTTGAACGCGGTTTTCCATTGCATCATAAAGCGCTTCCGCACGCTCTTTTTCGATCAGTTGCATAATGCCTTTTTCAATGCCCATCCGCTCAAGAAACGCATCGCTCGATTGGCTGATCACATCAACCACGGCATTGCCAATACCCACAACTTTGTATTTTTTCACAAAAACTGCTCCTTAAGCATTATAGATCTTTTTCTTCATAAGCGCATAGGTCGCGGATCAAACAGGTTGCGCATAAGGGTTTACGCGCTTTGCAATGATACCGGCCGTGTAAAATCATCCAATGATGCGCGTGCAATTGAAAATCAGCGGGAATATGATCCTCCACTGCCCGCTCGACATCTTCAACGGTTTTACCGGGCGCAATTTTTGTTCGATTTCCAACGCGAAATATATGCGTGTCAACGGCCTGCGCCGGATGCCGCCACCACATGTTTAAAACCACATTCGCCGTTTTACGCCCGACACCGGGCAAAGATTGCAAGGCCGCGCGTGAATTGGGCACCTTTCCGTCATACTCCTCAACCAATATCCGGCTCAGTTTGATCACGTTCTTGGCCTTATTGCGATAGAGGCCAATTGTTTTGATATGCTCAATCAGCCCCGCCTCGCCCAATTCCAGCATTTTCTGCGGCGTGTCAGCGATTTTAAACAATGCCCGCGTGGCTTTGTTGACCCCCGCATCGGTGGATTGCGCACTCAGCGCCACGGCGACGACAAGCGTGTAGACATTCACATGATCAAGCTCGCCCACAGGCGCGGCATCAGCCGCTTGAAACCGCTGAAAAATTTCCCGAATGGTTTTATAATCAAGCTGCTTTACCATAGTGGAGGCATATGCCGTTTAATCGCCCGACTCACAAGAGCTTTGCAACATTTTAGGCAAGAAACGGGTCGCCTTTCGGCCCGAAGGTTTCTACTCTGAGCGCATATAGTGACAAGGTACCGCATGAGCAAAAATTCTACAGCCTATTCATATCGCGTGATAGAACGGGCGTTAACCGAAATAGACGCGGCGGATCACCCGTTGAACCTGACAGAATTGGCGCGGCGGCTGCAATTAAGCCCGGCGCATTTTCAGCGATTATTTTCAGAATGGGTGGGCGTTTCGCCCAAAAAGTATCAGGAATATCTCACGCTGGAACATTCCAAGCACTTGCTGGCAACGCGCCACAATCTGCTGGAAACCAGCCTCATAACGGGCTTATCCGGCACCAGCCGACTGCACGATCTTTTTATCCGCTGGGAAGCCATGACCCCGGGCGAATTTGCTGCAGCCGGCGCCGCTTTGGAGATAATCTATGGTTGGGCTGAGTCTCCGTTTGGCGATACGTTGGTGATGCGCACAAATCGGGGGATCTGCGGCCTTGCATTTGCCGCTGATATTGGTCGAGAGGCTGCATTTCAGGATATGGCCACGCGCTGGCCAATGGCTGCTCTAAGAGCAGATCAAACGGGTCTTTCAAGCGCAATTGAGGATCTGTTCAAACCCAAAAGCAGCGCCAAGCTGCACTTAATCGGGGCCCCGTTTCAAATCAAAGTGTGGCAGGCATTGCTACAGATCCCCTCGGGGCATGTTTCAACTTATTCCGATATTGCGCGCGCGATCCAAACCCCCAAAGCCGTTCGGGCCGTTGGCACAGCGGTCGGCCGCAACCCGATAAGCTGGTTGATCCCCTGCCATCGGGCGCTGCGCAAAACGGGTGCTTTGGGCGGGTATCATTGGGGTTTGCCCGTCAAACGCGCGCTTCTGGCCTATGAAGCCGCCCGCCAAGACAGCGCCGACCGCAGCGAGCAGCCTTTATAAAGAGCCCTTTAAAAAGGCGGCTGCCTGTGAACAGCCCATGAGCACAGCCCTGGAAGATTATGGCCGCTCAAGTGCAATCGCAGTGCCCTCGCCGCCCCCGATACACACAGCAGCAATGCCCCGTTTCACATCGCGCCGCTCCATAGCATGAAGCAACGTCACGATAATCCGTGCGCCTGAAGCCCCAATTGGGTGTCCAAGCGCGCAGGCTCCACCATGAACGTTGATGATATCACCGGAAATATCCAGCTCTTTCATGAAGGCCATTGGAACAACCGCAAAGGCTTCATTGACCTCCCATAAATGGACATCTTCCACCCGCCAGTTCAAACGGTCTAACAATTTACGCGTTGCAAAAATTGGCGCGGTTGAGAACCATGCAGGCTCTTGCGCGTGGCTGGCATGGCCCAAAATACGCGCGCGGCAAGGCAGACCCGCCTGCTGCATATGCGTCTGGCTTGATAAGATCAGGGCTGCGGCCCCATCAGAGATAGAAGATGCGTTCGCCGCGGTCACGCTGCCATCTGCCCGAAAGGCGGGTTTCAGATGCGGAATTTTCTCAGGCTTTGCGTTTAAAGGCTGTTCATCCTGCACCACAGCATAATCGCCTTTTTTACGCGCCAGCTTGAGTGGGGTGATTTCATTCTCAAAGGCCCCTGAGCTTTGAGCCTCACGCGCCCGCATCAGCGAGCGCAACGCATAATCATCCTGCGCTTCTCGCGTGAATTGGTATTTTTCAGCGCAATCTTCAGCAAAACTGCCCATCAAGCGG
>Ga0181567_10003801_pt1 | contig 11155 bp, 7 predicted proteins | sample 101ome_14_FD_133761 | JGI IMG/M metagenome (GOLD analysis project Ga0181567, IMG submission 133761) | Coastal salt marsh microbial communities from the Groves Creek Marsh, Skidaway Island, Georgia - 101403AT metaG (megahit assembly) | ecosystem: Environmental > Aquatic > Marine > Intertidal zone...
ATCCCGCGAGCCGGCGGCGCGTTCGCCGTCGGCTGTGGTGCGGAGATTTCAAACGGATTCGACATTCGTCGCGCGCGCGCCTCCCTCGACGACCTCTACCGCGCGAACGCGTCGCGACGCTCACGCGCGCGTCTCGAGAGACGCGTTCGACGCCGCGCACGTCGCGCGCGAGACGACGACGAGACGATGTGTGCGGAAGCCTCGATTTTGAAGAAAGATGTCTTTTTCGTCGTCACTCGCCGACGGACGACGAACGGCGCGCGCGATGAGCGCCACCCTCCAGCGTTTGCTCAGCGAGCGCCCGCTCACGACGGACGCGTGGGTGCAGTGCGATTCGTGTCAGGTGTGGCGTCGCGTGCCGCAGCTCGTCGCCGAGAGACTCGGCGAGAATCACGCGTGGTTTTGTCATCAAAATCTCGATCAGGCATTCAGCACGTGCGATGACCCGCAAGAGCTCGAGGATCACGAGATCGACGTGTTGATGCAGGCGCAGGAAGCGGCGGCGAACGCCGCGGCGCGCGACCGAGGCGGGCGGGGTGGGGCTCGACCGGGGGTGAAGACGCACGAGTGGTATAGGATCGAGAGAAACATCTTCGCGCACCGCGCGCCGAAGACGCAATCCGAGGACGACGTGATGGTGTGTTCGTGCGTCGTCGAGGACGGTGTCGGGTGTGGCGCGGATTGTTTGAACAGATTGGTGCTGAGCGAGTGCGATCCGGCGCACTGTCCGTGCGGGAGCGCGTGCGCGAATCAGCGTTTGTCGAGGAGAGAGTATAAGAGGGCGACGGTGAAGAGGACGGGGAAAAAGGGGCACGGATTGTTCGCGGAACAGGACGTTCGGGCGGGTGATTTCGTGTTGGAGTATTTGGGTGAGGTGTTGCACGAGGATGCGTATCACGAGCGGAAGGAGCGGTACCAGGAGGAGGGACGAAGCCATTATTACTTCATGACGCTGTCGAGCAGCGAAACCATCGACGCGACGATTCGAGGGAACGTGGCGAGGTTTTTGAATCACTCGTGCGCGCCGAACTGCGAGACGCAAAAGTGGATGGTGCGCGGAGAGCTGTGCATCGGGATTTTCGCGACTCGAGACATCGCCGCGGGCGAGGAGCTCACCATCGATTACAAGTTTGAGCGTTTTGGGGAAAAGCCGTCGAGGTGCTATTGCATGGCTGGCGCGTGTTGCGGGTGGATCGGCGGCGCCAAGGCTGCGGAGGCCGCCAAGGCGTACAACATCGACGGCGATGACGACGACGAAGGACACGAGGCTGACTTGGAGCCCGTCATGCGCGAGCTCGACGAGGCGAAAATCCAAGAGGAGGAGGCGCGGGGACGCGAAGCGATGAAGGATCACTACACGCCGAAGAAGACGGCCGTCAAAGCTGAAAACAAATCGTGGCGTCCACCTGAAGAAATTCGCGCGTTGGAGAAGCAGAGAAAGGCTGATGAGCGCGCGGAGAATAGCGTCGCTCGGCCGAGCGGCGCGAGATCGAACGTTCGTCGCGCCAAGCCTCCGGCTGGCTCGTACGCGAGCAAGTGGAGCGCCATGGCGGCGGGCGCGAAGAAGCGCAGCGAAGTCGATCTTCGAATGGAAGAATTGCAATCCACGACCGGTGGTTTGCGTTCAAAGGAAGCTATCGCGCAGTGCGTGCAGCTCTTCAACCTGTGCTACCCGGTGGATGCCGACGGCAAAACTCAAGTCTCCACGCGCGATCTCGGCTTGATTCTCGAAGCCGTGTCCCTCACGATGAACCCCAATTTACAAGCCGAGATCGTTCACAGCGGCATGATGGCTTGCTTCCAGAAATGCATCACGACGTTGGGCGGTCCGCGAGCGTCGGCCGCGCACGCCGCGCTGATTCGAAAGATTTTGAAAATCTTGTCCGAACTCATGTTACACTTTAAAGACATCATCGTCGCCCGTATCATGGAGATGCGCACGGCAGGGAACGTGTATATGAAGGATGTCCTCGGCGATTTGCGCGTCGCGAACGACACGCCTCTGATGAGGTTGGCTCGCGATTTCGAGGTGAAATACGTCGGCTTTGGCAAACTTGGCGAACTGCCAAACCGACCCTCGCCACAGCAACAGGCGCCGCAGGGACACAAAATGCACCGAACTGGCTCTGGCTCTGGTGGGAGTTGGGGCATGCGGACGGGTTCAAGCGGCGCGCTGAATCGTTTCGGCAGCGCCCCCGGCGGTTCCATGTTTAACAGCGGCGCGCCGCGAGGAAGCGCCATGTCCGGCGGTCGCGGCGGATTCAACGCCAGCGCACCCCCGAGAAGCGCCATGTCAAGCGGCGATGGTTACGGCGCGCGCGGAGGACCGCAGTACGCTCGAGGATCTCACGACCCGCCGCCGACGCAACAGTCGAGTCTCGCGCAGGCGATGCGTCCGCAGTCGCACGCTGCCTACCCTCCCCAGCGATCGGGCGGTTGGGGCCCTCCGGTCGGCGAGCCGTCCGCGTACGACGCCTCCCGAGGCATAAAACGCGAGCGCGAAGAACCCGCGCGCGCGCCTCCGCGCGCGGCGAGCAAGCCGCTTCTCACCAAACCGCTTCCGCCGCAATTCGAAGATCCGATGTCCGAGCTCTTCTCCGACGCCGTCACCGCCTTCGTCACCATGGAGGTTGAGGATCTTCGCGTTCCCAACCACCCACACCACGATCCACGCGCCAATTACGACCGATTGACCCAACGATGGGCCCTCGAAGCGCTCGAGTCTGAGCAAAAACGATGGAGCTCGGAGCACGCGCGCCCGCTTCCGGTGGGCGAAGTGCGCGCGCGTGTCGCCGCGCACGTTCGAGCCGCCGCCGCCGCGCAGCGATGAGACGCTCGCGTCGATACACCCATAGCCACACACCTGACGTAGACAACTGTTGATCGATCTCTACGATTTCTTCACCGCGTCTCTCGAGTTCTATCCATTTGCGATGTCTCGCCGCGTACGCCGCACACGACGCCCCTCGCCCCCCATGCCCGTCCTCGCCCCCGCGTGCGCCCGCGCCGCGCATCCCCTCGACGCGAGAATCACTCGCGGAGGATCGTCTCGCGCGCGCGCGTCGCTCACGACGACGTCCGCCTCCGCCTCCGGCGACACCGCGCTCATTCGTCGCACCGGTACCGAAGAGCCCACGAACGTCCCCGGCGTCGTTCGTCGCGAGTTCGCCGTCGATCTCGGCGGGACTTCCCCCGCGAGCGTGTCCCTAACCTTCCCAGTCGACGCCGACGCCGTGTGTCTAGCGAGCGAGCGTCCGCTCGGACTCGTCTTTCAGCAGCGGCTCGTCGGCGTCGAGACGGAGGTGTACGTCGACGAGGTCGTCCCCGGAGGCAACGCCGAGCGCGCCGGCGCCAAAATCGGTGACGTCCTCAGACTCACCACCGCGGTGTTCGAGGTGAGCGCCCCCGTGGACGTCACCACGTGGCTCAATCCACCGGCGAAGCGCAAGTGCAGGGCGTACTACGAGTGCGACGCCAAATCCTTCGATAAAATCATGGACGCCATCGCGAGTCACGGCGTGCAGATCGACACTCCGAACGGCAAGGAGGATGTCAAATTCGTGGGGATGATTCTCGAGCGGCGATGATGGATCGAACGCGCGATGTGATTCATTCAAGTATTATTATTACAATACTCTCGCCGCAGACGCCGCCTCGCCGCGCGGCGGACGCCCACCATGGTTCGCGGCGCCGACGTCGATTTTCGCGACGACCGCGCGTCTCGAGGCGCGAGCGCGAGTGCATCCACCTCTCGCGCGTCGTCGAGCGTCGTCGTCGACGACGAGGCGCGCCATCCGCGTCGTCATCATCATCATCCGTGTAATCAACACCGGGACGAACTCGACGCCTTCCTCGACGCCGCCGACGACGACGATCCGTTCATCGCCGACGGACCGGCGCGTCCCGACCTCTATGCCGCGCTCGGTGTCTCCCCGTCCGCCACGACGGACGAGATCACCGCCGCGTACCGCGCCGTCGCGCTTCGGTGTCACCCGGACAGAAACAAAGGCGACGCCGCCGCCGAGACGTTCAAAGCGGCGGCCGAGGCGCGACGCGTGCTCTCCGACCCGCGAATGCGCGCGTTTTACGACGCCGGTGGATCGATGGAGGAGATGGACGTGGACGTGGAGGAGTATGTGGACGCGTTTCGCGCGCTCTTTGAAGAACGGTTCGGCGGCGCCGACGTCTCGAGTCTGTGCGCGGGCGCGACGCGGGAAGAGTTAAGACGAATGCCGCCGTTTCCGTTTCCAAAGTTTTTGTTCCCGCCGGGAACGTTTCCGGATGGGTTGCGCTTCGATGCGTCGACGTTTACGCCGCCGCCGAGGGTGCGCGCGTTTTTGGACGACCACGGAGAAGACGCGCTCTCCGAGCTCGCGGGCGAGCTCGCGGCGCGCGCCGAATCGCGACGCGGCGACGAGGATGAGGATGAAGATGATGAGGAGGAGGATATAGAGACGGACGCGGAACTGCGCGCGTTCATCATGGAGGCGTTGGCGGGAGAATTGGACGACGAGGATTTGTTCGAGGGCGTCGACGTCGACGCCGGCGTCGAGCGTCTCGTCGAATCCATGAAGGAGTTTGATTTCGGTAAAGCCATGAACGGTTTGGCCGACTTACACGAGTCGTCGAGCGCGGAGGACGAAGACCTTGGATCGTCCAGTTTCGGTTCACCGAGTTTCAGCGTCGGTCGCCTCGCGCGATTCAGCGATTCGGACGAGTCGCCGACGTCGGCGACGATACTCGCGCGATGGTTCGCCGCCGCCAAGTCGGGAGACGCCGACATCCTTCGAGACATGTTGCGAGAGGACCCGTCCCTCCTGCACGCGCGCTCGAGCGGGTTGGGACACACCGCCGCGCACTGGGCCGCGGCCAAGGGACACGCGGACGTCGTGGCGTGGCTCGTCGACGCGCGCGGGTACGAGGTGGATTTTCCAAACGCGTGCGGTGCCACGGCGTTGCACGCCGCCGCCGCCAATGGATGGGAGGAGTGCGTCTCGGTGCTTCTGTCTCTGGGAGCGAGCGTGGACGCGGAGGATGAGATCGGGGAGACGCCGTGCGACGCGGCGGTGCGAATGCAACGCGGTGAGGCGCTCGTCGTCGCGCTCGGCGGCGATCCGGGACGCGCGGCGATTTTTTGCGCCCCGTGCGAACCGAGTTTCGAATCGACGACGGCGGCGGTTCTTCCGGTCGTCGAAGAGGAGCCCGAACGCGACGACGAGGGTGACGACGAAAACGCACCCATTCCAGACGACGATCGGCGCGTCGTCGTGTTAGAGAGAGAGATTCAGAGACGATGGCTCGACGCCGCCAAGACGGGCGACCTCGACGCCATGCGCGCCCTCTTCGCTGAAAACGAAGACGTGCTCTTTTCTCAAGGCGTCGGCACGAGCTACGGGTTCTCCGGGAACACGGCGTTACACTGGGCGGCGGCGAAAGGGCACGCGGCGTGCGTGCGTTGGCTCTACGCGAGCGGCATAGATCCAAACGTCAAAAACAACGGCGACGGGACGGCGGCGCACTCGGCGGCGGGCGCCGGCGCGCTCGACTCGTTGCGCATCCTCGCGCACGAGTGCGGCGCAAAGATGGATCTCTTGAACAGCGTGGACGAAACCCCGTTGGACGTGGCGGCGCACGCGAACCACGGCGACGTCGTCGAGTTTCTTCGGACGGCGCCCGCGCTCGAACGACTTCGCGAAGAATTCTCGCGAGACGATGCGTGCTCGACGAAGCTCGCGAAAATCGTCGTCCACGCGCGCGCGTCGAGCGATCTGTCGTGTCGTGGGCTCACCGAAAAATCAGAAATCGTTCAAAAGGCTCGAGAGATCGTCGACGCGCTCCCGGCGCGCATCTCACGAGAGCGCGAGAGAGAGCGTCCGTTGTTTCGGAGCGCGGCGGAGGCGACGCGCGACGACGACCGAGTCGACGACACCGTCGTGGCGCTCGCCAAAAAGCGTGGAAACACGCACTTTGCCGCAGGCGATTACGAAGCGGCGATAAAGTCGTACTCGATGGCGATTCGTCTGGATCGCGCGAACGCCGTTCTCTTTAGCAATCGAAGCGCGGCGCGGCTCGGCGCCGGCGCCGTCGAAGACGCGTTGGCCGACGCGAAGACCGCGGTGCGCCTCGCGCCCGAGGTGGGCAAATATTACGCCCGTCAAGCCGCCGCGCTCAACGACATGGGTCAACACGCCGAGGCGCTCGAGGTGTGTCGTCGAGGCTTGGCTCGAGACGCCTCGTGTCACGCGCTAACAGTCGTCGCCGACGAATCCGAGCGCCGACTTCGCGAAGGTCGAGCGCGATACGACGCCATGTGGGGCGACCGCGACCGCGAGAAGACCTAGAATGAGCGTCAATGGTAGAACCAATCGAACATCCTCGGATTCGCGCGCGTCGTCGTCGTCGTCCCGTCCCGTCCCGTCCCGTCCCGTCGACGCGCGCCGAAGTTCCAGGTTCACGTCTCCGGACTCCGCGCCTCGGTGACGCCGACCTCGCGCGTCGACCATGGACGGCGGGCTCGCCGCGAAGAAACCGATGTCCGCGGCCATGTCGCCGATGACGCGCATCGCGCTGTGCGCGGCGGGCGTCGTGGGAAGTCTCATCGTGTACGGGATTTTACAGGAGCGGATCATGACGCGCCCGTACGGAGAAGACGCGGAATATTTCAAGTACAGCGTGTTTCTCGTCTTGAGTAACCGGATCTTATCCGCGTCTCTCGCGGCTGCGATCCTGTCGTACACGAAGGGGATGGTGAAACCGGCGGCGCCGCTCTGGAAGTACGCGGGGGTGAGCGCGTCCAACGTCTTGGCGACGACGTGTCAATACGAAGCGCTGCGATACGTGTCGTTCCCGGTGCAAACGCTCGGGAAGTGCGCGAAGATGATTCCAGTGATGATTTGGGGATATTTTATCAATCAGAAGAGATACACGTTGATGGATTGCGCCATCGCGGCGTGCGTGACGCTCGGGTGTACGATTTTTGGACTCTACGGGAATTTGACGCACAAGCACAGCGTTAAATCCTCTAATACGAGCTTCAAGGGATTGCTTCTCATGTTAGGTTACTTGGGTTTCGACGGTTTCACGAGCACGTTCCAGGATAAACTCTTCCGAGGGTACCAGATGGAGACGTACAATCAGATGCTCTACGTCAACGGCGTCTCTGCCACGCTCTCGCTCACCTGGCTCGTCACCGACGGCGCCATCTTCCAAGCCCTCGAATTCATCTCCCGCCACCCCGCCGTCTTCACCGACATCGTCACCCTCTCCCTGAGCTCCATGTTCGGACAACTGTGCATTCTCTACACCATTAAGGAATTCGGCGCGTTGCTCTTCGCCGCCATCATGACGACGCGACAGCTCGTCAGCATCTTACTCAGTTGTCTCATCTTCCTCCACCCCCTCACCTGGCAACAGTGGTCCGGCGTGCTCATGGTTTTCGGCGCGCTCTACGCCCAAGCCTACCTCAAACACGCCCCTCGCGCGTCGGTCGCGTCGTCCACCCCGGCCGCCGCGACCGCCTCGACGCCGCACTAGGTATTCATAATGCATACGACGCACCGCGTCATTCACGCACGCACGCACGCGCGCACTCGCCGCCGTCCCATCGACGCACTTCCACCCTCCCCCGCTCGCGCGCTCGACCGACCGACCGATCCGACGCCGCCGCCGCGCCGCGGCGTCGACGTCCACTCCAGAATCCATCCATCCGCGAGTCCTGACTCCTCGCGCACCCCACGCGCGCGCACACCCACGTCAGCATCCACGCGCTCGACTCAGTTAGAATAAACTGTAGTCGATTATACGCCACGCGTCTGAGAATATACCCACATGTATAACACACGCACGTCATCCACACCACGCATCCACGCGCGTCGCCCACACGTACACGTATTTCATACAGTTAGCACACACTGTAGTTCACTATACCCCACGCGTCCGATAATATACCCACATGTATACCACACGTCATCCACACCATCCATCCACGCGCGTCGCCCGCACGTACACGTATGACACACGGTTAGAATACACTTGTAAGAGATATACCCCGCGCGTCCGAGAATATACCCACATCACAATCCCTCGCCTCCGTCCAGCGCGGTGCCCCACCGTCACACGCGCGCGCGACGAACCGGGCGCGGGATGGCGTCGACGACGACGACGATCGCGCTCGGTGCGCGCGCGTACGAATTCGCGCGCGCGTCTCGAGGTATGTCTTCGTTCGTCTGCTCGTCGTCACACGACGCGTCGCGTGTACGCGCGCGGGGGGGGGCGTCACGCACGAATGGCGGGACGACGTCGGCGAGCGATCGCGTCATTCATTCATTCATTCTTTCATCGTCTCGTCGTGCGTGATGCGTGAACGCGTGAGGCGACGCGCGCGGTGACGAAGGCGTCGCGACGCGCGTCGCGCGCGGGCGAGAGGGACGGCGAGAGGGACGGGATGAGGGATTCGACGAGCGGGGCGGGATCGCGGCGCGGGGAGAGATCTCGAGCGAAGCGAGGCGGGTTCGCGCCGAGCGAAGAAAGAGTGAACGGTGATGAATCATCGGTGACTGACTGTATCCTTCTTTTATTTGTGTTTTGTCTCCTCGCTCGCAGGGACGACGACTGTGAGACGGACGCGGGCGGTTCGACGCGGCGACGGCGTCGGCTTTTCAAAGACGACGACGCGGACGCGCGCGGTGACGTCTCCTTCGGGAGTCATCGGACTCGGTGACGAGAGCGATGATGAGGTTGTGTGGAAACGACTCGGTGAAGCGGGCGTCGATCAGGCGCGTGAATTGTGGAGCGCGGTGAATAACGAGGCGGCGGCGGCGGCGAAGGGCGTGTGGGCGGGCGTCAAGCCGACGCGCAAGGTGCCGTTTTCGGATATTCTCGCGAGCCCGAAACGAAACGCGTTTCTTCGAAAGTGGATCCCCACCGACATCACGTACGTGAGTTTCATCGGCGCCATGCATCTTGGATGTTTGCTCGCCCCGTTCACCTTTACGTGGGGCGCCTTCAAGTGCTTCTTGGCCATGTACTTCATCACCGGGTGTCTCGGCATCACGCTGAGTTATCACAGACAAATCGCCCACAAGTCGTTTCGCACGCCCAAGTGGCTCGAGTACGTCTTGGCGTACTGCGGTGCGTTGGCGATGCAAGGCGATCCTTTGGAATGGGCGTCGAGTCACCGGTACCATCATCAACACTGCGACACGCCCAAGGATCCGCACACGCCGTACGAAGGGTTTTGGTGGTCCCACGCCGGGTGGCTGTTGGATAACGAGGCGACCATCGAACGCGTCGGGGACCGTTCCAACGCCGCCGAGCTCGCGTCGCAGCCGTTTTACCGATTCATGGAGAAGACGTACATGTGGCACATCGCCGCCTCCGCCGCCGCGCTCTACGCCCTCGGTGGTTTGCCGTGGCTCGTGTGGGGATTCTGCGTGCGCACCGTGTGGGTGTGGCACATCACGTGGGCGGTGAACTCGGTGGCGCACTGCTGGGGTTCGCAAGAGTTTAACACGGGTGATTTGTCCCGTAACAACTGGCTCATAGGTATCTTGGCGTACGGTGAGGGTTGGCACAACAACCACCACGCGTTCGAATTTAGCGCTCGTCACGGTTTGAAGTGGTGGCAGTTTGACATGACGTGGATGGTGATTTCGGTGCTCAAATTTCTTCGATTGGCGGACAAGGTGAAGCTTCCGAAGGAATCGCAAATGGAACGCATGCGCATCCAGCCGACGCAGGCGTGAGTTTATTTTACACAGGTACGCGCGCGCGCACACACGCACACGAAATAACACAATCACGATGGCTATCGAGATACGTCGTAGCCATGTAGCTCCAATACCGCGGCGGCGACTTTAAAAGCCGCCAGAGAGCGTCGACGCTCCGAGCGGGCGAAAAACCGCACCAACCATTCTTCTTACCTTCTCATCGATCGATGGACGGTCGTACATTTGTAAAAGATCTTCCACATCGACTCTGCATCAATAATCTTCGACAAACGTGTCTTCTGGTATTATTACAGTCTATCGCGCTATCGTCGCCCGCCGCGACCGCGACCGCCGCCTCGCCCTCGCTCGCCGCCGCGACCGCGCCCTCGACCACCACCCACGCGCGCCTTACGCGAGACATCTCGCGCGAGCGCGTCGATGTCATCCCCGTCCTCTTTCTCCTCCTCCTCCTCGATGAACGCCGATCGCTCGCTCGGTACGAAACGCCACAAATCGACGGCGATTTCCACCGACTTTTCTCTGTGATGCGCGTACGTCGCCGGCAAATCGTACTTCAACTGCGCCAACACCTCCGCCTCGCGCGCGTGAAACTTCGTCATCGCCACTTTTTCTATGTGCGCCCGAGTGCTCGTCTTATGAAGACTGTATATCGCCCCCGTGGCGATTCGAAACGCCGCGCGAAGAAACGCGACGTCGGCGCCCGCGCGTCGCGTCCCGAAGGGCGGATTCATCACCACCGTGTCGCACCGCAATCTCGATACCGGCGATCGCGCGTCGGTGTCATCACCACTACTCTCTTCATCCCCACTCCCATCCTCGCGTCTCGTCGACACCCCGACCACGACGTCGGCGCGCACGAGCTCCACCTCGAGCGCCGGCTCGAAACTCTCCAAATTCTCTCGACACGTCTCGAGCGCGTCCTCGTCCACGTCCACCCCGATCACCGCCCCCGCGTCGCACAACACCGCCGCCGCGCTCAACATCCCGCACCCACACCCGAGATCACACACGAATCGCCCGTCGACGTCCCCGCGATGGCGCGCGTGGTGGAGCACGCCGGCGGCGAGCGCGGCATTCGTGGGGTACTGTTCGAGCCATTGTTTCGGTCGTTCGAAGGGCGCGATCGAGCTGAGCAAGGATTCGAGCGCGCGCACGCGCATCGCATCGACCGCGCGCGGGAGGTGCCGTTCGGCGGGCGTTGACGCGGAAAGTGTGGGACGGCGCGGGGACGCGCGGCGACGCGATTGATTGACTGGGACGCGCGAGCGAATACGTGAATAAAAGTGTCTCGTCATACAGAGGCGAGGGGACGTCTGCGTCGGACGCGGTCGTTTGCGTCTCGCCACGAATGCCGAATTGAATGACCAGCGTCGGCGGTGGCTGCATCGCGGGCGGTGGTTTCTTCGGCGCGTTCCGCTCGGCTTCGG
>Ga0181567_10003802_pt1 | contig 11152 bp, 8 predicted proteins | sample 101ome_14_FD_133761 | JGI IMG/M metagenome (GOLD analysis project Ga0181567, IMG submission 133761) | Coastal salt marsh microbial communities from the Groves Creek Marsh, Skidaway Island, Georgia - 101403AT metaG (megahit assembly) | ecosystem: Environmental > Aquatic > Marine > Intertidal zone...
ATTTCCATGAGTTGAATAAAAACTATCTTTTATCATAGTCGAGAGATTGCTAAGGCTCATTTTATTTTTAGTTGAGAAAATAAAGGTTGAGCTTTTTTTTTGTCTATTAGGTGATGGCAAAACAGCCAAGGGGCCGCTTGGTGTAAAAATTTCATATGCTGTTTGATTATGTTTTTTTTGGTGTTTAAAAAAACCTACATAAGCTTTGTGACCAAAGTCTAAAACATTTTTTTTTAAATTTTCATGATTTATGTAATTTTTACCAAGAGAAAAAATTATTTTATTACAAATGAATTTTTTTGAATTAAGACAAAAAATTTTTCTGGGTTTGAAATTAAATGAGTCATAATCAATATTCGTTATCAATAATTTATTTTTAATAAGATATTCTCTAGAAATTGTTAAAAGTGACTTATTAAAAATAACACTTCCCATACTTTCTTTAGCATTATGAAAAATTAAATCTTCCTTATTTACGTAGTCTTTGATAATTATCTTATCTATTGACTCAAAATTAGATTTTAAATTTTTCCAAATACCTAAATCTCGTAAAAAATCTCTTGAATTAGCATTGACTGCTAATGTGCGTTCATCTTTGGGAAATAATTTATTTTTGTCGATTACTAAAACTTTATATTTCTTTTGATGAAGAGCTATCGCGGCCAATGATCCAACTAATCCCGCGCCGAGAATCAAAAAATCATATTTAAATATTTTATTTTTCATTTAGAGACATATATTACAATTAATGAACAATAGTTTTATTCCCGCAGTCTTTAAAGATAAATTAGCAAATATCGTTAACTGGTTTAAAGGTTCACTTTTTTTTCTTCTATCTATCACCATTTTTTTATCGGTATTTACATTCAACATTAATGATGACTCCTTTTTAACCGAAAGCAGTGGGGCAACTTCGAATGTAATCGGCACAGTAGGGTCATATTCAGCAAGTTTCCTTGTTTATTCATTTGGCTTAATGAGTTATTTAATTGTATTTTTTTTCTTAATACTTTCCATTGCCATATTTCGAAAAAAGGAATTTAAATTTTTTTTTATACGTCTTTTATTTCTTTTGATTAGTCTTGTCCTTATACCTCAAGTATTTTTATATTGGGATTGGAATTATTATTTTATTGATCAAATCAAAACTTGGGGTGAAATTTCTTATATAGTTTTTAATTTACATCAAATTGAATTGGTTAGTTATATACTGACAATAGTTGGTACAATCATATTTTTTTTTATACAAAATGTTTTTGTTATTCTAAATTCTCCTAGATTTAATTTTAAATCTTTGACTAACACAAAAATTAAAAGTTTGAAAGAAACGAGAATAAAAAAAGAACCAGTCATTAAAAATGATTTAAATTTTAATAAGGAGGAATTTCAGGAAAATACTGAGGTAGAAAAAAACTTTAGTAATAAATATAATTCTCCCTCTTTGGATATTTTAGATAACGATAGGAGTAGTAATCATAAAAAAAGGAATCAATCAAATATTGAAGAAAGATCTGACTTATTAGAAAAAGTTTTTGCAGATTTTAGCATCAAAATTAGCGTCGTTAATGTAAAATTAGGTCCGGTTGTTACTCTTTATGAAATTCTTCCGGCTGCAGGAATAAAAATTAATACAATTATAAATCTTGCTGATGATATATCCCGAAGTATGGGTGTTGGTGCTGTTCGAATAGCTCAAATTTATGGAACCCAATACCTCGGGGTTGAAGTGCCTAATGATCAAAGAGAAAGCGTTACAATCAGAGAACTACTTAGTAATGAAAATTTTAAAAGCACATCTCACAAAATTCCTATCTGCATCGGCAAAGATATTTCAGGAAATATTGAGGTTATTGATTTAAGTAAGACGCCACACCTTCTTGTGGCTGGCACAACAGGTTCTGGAAAATCAGTTTTTATAAATACTTTGCTTGCAAGTCTCTTGTATAAGTTTTCACCATCTGAATTAAGATTAATTCTGATTGATCCCAAAATGCTCGAACTTAGCGTTTATAATGACATAGCCCATTTGTTAACACCTGTAGTCACTGAGCCTAAAAAAGCAATCATTGCTCTTAAATGGGTGTGTAAAGAGATGGAAAGAAGATATTCAATGATGAATGAAGAAGGTTCGCGTAATCTAGAAGGATATAATCAAAAAGCATCAGAAAAATTACCTTTTATTGTTGTTTTTATTGATGAAATGGCTGATTTGATGATGACTGCTGGTAAAGAGGTTGAGCATTATGTCCAGCGGCTAGCTCAAATGGCAAGAGCATGCGGGATACACCTAGTAATGGCAACACAAAGACCAAGTGTCGATATTATTACAGGAAGTATCAAAGCAAACTTTCCATCTAGAGTCAGTTTTCAAGTCGCTAGTAAATATGATAGCAGAACGGTACTTGGTGAAATTGGTGCAGAACAACTATTAGGAAACGGCGATATGTTAATGACTAAAAATGGAAGCAACTTAATACGTTATCAATCAGCATTTATTTCAGATGCCGAAGTAAATAAATTAATCAAGGAAATAAAAAGGTCACAACAAGTAAGTTATCTTGACGAATTAGATGAGATAATTAAAAACAATAATGAAAATTTTGACTCTTTGAGTGACGAAGATGAGGAGTTAATTTCCAAATCAATTGATTTAATTAAAAATACTAATAAAGCTTCAACCAGCTTTTTACAGAGAAATTTTCAAATTGGTTATAATAAAGCTGCTAGGATCATGGAAACACTTGAACAAAGAGGAGTGGTTTCAGAGCCAAATCATGCTGGTAAAAGGGAAATATTAATTAATCATTAAAATGTTTTTTTTGGATACAATAGGCATATTAACATCTAACTTTTCTTTAATTAACGACTTTAAATTAGTCAAATGAGTATCCAGTTTATTCATATTTATTTCTTTATCTTTGTGCCACAGAACTTTATATAAAAGATTTTTACAAACACCCTTTTTAAAAATAATTAAATTTATAAAAATTAAATTATGAATATCATTTAAATTAATTTTATTTTGTTGAAATATAATTTGTTGTTTAAAAGGAATATAAAGAAGATTGTTTATTTTATGTTGATACTCTTGACAAATTTTTTCAATAGTTTTTGATAATTTAGAAAATTCAACTGGTGTGCTAGTCTTAAATTTTTTACTAAATGATGAATAGATAAATATTTGATCTGCAACTTTATTAATTTGTATAGTAAAAAGTTTATTATAGTTTTCATCAACAGTTCTCAAAGATAGTAAATCTTTTAATATCGAGTTAACCTGAGCTGATAAAAATTCATCCTCACATTTAATTTCGAAAATCATTTGATTGCTATTTCCTTAAATGGTTTAGGATTAAATAACTTATAATCTAATTTTGTTTCATCACAATTATTAAAGTATAAACTAAGATTTATTTGATTTGATCGTACCCCAATTCTTTTAAAGAAATCAAATTTTCTGCTTTTTTCAATTGTAAAATTAAAGTTATTTATTCTAATCTCATCGTTAATATTTGCGTATTGGTCATACAATTTAATTAAGTTGTAAAAAAATTCTTTGTTTGTTTCTACAGATTGAATATTCTTTCTATTTTGATTATCAACTAAATACAAATTTTGATCAAATTTATATATTAGAGTGTAAAGAAGATCGTTAAAATATTCGTATCTGATATTCTTATTCTGTATAAGAATTAAACCCTCCTGAACTTGCCCATTTTGATAAACTTCTTCAAAATTACAAATAATGGAGCTTGCCATTGATAAGTTATGTACAAAAAAAATTAACAGTATAAGGCTAAGTTTTTTTTTCAAAAATTTTAGATCCAACTCTGATGATGTTAGCTTGATATTTTAGGGCGACTTGATAGTCGTTACTCATGCCCATACTTAATAATAAATTTAAATTAATGCTATCTCTAATTTTGCGCATTTCCCTAAAAAATTCAATTGGGTCCTCATCAAGAGGCGGAATACACATTAAGCCTTTTATGTTTAAACCTTTAAAAATACAATAATCATAAAAATCTTTTACATTTTTTTTTGAAATACCTGATTTTTGATATTCATCTCCAATATTGATCTGAATAAAAAATTCTTTTGTTTTATATATTTTATTTTTTTTTAATTCTTTATGAACTGCTTCAACTAGTTTAGACCTATCTAAGGTTTGAATCGTGTCAAATATTTTTAATGCATCCTTAACTTTATTTGTTTGAAGTGGGCCAATTAAGTGTAGAGCTATATTGTCAGATTTGAAAAATTGGAATTTATTTTTAGCTTCTTGAACCTTGTTTTCCCCAAAAAGTTTATAACCACTATCAATTAGAGATTTAATGTCATCAGTATTTTGATTTTTTGTAACTATAAGCAGCTTTGAATTAAGTCCGATTAGATCATTTTTAATTTGCTGCAAATTAGAATTATTTATGGTCACGTTAATTTCTAGTACGGAGAATATTGAAACCTATTAGCAATACTTGATAAATCGCTAAGAGATTTTAATTCATTTTTAGAAAATTCATTTTTTGGTTTTTCTTCAGGTAAAATTTGGTTTTGTTCTATGTAATTTTCGATCAAATCATAATTTACTTGGATATCAAAGCCTGTTTGTTTTAAATGAAAAACTAGCCTAGAAAGTTCCTCACCAGGATTATCAACCAAATCTTCATATTTAATAATAAGACCATTTAATGTGTCTTTAATATTTGTGTCTGACCAACTTTGATTAAAAATGTGCCAACCCTTTCTATAAATAAAAACTGATTGTTCTTTTGTTTTATATTCAATTGGACGATCATCTGAATTTAACAACTCAATACTTGGACTTGTAAAATTTTTTTTCATAGTTTGATAAATCTTATAAGGATTTTTTACAATAAGTGCGTAACCGCTGGTTAATCTTGGATGAGTAAGTGCTTGTTCATTGCCAGATTGAAAAAAAGCAGAGTTATTTAATATAATTTTGCTTCGCAATTTGTCATTTCTGATGGCTAGTTTAAAAAATTGAATAATATATGAGCTTTTTAGATGATCATTTAGTTCAAAATTTCCCTCAATAAAATTATTATTATTTAAAAGATCTAAAATTATATCGTGATAGTTTTCAATATCATAATTATTATCATTAGATTGCTTAGATAAATAATATTTTAAAAACTGTTCTACGTAGTGTGCGTCGTTTAAATTAAAAGAATTTACCCAAAATAATTTAGAGTTTAATAGACTCCCCGTTTCATATTTTGAAAGTATAGAATGAATGGCATGATGAGAGAGTTTATTGAATATATCAAAATTAATGTTTGCTAATTTCACTAAAGTGTCTAACACATCATCAGAATTATTATCATTTAATTGATTTGCTATTATTTTGGCATAATAGTTCAGTTTAATATTTTGGAATAATTGCACTTTTATATATATAAACTAATGTGAAAAAATATGAATAAAGAAGTAGAAATTTTAAAAAAATATCTTGGAAACAATGAGTATAAAATTGCCGAGGAATACGCATTAAATTTTATTAAACAATATCCTGATCATTACGTTCCTTATTTAATGCATGGAATTTGCTGTATGTCGCTTTATAAATATGCCGAAGCCAAAAATTCCTTTTTAAAGGGCATAAAAATTAAACCCAATGATTTTGCTTTGAATAATAATTTATCAGTAGTTCTTAATTCTTTAGAAGAATTTCAAGAATTAGATCAATACTTAAAGAAGGCAAAATCAATAGAGCCCGAAAATCCATATCCTTTAATACAAGAGGGCTTATTAAATATGAAAAAAAGAAATTTCTCGGAGGCACAACAATTATTTGAAAGATGTATTGTTTTATTTAAGGAAAAAAAAATACCCTTTAATACAACACCTATCAATACTTATTACTGTGAGTCATTAATCGCAAATTTAAATTTTGAAAAATTAAATGAATTTTATATCGAAACTCAAAAAAATGAATTTGATCCTGAGTTATTCTATTTAATTTCAGGCATTAACGAATTTAAAATTGATAGTACGATTATAAAGGAAATAGAGGTTAAATATAAAAACAAAAACTTTAATAATTTATATCAAAAAACTTTTTTTCAATCGGGGATCTATTTTGGTTTAGCTAGATATTGGGAAAAAATAGATAAAACAAAATCTGAATATTATTATCATAATGGAAATAATATAATCAAAAATTTTCAAAGATTTAATTTATTCGCTATTCAAAAAATTATGAGAAAAAGCATGGATATATATTTAAATTTAAAAAAAAATCTCAACAGAATTAATTATCATGAAGAAAGTGGTAAAAATTTAATTTTTATTACTGGTATGCCTAGGTCTGGAACAACTTTGGTAGAGTCAATTATAGCAAGTAATGAGGAAGTATTTTCTGGGGGCGAAATGTCTTCATTATATGATCAATTGACGGAGTATGTAGCAAATAGCGATATATCAGATATTAATTTTACAAAATTAGAAGAAATAGTTGGTGAATATTATAAAAAAGTTAATTACCTCAAAAATGAAAAAACTTTTTTCATTGATAAGCTCCCTGAGAATTATTTTTTTATAGGAGTCATTAACTTACTTTTTCCAAAAGCAAAAATAATTCATATTTCCAGAGATCCGTGGGATAACGCCATCTCTCTTTATAAACAGAGGTACATAAGAAATGTGCATTATAGCAGTGATTTTTTTAGTATTGCTGTTCAACTAGCCAACCATCAAAAAATGATAGAATTTTGGAAAAATAACTTATCTCAAGATCAATTGAAAAAAGTAAAGTTTATTGAGTATGAAGAAGTTATAAAAAATTATTCTAATTTTCATAAATCAATTTTGGATTTCTGTGAGATTGATATCAAGAAATCTATTAACAGAGAGAAATTTTACTCTAATACGGCCAGTATGAACCAAGTTAGATCAGAAATTACTGATAAATCACTAAAAAAAGGAGATTTTGTTGATTATAAGGATCAATTTGAAAGTGACTTACAAGATCAGTTAATTTACTGGAAAAATAAAGTTTAATTAATTAATGTTGCAATTTTGCAACAATTTATATGTTTTTCAGGATTATTACGATTTGGAAATTACAACTAATCTAAAAAAAGCTATTTTTCTGACTGTTTATATTTATAAACGTAAACAAAATTAATCTTAGAAAGGATTAAAAAATGAAAAAAATAGTATATCTATTATCTGCAATCGGTGCTGCTTTTGCCGGTACTGCACACGCAGATATCTCAGTTAGCGGTTCAGCGACTTCTACATATGCTTCGTCTGACGCTAACCAATACGTAAACACTAGCGGTGGAATTGCATTTGCTCTTTCAACAACAACTGCTGGTGGTATGGGCATCTCAGCTGCAGGTGGTATCACAACTGACTTAGAAGGTACAGCTGCAAGAGGTTCTACTGGTTTAACATCTTTAACATTTGCTACAGGTGGCGCTACTATCGTAATCGGTAATGACGTTGCTGCTCCTCAAATTGGTAATGTAGGTGGTGTTGCTGGCGATATGGTTGATCAAGGTCACCAGACAATTAATGCTTCTCCTGCTGTTGGAACTGACGCAGACCAAGACGGTTCAGGTATTAGCTTAACAACTGCTGTAGGTGGTGGTTCATTAACTGCTGTTTACGTATGGGATGGTTCACCATCACTTAGTGGTAAAGGTCAAGGTAACCCTGATGCTGCTGACACCTCAATGGGCTTCTCTTTCTCAATGCCTGCTGGTGCAGCTACATTAACTATTGGTCACTCTACATCAGATGATACATCAAGCGAAAACGATACATTATCAGGTATCACAGTTGCATACCCAGCAATGGGCGGAACTCTATCAGCTGGTTATCAGCAGTCAGCAGGTCAAACTAAAGCAACTGCAATTAGTGCTGCTTACTCAATGTCTTTAGACGCTGATACATCACTTGCTATCGGTATCAAATCTGCTGATGAAGGTGCTCAAGCTGCATCAACAACTGAAGCTAAAATCTCAAGAGCTCTTGGTGGCGGTGCATCAGTATATGCAGAAGTTAAAAGCTCATCAGGTAACTCAACAGGTGTTACAGCTTCAGCTGGTTCTTCTACAACTTTTGCAATTGGAACAAGCGTAGCATTCTAATTTAAAAAGCAATCTATATTTAAACCAGGGATTTACATAATCCCTGGTTTTTTTTTGTTTATTTAGAATTTTTTTCTACTATTCTCTCTTTCAATGATGAGATTTATAATAGTTTTTTCAGCCTATTTGGCATTGATTTCTTGCTCTTCAAACAATCAGGCAAATTTAGAAAAATTTGATAAGGTTTATGGTCGTTGTGATAACCCTCATAGGCAGATGTCAGATAGAGAGTATAATATATGCGTAGCACAAGAAAGGGCAGTGAGTTTAGATAAGGAGCCAATTTCGATCGCAGGTATTTTTAAAAAAGATGAAAATTCAGCTTCATCTCAAGGATCTATTGGTTCAACAATAAATCAATTTCTGTGGCAATCATCATTAAAAGTTTTAACTGATTATCCTTTAAAAAATGTTGACTCAATAGGTGGGTATATTGAAACCGAACCAGTCTATGACAAAGAAAATTTATCTCAAAGATGTACTATAAAAATTACCATTCTTTCAAGTCAATTAATTTCAAATGGTATCGATACCAATATAATTTGTGAACAAAAGCAACAAGACCTATGGATTAGTACTAATGAAGATTTTTCTAATGAAGAAAAAAAATTAAGTTTAAAAATTTTATCTGAAGCACAGAATATAAGTAATACTAATCTAAAGTAAGAATTCAATAATGGTTAATAAAAAATACATTCTTGAAATGTTTCCTTACCCTTCTGGAAATATTCATATGGGTCATGTTAGAAATTATGTCATCGGAGATATAACAGCAAGATATCATAAGCTCAAGGGTGAAACTGTAATTCATCCAATGGGTTGGGATGCATTCGGCCTGCCAGCAGAAAATGCAGCAATTCAATACAAAACCCATCCTAAAGATTGGACGTTATTAAACATTGCTAATATGAAAGATCAACTTAAGAAGCTTGATCTTGATTTAGACTGGGATAGAGAACTAGCTACATGTAATGAAGATTATTACAAACATCAACAAGAATTATTTATAGATCTTTATAATAGAGGCTTAGTATATAAAAAAGATGCTCTTGTAAACTGGGATCCCGTCGACCAAACAGTTTTAGCTAACGAACAAGTAATTGATGGGAAAGGATGGAGGACAGGAGCAACAGTTGAAAAGAAAGTATTGTCTCAATGGTTTTTTAAAATCACTGCCTATGCTGACGAGCTGCTTGATGATTTAGATACTCTGTCTATGTGGCCAGAAAAAGTTAAAACAATGCAAAGAAACTGGATTGGTAAATCTCAGGGTGCAGAAATTAAATTTAGAATATCAAACACTGATAAAAGTTTAAATATATTCACAACTCGACCTGATACTATTTATGGAGCAACTTTTATCGCCATTTCAATAAATCATAGCATCGTAAATTCTGTGCTCAATTCAAATGAAATTGAATCTCTAAATAAAATATTTTCAAACTTAGATGAGAGTAAGGAAAAATATGGGAAATTATTGGATATTAAATGTGAGCACCCTATAACTGGTGAAGAAATCCCAGTTTTTATTGCAAATTTTGTGCTAGATAATTATGGTGAAGGGGCAATTTTTGGTTGCCCAGCACACGACAAAAGGGATTATGAATTTGCAACAAAGTATAACCTCCAGATAAAAAAAGTTGTTGAGTGTCTTGATAAAGATTTGCCTTTTACGGGTGAAGGTATGATTATTAACTCTCCATTGCTCAATGGATTAGACCAGGCAAGGGCTATTCAAAAAATTATAAAATATTTTGAAGAAAATAAAATTGGACAAAAAAAGACAAATTTTAAACTTAGAGATTGGGGAGTATCCAGACAAAGATATTGGGGTTGCCCTATACCTGTGATTTACTATGAAGATGGAAGTTATAGAGTCTTGGACAAGTCTGAATTGCCAGTACTTTTGCCATATGATGTGAATTTAGGCGAAAAAGGAAATGCTCTTCTTAATCAAGAAAACTGGAGAGAGACTTATTGTCAGGTAAAGAAAAAAAAAGCATTTAGAGAAACTGACACACTAGACACTTTTGTAGACTCTTCATGGTATTATATTCGCTTTCTTAATAATGAACATAGTGAACCTTTTAAACCTGAAGATATTGATAAGTATTTACCAGTAGACAAGTATATTGGGGGGATTGAACACGCAATTTTACATTTATTGTATTCAAGGTTTTTCTTTAAAGCTCTAAGAGATATTTACAAATTTAAAGCAAATGAGCCTTTTAAACAACTATTCACTCAAGGAATGATTACTCATAAAACCTATAGTACCGAAAAAAAAGAATGGGTTATGCCTGCTGATGTGGCCTTAGTTGATGGTAATTTAATACATCGTAAGACAAAAGAGAATATTATTGAAGGACCATCTGAAAAAATGTCTAAATCAAAAAAAAATGTAATCGAACCTAAAGAAATATTAGACAGCTTTGGGATTGATGCGACAAGAATTTTTATGATTTCAGACTCGCCACCTGATCGGGAATTAGAATGGACTGATGAGGGTATACAGAGCTCTAAAAATTTAGTTAATCGAATTGAAAGATATTTTCTTCAAGAAGAAACTAATACAACCGAAGATACACTAAAATTAATTGAGAGGTTTGTGCATGAAATGGAAAAAAACATTTTAAATTTTAGTTTAAATAAATGTGTTGCAAATATTTACACTCTCTTAAACTTCTTAGAAAAGAATAAGATTTATCTTGGTAAAAATAAATTAAGTAAAAAAATACTTACTTGTTTATTTCCTATTATACCAAGATTATCTTCTTCACTCTCTGAAAAATTATTTAATATGGAAATTTCTGATCTTCTCTGGCCTGAAGTGAATAAGAAGCTAATTGAAGAAAATGAGATTAATTTACCTATACAAATTAAAGGCAAATTAATCTCAACGATTAATACGAAAAAAGGCTATAATGAGAAAGATTTATTAGAGAAAATATATAAAATTGAAAAAATTAATAATAAAATTACTGGAAAAAAGATTTTAAGAGTTATTAATGTCCAAGATAAAATTATCAATA
>Ga0181567_10003803_pt1 | contig 11152 bp, 13 predicted proteins | sample 101ome_14_FD_133761 | JGI IMG/M metagenome (GOLD analysis project Ga0181567, IMG submission 133761) | Coastal salt marsh microbial communities from the Groves Creek Marsh, Skidaway Island, Georgia - 101403AT metaG (megahit assembly) | ecosystem: Environmental > Aquatic > Marine > Intertidal...
TAGAACTGAACCTAAGTATTCACCATAAACAACTTCATTCTCAATCTCTAAAAGACGATTATATTTCGCTGTTCTTTCTCCGCGAGCTGTTGAACCTGTTTTGATTTGTCCACAATTAAGTGCTACAGCGAAATCAGCAATAAATGCATCTTCACTTTCACCTGATCTATGACTCATTACCGTTGTGTAACCATTTCTTTGAGCTAAACGAACTGTCAACATAGTCTCGCTTACAGAACCAATCTGATTTGGCTTAATCAATATCGAATTTGCAATACCTTTATGGATACCTTCATTCAAAATATTAACGTTAGTAACAAAAAGATCATCACCAACCAGTTGAACTTTGTCCCCAAGCTTTTCTGTTAAAACTTTCCAGCCATCCCAATCATCTTCACTTAAACCATCTTCAATAGAAACTATTGGGTACTTTGCACAAAGATCAACATAATAATTAGCTAACTCTTCACTAGAAAGAGTTCTTCCTTCAGATTCTAGTCTATATCCGCCATCTACCACTAATTCTGATGCAGCGACATCAAGTGCGATTGCAATTTGCTCTCCAGCTTTATAACCAGCTTTCTCAATAGCTTCCATAATAACTTGAATAGGCTCTTCATTTGATGATAAGTCTGGTGCGAATCCACCTTCATCACCTAGTGCAGTATTATGATTTTTAGACTTCAGAATCGATTTAAGGTTATGATACACTTCAGCAGATGCACGTAAACTTTCTGCAAAGTCATCAAAACCAATAGGCATAATCATGTACTCTTGAAAATCTACAGAGTTATCCGCATGCGAACCACCATTGATGATGTTAAGCATTGGAGTTGGAACAACCATAGCATTCGTACCACCTAAGTATCTATATAAAGGCATTCCTAAACTTTTTGCTGCAGCACGTGCAACAGCCATAGAAACACCAAGAACAGCGTTAGCTCCTAGATTAGAATAGTTATCTGTTCCGTCTAATTCTTTCATAGTTGCATCTATAGTTGCTTGATTAAATGGTGAAAGACCAATCAGCGCATCTGAGATTTCATTGTTTACATGTCCAACAGCTTTTAAAACACCTTTACCCATATAACGTTCGCCACCATCACGCAATTCTAACGCTTCACGTTTCCCTGTACTAGCACCTGATGGAACAATAGCACTCTCTACTGTTCCATCGCTTAATTCCACTGTAGCTTTTACAGTTGGATTTCCACGTGAATCCATAACTTCTATCGCACTTACACTGTCTATAAACATTCATCTCTCCAAATTTATTAATAATTGTGATTTTATCGAAATTTCATTAAACTTTATTTAGAGGGGATATTGAGAGTGACTACACCCATATAAAATAGGTGCATATTATTGTATAAAGTTATACTTCTGGATCTATTTCAGCAACTTCAGCAGCTTCCATTACATTTACATTACTGATACCCATTGCAACTTTAATTTTTTCTTCTATTTCACTTGCTAAGTCTTTCTCATCTTTGAACTTAGCTTTTACATTTTCTCGTCCTTGTCCTAATTTCTCTTCACCATATGAGAACCAAGCTCCACTTTTGTCTATTACATCTAGCTTCACACCATAGTCAACCAATTCACCCTCTTTAGATATCCCTTCGCCAAACATAATGTCAAATTCTGCTTGTCTAAATGGTGGTGCTACTTTATTCTTAATAACTTTAGCTTTTACTCGATTACCAATCTGGCTTTCACCTTGTTTTAAAGATGCAATACGACGTACATCTATACGAACTGAAGAATAAAACTTCAAAGCATTCCCACCTGTAGTTGTTTCAGGTGACCCATATCCCATCATACCAATTTTCATACGAATCTGATTGATAAAAATAACCGTACAGTTCATTTTCGAGAGAATACTTGTTAATTTACGAAGAGCTTTTGACATTAAACGTGCCTGAACTCCAACATTTTGATCCGACATTTCACCTTCTATCTCTGATTTAGGCGTTAAAGCCGCTACTGAATCTACAACAATTAAGTCCACAGCTCCACTTCTTGCAACTGTTTCAACAATATCGAGAGCTTGTTCACCATAGTCTGGCTGTGACACTAAAAGATTTTCTACATCTACTCCAAGATTTTTTGCATACACAACATCAAGTGCATGTTCAGCATCTATAAACGCACAAACTCCACCTTCTTTTTGACATTCAGCAGTAATTTGAAGAGCTAAAGTTGTTTTCCCTGAACTCTCAGGACCATAAACCTCAATTATTCTACCCTGTGGAACACCACCTATTCCGAGTGCTAAATCTAAACCGATAGAACCTGTACTTATTGATTGAATAGGTTCAATCTCTTTATCACCTAAGCGCATTAAAGCACCTTTACCGAAAGCTTTATCAATTTGCTTAATTGCCAAGTCTAATGATTTTTGTTTATTTGCGTCCATCGAGAGCTCACTTCATTTAAATTTTGAAAATTCTATAATATTTTAAATGCAGAAGAAAAAAATATGTCATTTTGTCATATTTGCTAATTCTAAAGATTCTTTGTAATTGGATTTTATCTTTATTTTCTTAATTTATAGTACCATACGATATAAAAAGAGATATGGAATATTTATGAAAAATTTTAAAATTTTACTTGCTTCAATTATTTCAATAGTTATGTTTTCGGGCTTCAGTTTTGGAAGTTTTAGCAATGATAGTGATGATGAAAGACGTGCAAAAAGGGTAGCTGAAAGCAGAGAAGCTCTTGAGTTACTAGTAAAAGAAGAACCTAAAGCTGAAAAAGAGATTGTAAATGCATACGGAATCGCTACATTCAAAAACTACGGAATGAGCATGATGATGATGTCAGCAGATGGGGGAAGAGGATTAGCATACTCAAACAAAACCAAAAAAGTAACATTTATGAATATGGCCTCAGGTGGAATGGGTATGGGACTTGGTGCAAAAGAGTACTATTCTGTATTTGTTTTTGATGATGAAAAAGCTTTCAATGATTTTGTTGAAGATGGCTGGGAGATTAATTCAGAAGCTGACATCTCTTTCACTCAAGATGATAATGGTGAAAAGCTCAATGAATCATATAGCGTCGCCAAAGGCGTTAAAGTCTATAAAGTAACGAAAAATGGTGCTATTTTACAAATGAATATGCATGGTAGTAAATACTGGAAATGCAAAGATCTAAATTAAACTCACTTAACAAGGACAATTCATGAAAAAGATTGTACATTTATTACTTATTTTGTTTTCATCTTTTTTTCTATCAGCTTGTGTTGTAACTGGTACAACTCCTACAAATAAGAGTCAAAAAAATGAACTAAGAAAAGAGAGAATTGCAGATAGCAAAAAAACTTTACAAATGCTGTATAAGTCTGTACCAAGTGCCAAGAGTTCCATTCAGTCTGCATATGGATATGCAACATTTAGTAATGTAGGTGTAAACCTCATTTTAGTTTCTGCTGAAGGTGGAAAAGGACTAGCGCACAACAATAAATCTGGAAAAAATATTTATATGAATATGGGATCTGGAGGGCTAGGTTTTGGTCTTGGAGTCAAAGACTTTAGAGCAATTTTTGTATTTGAAAATAAAAAAGTATTTGATAATTTTATCCATAAAGGTTGGGAAGCAAATGCTCAAGCTGATGCAGCAGCAAAAGCTGGCAAAAAAGGTGCAGCCATTGCTGCAGCAGTTACAGTAGCTCCCGGGATTAAACTATATAAACTTACACAAAACGGCTTAGCACTCCAAGCTACAATACAAGGAACTAAATATTGGAAAGATAGTGACCTTAACTAAACTGTTATTATCTTCTTCAGGGATTATTCTATGAAGAAAACTTTAATAGCTCATTCACCAGACGCTGATGACATTTTTATGTACTATGCAATTAAATTTGGTTGGGTTAATTTAGATGGTGTATTTTTTAAAAATATTGCTAAAGATATACAAACACTCAACGAAGATGCCTTAGTAGGTACTTATGATGTTGTAGCTATAAGTTTTGCACTTTATCCACATATAAAAGAAGAGTATGCATTACTTCGAACAGCTGTTAGCTTTGGTGAAGGATATGGACCAAAAGTTATCAAAAAAAAAGATACAAAACTCAAAAGAAATTTCAAAGTTGCTTTAAGTGGAAAACACACTACAAATGCTATGTTATTTAGAATTAAATATCCAGATGCACGTATTGAATATATGAACTTTTTAGATATTGAAAATGCTGTTTTAAGTGGTCAAGTTGACGCAGGTGTTTTAATTCATGAATCAATCCTTACTTTTGACAATCAACTAGAAGTAGAGATCGAGATGTGGGATATTTGGCAAGAACTTGCAGGAGAAGAGCTACCTCTACCTCTTGGTGGAATGGCTATCAGACGCTCGCTTCCTTTGAATCGCGCTATAGAATATGAAGCAACATTAACAAAAGCAGTAGATGTAGCACGAAAACATAAAAAAAGACTCTCTGAGATGTTACTTGAAAGAGATTTAGTACGCATAGATTCAAAAACTCTAGATACTTATCTTGAACTCTATGCGAATGATGATTCAATTACACTAAGTGAACTTCAATACAAAGCTATTGATAAACTCTTTGAAATTGGGTATACACATGGCTTCTATGACAGACCAGTTTGTGTAAAAGACTTCCTAATACCAACAGAGTATGAAAAACTAAGGAATTCATAGTGGAAGCGAAACTTGTATCACTTGGAATTGAAACATTTAAAATGGCACTTTATTTAGCACTTCCCGGACTTCTTACTGGTATGCTTCTTGGACTTGCAGTATCTATTTTCCAGGCAACAACTCAGATCAATGAGATGACACTCTCATTTATCCCTAAAATTATCGGTGTTGTTATTGTAATTGTTTTAACTATGCCTTGGATGCTTAACTCGATGACAGACTTCTCAACTAATATTCTCAATATGATTCCAGAATTTGTTGAGTGATGACTACAAAAAAAATCAATTTTTCAAAATATTCATCTATAAAAATTGGTGATGAAATTGAAGTAAATGTACTTGAAGAGAAATCTGATTATTCTGAAAACTTCTACCTTTTAGGTGGATGCAATAATACTCTTATTGGATTAAACCCACCTCCACTTATGGTTCTGTCAAAAAAATATGATTATATAAAAATTGAGAATGGAATCTTGAAAATTGGAGGTGCTACACCTTCAGGAAAAATTACCTCTTTTTGCAAAAAACATGACATCGCAAATTTTGAGCTAACCTCTCATCTTCCTGGAACCCTTGGTGGTTTAGTTTATATGAATGCTGGTCTTAAAGAGTATGAGATATTTGAATATTTACTTAGTGTTGAAACAACTGTTTCAAAGTTAGAAAAAAATGATATAAATTTTTCTTACAGGCACACAAATATAATCGACCCTATTTTAGAAGTTTGTTTTGAACTTCATCAAGGATTTGATCCAAAAAAAGTAGTGATGTTTAAACAGATGCGTTCGAATCAGCCATCTACTCCAAGTGCCGGAAGTTGCTTTAAAAATCCGCCAGGAGATTATGCAGGAAGACTAATTGAAGCTGTTGGATACAAAGGTAAAAGAATTGGAGATATGGAATTTAGTACAGTTCACGCAAATTTTTTGGTAAATCATGGCCAAGGACAATTTGAAGAAGCTATAGAGCTCATTCAAAGTGTCCAAAAAAAAGTATATCAAGAGTTTTCAATTTGGTTAGAGTGTGAAATAATAATCCTCGATATCAACTACATGGGAGAAAATTCACCTCTTAATAATCCTAAAAGCGAATCATAGCTCCAAAATAAAATCCTGAAAATTCTAAGTCAGCTTTCCCTTCTAGATCTGCTTCATCGATATCATATTTTTGTATTCTATACCCTAATTCTAAAGCTGGCTGAATTACAGGAATCATATCTAAAGTATAATCCACTTTTAGACGTGCATCATATACTGTTGATGAGCTATATTTTATAAATTTAGCGTCTGCTTCAAATCCAAGTTCAGTAGAAGGAACTTCAAAACGCAATCTTGTGTATATTAATGGAAGTGGCAACAATTCAGATTTTGAATATGTTGAACCAGTCCCTGAAACAGGTGTGACACCACTTACAGTATAACTTGTATCCATAAGCTTTATATCAAGACCAAGATCCAGTGTTATCCAAGCTGTGTTGTCTAAGATGTTATAGTAAGGGATAATGTCATATTGTTTCATATCTAATTCTGTTGGTGAATTATTTGCTCCTGTAAAATTTTTAAAATTTCCATTTGCTATACCTTTTGTATTTATACTTGCATACTCAAGTCTTAAATTAGGAACAACAGGTACAGGATGTTTAATCAAAGCCCATAGATATCCATTGTTTGTAGAGTTTTGAGTTGAGACATCATTCGCAGTGACACCACTCGCTGTATAAGAGACTTTTCCTTTCGCTTCACTATTCCAAATACCTGCTCCAAGTTCAACACGTGTGAAGTCTGCGCTAACTATTGTAGTCATTGCCAAACTTACCATAAGTAATCGTAAAATTTTAATCATCGTTTTTTACCTTCTTGTGAAAAATTTTCGTGATTATAGCAAATTGTAAAGAGGAATTATAAAGATACTCAGAACAGAGAGTTCTAAGTATACAAAGGAGTAAAATTTATGTAATTTAGTTACATAATTAATGTGTGGAATTAACTTACTGAAGCAATAGCAGCATCATAGTTTGGTTCTTCTGTAATTTCAGGAACAAGCTCTTTATATGTTACAACTCCATTTTCATCAACTGCAAAAATAGCTCTACAAGTAACGCCAGCAAGAACAGAACCACCTAAAAGAACTCCATAAGCATTTGCGAAATCTTTATTTCTAAAGTCAGATGCTACAGTTAACTTATCGATTCCCTCAGCTGAACAAAATCTTCCAGATGCAAATGGTAAGTCTAATGAAATTACAACAGTTTTAACACCCTCAAGTTGAGCAGCTTTTGCATTAAAGTTACGAGTTTCCGTTGCACATACACCAGTATCCAAAGAAGGAACAACAATTAAAAGTTGCTTCGTGCCTTGTGCTCCACCTACAACAACATCTCCTAGACCTTCTGAGTTTACTACCGTGACTTCAGGTGCTTTATCACCTACATTTATCTCATTTCCTAATAACTCTACATCTTCACCTTTGAATTTTGTAGTTGCCATTCTGGCTCCTTAAATAAAATCTAAATACCTTTCAGCATTTTTGAAAAAAAAGTATATGTTAAATCGGATAAAGTCACTCTTATTTCAAAGTGACTTGCAATTCACTAAGCTGAACTTAAGTGTTAGCTACCTAAAGTGAACTTTTTGGTGAAATATCAATGGCATCTAACTCTGAGAACATCTTCTGTTTATACATCTCAACAGCAACTCTACCAACCATAGCAGCATTATCAGAGCAATATTGTAATTCACTTAAAAACAATTTAGCATTATATGGAGCTAACAACTTCTCTATCTCAGCGCGTAAATACAAGTTTGCACTAGCTCCACCAACAATTGCAAAACTTTGCGGTTTTTGCAGTTTAAAATATTTTTTAAGCTTCATAGTAAGATGCTTGGTCGCAATATGCTCAAATGATGCTGCAATATGCTTATAAGCCTCTTTATCTTCGCCGGCTTCATCAACTGCTAATCGAACAGCATTTTTAAGTCCAGAGTATGAAAAAGCAATAAGAGGAGACTGATGAAGTGGAACTGTAAAGTTGTATTTTGTTCTATCTCCATTTTTTGCAAGTTCTTGAATCAAAGGTCCACCAGGATACCCTAAGCCCATCATCTTTGCTACTTTGTCGAAACTCTCGCCAAACGAATCATCCATGCTCTTGGCAACTGTCTTGATCTCACTCAGCGACTTAACTTCCATAACTTGTGTGTGTCCACCAGAAACGAGCAAAACAGTGAGAGGAAACTTTTCTTCCTTTTCAATAAAGAGTGAATAAATATGCCCAACAAGATGATTAACTCCAATCAATGGAAGGTTCAATGCAACAGCAATCGCTTTTGCCATTACAAGACCTTCAACTAAAGTAACTGCCAAACCTGGAGACGTAGTTACGGCAACTGCCTTTAAATCTTCAAAATAATCTTTAGTCTGCGCTAAAATTTTTGGAAGAGCTTCAGCATGTAATCGTGCTGCTAATTCAGGTACAACACCCCCATATACCGAGTGCTCTAATTCTTGAGATATTTTTTTATGAAAAACAAGCTTTTTTGTATCAATTTCAGTTATCGCTATCGCACTATCATCACAAGAACTTTCAATACTCAAAATCATGTTTATTCGTCTCTACTCTTTTTATCCCAAATCGCTAGACCAATAACAAGAACTGCTAACATAACAAACATAACACTCCAAATAAGGAGATCCCCACCTGAAGCTGCTTCTTCAATATTTACTGTCATATACTTCTTCGAACCTCTTTATCAAGCTCAAAAACCTCAGCAATTGATCTTGGTGAATGAAAATGTTTTTCGTATGCCTGAATAATTGTTTTACTTATATCCATAAAACCTATCTCTTTATTAACAAACTTTTCTATTGCTCTTTCATTTGCAGCATTTACAATTACACCACGATTAGGGTTCTCTAAAAGATCTTTTTTAATCTCCCAAACAGGATATCTATCTGAAGTAATTTCTCGAAATTCTAACGAACCCACTTTGATAAGATCAACTGGATCTAAAATCTGCTGATCCATTGTTTGATTGACTGCATATGCAATTGGGAGTTGCATATTTGCATGAGCAAAGTGTGCAGTGGTTGAACCATCTTTAAAATCTATAAGTGCGTGAATAAGTGATTTGGTTTCTATGATGGCATCATAATCTCCTTTTCCAAAGAGCCATCTTGCCTCTAAGAGTTCGAACATTTTATTTACCATTGTTGCACTATCAATAGTTATCTTCTGCCCCATAGACCAGTTTGGATGCTTTTGAGTATCTGCCAAACTTGCATTATGTAGTTTCTTTATATCCCAATCTCGAAATGCTCCACCGCTCGCAGTAATGATCATTTTTTGTATTGCTTTTTCTTGAACAAGATACCAAAGACCAAAATGTTCCGAATCTATAGGTTGAAGTTTAGATGTATCTATAAACTTACCTGCTGCAACAAGAGACTCTTTATTTGCTAATGCAATCCTTTTTCCACATTCTATCGCTTTGAGCGTAGGCCGAAGCCCTAAAAACCCAACAAGGGCATTAACAACCAAGTCACTTTTCGAATCTTCTATGGCTTCAAGAATTTTTTCTTTACCAGCAAAAACATTTGGATGATTCACTTTATGAAGATCATTTTCATCTGAAATAACAACAAGCTTAGGTTTATGTTCTTGAATCTGCTGATTTAAAAGTTTTATGTTTTTCCCAGCAACAAGTGTTTCAACTTTTAAATCAAATTTTTTCGCAACCTCAAGCGCATTAACACCGATAGAGCCCGTTGAACCAAGAAGTATCAACTACACTAAACCTCTAAGAAGAACAAGCATTACAATTCCACCAAAAAGATACCCATCAATTCTATCAAGTACACCACCATGACCTGGAAGTATATCTCCACTATCTTTCACATCGGCAGCACGTTTGAGTGAACTCTCAAAAAGATCACCAAAAATAGAACTTGTTGCTACAAAAATTGAAATTAAAAGTGATACCATAAAATCAACCACAAACAATCCGATAAACATACCAGAAAGTGTTGCTACAGCTATACCACCAAGAACTCCTTCCATGGTTTTGTTTGGACTGGTTTCACAAAAAGGAGTTTTTCCAATACTTTTTCCAACTGCATACGCACCAACATCTGTCATTGCCACAACCACCAAAAGCCATAGTAATGAAAGTACCCCATACTCTTGGTACATCGTAAATATAAATAAAATGCCGGCTGTTGGATAAATAAATGGGAAAAAACTCTTCCACTCAAGCTCTTTATTGTAAGCGATAGCACCAGCATAAGCAACACCAGCGAGCACAAAAAGATCATCTCCATAAGGATATATAGCAGCTATGATCCACAATCCAATCCCATAAAGATACAAAGACTCATCTTCGACCCCAAAAAGCATTACCGCTTCTTTGAAAGCTAAGATATATATTACACCAAAAACAAGCCACATCACAAAAAAGTTATCAATCAGACCTATAACTAAAACAGCTGCTAATAATGCTAGCCCTGTTGTAATCCTCTCTCTATGGTCTTCAAAAATGTCCAGCATGGATCAATCCTCATTATTTCTTGTCGCTAATTATATCTAAAAGTGCTTACCTCTTCTTTTTAGTGATATAGATCATAAAAGATAACGAAACAATAAAAAGTGATGTCCCTATCATTAAATAGAGCGCATTTACGAGTTTGTCATAGTTTTCAATAGCAATTTTAAATACAACCATTAAAGTCTCAATTGAAAGAGCAATGAGTATTGTTACCAAAAATTTTGTCAGGGTTTTAATCTCGATTTTAGAGTCTTTAATATAACTTTTAAAATAAACCTCTTGTTCTAAAATAGTCTTAGCTAAATCAAAAATCGCTAGGCCTAATGTTGTTGCGATAACTGGCTTAAATATTGTATCGATCCCTAATTTGTTTTGCATCAAATTTGTCACAAAATCAACCCCAGCATAGATAATTGCAACAAGTGAAAGAAACATCATAAAAAATCCAGTGATCACATAAAAAGACTTTGTTACGGTACTAAAAAATTTGTTTTTTTCAATAAGACCGAGTCTTTCAAGAAGTATCTCAAGATCAAAATCTAAAAACACAATCTCATCTGATTCTTTTTTAGAAACTGTTATACAAGTTGTACCTGTTGTAGCACTTTGATAAGGTTTTGTAAAAGCAAAACCATTTTCCTTAATGTCTAGTTTTTTAATCAAATACTCTCGATCTTTATCGATCTCATTTGAATCTTTTTTTGATCTGTAAATATTGCTTGAAGTTTGTTTTTTTGTTTGACAATCAATAATATAAATGAGTTCCAAAGATGGAAAACTCTTAAAAAGCTTTTTAAAATTTTCACCAATTTGACTTTTGAGAATATGTTGTTTTTCTAAAGTATCTTCAATAAATGTTTCAATTTTTTCTTGATTTTGATGATAAATCTCTATGTATTCTCGCATCTTATCCTCCTAATAAATATTTAAAAATTATAACTAAGA
>Ga0181567_10003804_pt1 | contig 11150 bp, 9 predicted proteins | sample 101ome_14_FD_133761 | JGI IMG/M metagenome (GOLD analysis project Ga0181567, IMG submission 133761) | Coastal salt marsh microbial communities from the Groves Creek Marsh, Skidaway Island, Georgia - 101403AT metaG (megahit assembly) | ecosystem: Environmental > Aquatic > Marine > Intertidal zone...
CCGCAATGCGAAATCGAGTTATCCACACCTTTACTGGAATTTAACGCAATTGTTTCGGTGTCGTGGTCATGGATACGCAGAATACACCCAATGCACCCGACGCCGCGCCCCAGGGCATGGAGCGTCGAATGGTGCTCCGTCTGTTGTCGCACTGGCGACAATGGTGCGGCGACAATCAGTTTCCGTCTTTCACCGACGTGAACCCGGTCGAAATGGCGGAGATATGGGATTACTGCTTCGTGCTGGATTTCGTCGGTTACGAAGACGACCCCATCGTCCGCACGGTCGGCGACAAACTGCAGCAGTACATGGACGAGCCTGTCAGCAACTGTCTGCTGTCTGAGGTGCCGCCGCGGACGTTGATCGAGAACGCGGCGGGCTACTATCAGGAGATTCTTTCCCGGGGCGTGCCGATCTCGCGCGGCGGGGAGTTTGTGAAATACGACGGCATGAAGGTTCTGTACCGCAGCATCATCCTGCCGATGAGCGACGATGGTACGGTCGTCTCCGGTCTTCTCGGCGCCGCGAACTGCCGCGAAGTACCGAACGAGTAACGCCGCGGTTCGGGGACCCGGAGCAAGCCATGTCAGATATGAAAGCCTTCGAAATTCACACATTCCAGAGTGGAAAGTGGAAGATCGATTCGGTGTTTGACGATCGCGATCTGGCGCTGTTCGAAGCGCAACGCATGGACGAAAGCGGCCGGTATACCGGCATCCGGGTCATCGAGGAAATCTACGTCGAATCGACCCAGGAAACGAAAACCCGGACCATTTTCCGCGGCAGCAAGGTCGAGCAGGCAAACGCCGAACAGCTACAAAAGGCGAAACAGACGCGGGCCAATGCCGCCAAGGCCAAAAAGAAGCCGCAGGGTGACGTTGCGCAACGCAAGGCAGCTGCCAAGCGCCGGAAGGTCAAAAAGAAATCGAACCCGGTGCGGTTGATCGTGATTACGCTGATCATCGCCATCGCGGCAGGCGGCGCGATGTTCGGCCTGCAATTCGCCCAGGGCATGTAACCCGCCGATTTCGCTTTCCGCCGGCGGTCCGACGGGCTAAAACGCGCCCGCTATGACCGTCAAAATCCGAAAGTTTCTCGAAGAACGTCAACCCGACACGCCCTGTCTGGTCGTCGATCTCGACGTGATTGCGCAGCGCTACGCCGATCTGGTCCGCGCTTTGCCCAATGCCGAGATCTTTTACGCGATGAAAGCAAATCCGGCGAAGGAAGTGATCAGCCTTCTCCACGGACTCGGCGCCTGTTTCGACACCGCCAGCATCTTCGAGATCGAGGCATGCCTGGATCTCGGCATTGGCCCCGAAAGGATCGCGTTCGGGAATACCGTTAAGAAGGAACGCGATATTGCGAGGGCGTACGAATATGGCGTCCGCCTGTTTGCCTTCGATAGCCGCGCGGAACTGTCGAAGCTGGCTTCGGCGGCGCCGGGCGCCGACGTTTGTTGCCGGGTGTTCATGGACGGCGCCGGTTCGGACTGGCCGCTGTCCCGGAAATTCGGATGCGAACCGATGCAGGCGGTGGAAATGTTGAAGGAGGCCGGCGACGCCGGGCTGGTGCCGGCGGGAGTGTCGTTTCATGTCGGTTCCCAGCAGCGTGACCCCGGACAATGGGATGTCGCGATCGAACAATGTGCGGCCGTATTCGAACAGCTTTCCCAAAGCGGCGTTGAGCTGACGCTGCTCAATATCGGGGGCGGATTTCCGGCCAGCTACCGGCAACCGATCGAAAGCGCGGACGCCTACGGCGCTGGCATACGCGATTCGCTGGTTCGTCATTTCGGCAACAGGCCGCCCCGCATCATCGCGGAACCCGGACGCTACATCGCGGGCGACGCCGGCATCATTCAGACCGAGGTTGTGCTGGTCGCGGAAAAATCCCGGGAACCGGACCGTCGCTGGATCTTCCTGGATGTGGGAAAGTTCGGGGGTCTGCCCGAAACCTTCGAAGAAGCCATCCAGTACCGGATCACGACTCCCCATGACGGTGGGCCCGAAGGCCCCGTTGTGCTGGCCGGTCCTACCTGCGACGAAGTCGACGTTCTGTACGATGCAGCAGGTTACACCCTGCCGCTTGTTCTGGCCGCGGGCGACAGGATCGAAATTCTGAGCGCGGGCGCATACACTGCGACCTATTCCGCCGTCGGGTTCAACGGGTTCCCGCCGCTCAGCGAGTATTATATCTGACTGAGGGGTGCCCGTCGGTCGGTGCGGCTGGATTGCCGCGCGAAGCCCCCCTAAACTCCCCGGGAAATCAATTGGAGCGACCAATGAAACTTTACGGCTTTTCCCGCTCGTCGGCGGCCTTCCGCGTCCGCATCGCCCTGAACCTGAAAGGCATTGCATGGGAGCACATCAATATCAGTCTTCCCGACGGCGATCAGTTCGACGACAGCTACAAGACTCTCAATCCGCAGGGACGGGTGCCGACGCTGATCGACGGCGACAACGTTCTGTATCAGTCGATGGCAATTCTGGAGTATCTCGAAGAAACTCACCCGGAACCGGCATTCCTGCCGTCAGATCCGGTGGGCCGGGCCCGTGTGCGTGGACTGGCGGACATCATCGCCTGCGACATTCATCCGCTGAACAATCTCGCCGTCCTTAAGTTTATGTCGCGCGAAATGGGAGCGGACAAGGATGCCGTCAACGTTACCTGGTATCAGCACTGGATCTACGAGGGATTCAACGCGCTGGAGGCACATCTGGCGGCGGACAGCGAAACGGGCACCTTTGCCCATGGCGACGCGCCCGGGCTGGTCGATATCTGTATCGTTCCGCAGGTGTTCAACGCCCAGCGCTATGAATGCGATCTGTCGCCTTATCCTCGGCTGATGGGGATTTTCGCAGAATGTATGAAGCTGGAGGCTTTCGACAACGCTCAGCCGTCGAAGCAGCCCGACTGACCTATATCCGCATTCTCGGTATTGCGCCGCCGGTGACGTTCTCGACCGAATAAGAACCGTTTACTTTTTCGCAGCCCTGGCCTCTGCGACGATGGCGCGCAGGGATTCGAGATCGCGCCCGCCGCGCAGCAGCGTATCTCCGATCACGAAGGACGGCGTGCCGTTCAGTTTCAGCTTTTCGGCAAGCGCGTAGTTTTTGCGGATAATCGCATCGACTTCCGGACTCTTCATGTCCTTGTCCAGTTGCGCCGTATCCAACCCGACCGATTTCGCCATGCGCAGGATCGAGGCCCGGTCGAAGGAGGAATTCGCTTCCATCATGACCTTGTGGAAGGCGAGATACTTGCCCTGCTGTCGCGAGGCGATCGCGGCGCGTGCGGCGAGGACTGAATTCGGCCCCAGGATCGGCCATTCCTTGTACACGCGACGGATATTCGGATCCGTTTTGACCAATTCGTTCACGATGGGATGGATACGCTTGCACACGCCGCAGCGGTAGTCGAAGAATTCCACGACGGTGACGTCGCCCTTTGGGTTGCCGCCTACAGGCGCATCCGGGTCGTTGAATATTTCCGCTTTGCTGGCAGCCAGAATATTCTGGTCGGCCCGCGCTTCGGCAAGGCGCTGCTTTTCTCGCAGGCGTTCGATCGCCTGTGTGATGATTTCCGGATTCTCCAGAATGTAATCCCGGACGATGCCTTCGAACGCTTTTTTCTGTTCGGCGGAAATAGTGCCCGAACCGGCCGGCTGGGCTGCGGCGGGGCCGGTCAGGACGATCACGGCGGAGAGCATTGCAGCGGAGATGGTGGACAGAAACTGGTGTTTGGAAAGGAACATATCTGATCGTACTCTCGGTTTGAACATGCCGGTTGCCGAGCCTCCGCGCAGCCGGTTCGATTGAGGCATATCGTATCAGGATTGGGACCGGGGGTCACAATCGCTTGATTAAACCGACATTAAACTTCGGCAAGGGTTAACGGCGTTGCCGGTCGCGCGCCCGTTTGGCCGTGGCCTCGATATCCTGCGCGCGCAGCCAGCCTGGTGAATTCTCGGGCAGAATGCGCATTGCCTTGCTGGCCTGGCCCCGGGCGTCGAGGAATCGGCCAAGCAGCAGGTGGTATTCCGCCAGGGCGAGCGAGGATATGCCCAACTGCCCGTTGCGGCCATAGGCCGTCGCCGCCAGTTGCCAGGACAGCGGCATGAACCGGTCGTAGCGCAGCGCCTGTTCCAGATTGCCGACGGCCGATTTGATAAGATCCGGCCGATTGAGTTCTATCTGTACGTGCGCCAGTCCAACACGCAGCAGAGGCTGTTGCGGGCGAAGGTTTACCGCGCGTTCATAGTCCGGCAACGCTTCCGTGAGCTTGCCATTCTCGAACAGGATCTGACCCCGCAGTTCATGAAAATACGGATCGTCCGGCGCCTGGCTGATCAACCCATCCATCAGTTCCAGCGCTTCGTCCATTCGGGAATCGCGGTAAAAGGCCATGGCCCGGGCATAGCGGGCACTGACCGAAGAATCGTCGGCCGCGTATTCCTTTAGGGTCTGGCTTGGCGGATTGATGAAGCCTTTAAGCTTGGCGACCATGCGATCGTGCATTGCCTTGACGAGGCTCGGCAACTGATTGCCTGAATACCGGGAATTTTCGACATGCTTGCGAACAAACGCGATCCGGTCCTGTGTCAGCGGATGCGTAACCACATAGGCGTCCTGCCGCGCGCGCACCAATAGTTCCTGATCCTGCAGGAGTTCGAAGAATTCCAGCAAACCAGTCGCCGATGTGCGGGTCTGATCCAGAAGGTCCACGGCCACCTGATCCGCGGACCGTTCCTGTGTGCGCGAAAACTTCAGCAAATTCTTCAGCGCGATGTCGCTGCCTTTCGCGCTGGTGGCGGCTGCGACGCCACCGTCCTTCGCCAGCACACCCAGCGCAAAGCCGATGATCTGGCCGATCAGCGCCTGATTCCGGGCATCGTCCAGTGCACCGCTCAGCCGGGCCAGATGGCCGCCGGTGATATGGCCGATTTCATGGGCCAGCACGCCCACGATCTGTTCCGGGCGGTCCGCCGACATCAGCAGCCCGCTTGTCATGAATATCCGCTGGCCCCGGGCGACGAAGGCGTTCAGCGCCTTGTCGTTCAAGATATGCAGGCCGACGTCCTGCGGTTCGAACCCCGCCGCCCTCAGAAGTGGCGAAGCATAAACGCGGATGGTATGTTCGATTTCGGCATCGCGAATACCGGCTGCCCCTGCCGGATTGGGTGCCAGCGCCAAATGCAGCGATAGGATCGCGACGACAGCGCCGACGACTGCCAAGGAGGAAATTGCATTGCGCACGGGCGAAACTTTCTCTCGTAACATTATAAGTAGGTGGCGGTTCCGGGTCCGTCAATCGATCGGAGCGGCCCTCCTCGGAGGAATGCTCGCCGCCTGCGGCAGCGACGGCCCACCCGAGGGGCAGGTCGGTTTCGTTTCGTCGGATTTCGGCGGCGTCGTGTCGGACGAACCGCGCTCCGCGCTGATCGGGCGCGATATTCTGTCTTCCGGCGGCAATGCGATCGATGCCGTCGTGGCGACCTATTTCGCCCTGTCGGTGACGTATCCCGGCGCTGCGAGCCTTGGCGGGGGTGGGATGTGCGTGGCGTTCCGCGGTGAAGGCGAGACGATCGAGGCAATCGATTTCCGGCCTGCGCTGTACGAAATGGACGGGAAGGCAGCGATGATTCCCGGCGTCGTACGGGGAATGTTCGCGCTTCACGCCCGTTACGGGCGTCTGCAATGGGAAGCCCTGCTGCTTCCAGCCGAGCGGCTAGCAAGATTCGGCAATCCGGTATCCCGTGCCTTCGCCCGCCGACTGGCGGCGGTACCCACGGACGGGTTGGCCGACCCGACGGTCCGGCGTCTTTTCGCCCCGTCCGGCAAGACGATTGTCGAAGGCGACGTGCTCAGCCAGTTCGAACTCTCTGCATCCCTGGCCCGTATCCGGCTAAGAGGCCCGGGCGATTTCTACGCCGGCGACTTCGCGAAACTTCTGGCGCAGGATATTGGCGCGGCGACGGGCGTAGACGTGCCGGTGTCGACGTTCCGCGACTACCGGCCGAAATGGCTGAAAACCGAAAAGATCGATATTGGCAAGGACGAACTTCATCTCCCCGGAAATGCGGCCGGTACCCGGGCGGCTGCGTTGTGGCGGGGCGTGGCTTCAGGATCCGCGCGGCAGGGACAGGCGCCTTACGACAGCGCCGGTTTCGTCGCGGTCGACAGGCAGGGCGGCGGCGCGGCCTGTGTGGTATCCACCAACGGTACGCTCGGCGCGGGCCGGATGATCGGGTCGAGCGGCATTCTGATGGCGGCGCCTCCGCGCGGGGACGCCTTCCCCGGCGTACCGATGCTGCTGGTCAACCGGCCATTGAAGGATGCCCGCGGCGCGGCGAGTGGCTCCGGCGGCGCGGGCGGCGCGAGCCGGGCAATCGGCGCCGCGCGGAAAGCCTTCGACGATGACACCGACCCCGAAAAGGCATTCGGACCCGCGGACGGCGCCGACGGCCGGGCCGGACTGATCCATTGTCCGAAAGGCGCGCGTGAAAATCCCGATTCCTGTCGTTTCGCGGCCGATCCTTTCGGTCATGGACTGGCCGTCAGCGCGGCGCTCTGAACGATGGCGCTGAAGAAATCGACCCGGGGGCAGGTGCCGCCGTTCATCGTCATGGACGTCATGCGGGAAGCCAACCGGCTGGAAAGTGCCGGGCGCGATATTCTGCATCTTGAGGTCGGACAACCTTCCACGGGCGCGCCTTCGAAGGTCATCGCCGCCGCGCAGCATGCCCTGATAAACGACAAGCTCGGATATACCGAAGCCCTTGGGATCGATCCGCTGCGGCGTCGGATCGCCCGATATTATAGCGACACGCACGATATCGACCTTGCCGAGGACCGCGTGATCGTCACGACCGGTTCGTCCGGCGGTTTCATGCTGGCGTTTCTCGCGGCCTTCGATGTCGGCGACCGCGTGGTGTTGGCCGATCCCGGATATCCGGCCTACCGTAATATCCTGGCGGCGTTGGGAATCGAGGCTGTGGGGGTGCCGGCGACCGCGGAGGACCGATATCAGCCCACCCCGGCATTGCTGGACCGGATCGATGGAGAGATCGACGGGCTGATCGTGGCAAGCCCCGCCAATCCGACCGGCACGATGATCTCCGCCGACGAGATGGCGGCGCTGACGTCTTATTGCGACGATCGGGGCATTCGTCTGATTTCGGACGAGATCTATCATGGCATCACATACGAGATGCCCGGCGTGACGGCGCTGACGCACACCGACAATGCGTTCGTGGTGAACAGTTTTTCGAAGTACTACTCGATGACGGGCTGGCGCGTCGGCTGGATGGTGATCCCCGAACAGCTTCACCGGTCGGTGGAATGCCTGGCGCAGAATATTTTCATCTCCGTGCCTGCGCTGTCGCAACATGCGGCGAGCGCTGCGTTCGATTGCACCGCCGAGCTGGACGAAAACGTCGCGCGTTATGCCGCCAACCGGGAGTTATTGCTGCGGGAACTGCCGAAGGCGGGGCTGACGAAACTCGCACCTGCGGACGGGGCGTTTTATATCTACGCCGACGTCTCGCATCTGACCAACGACAGCGAGGATTTCTGCCGCCGGATGTTGACCGAAGCGGGGATCGCGACTGCGCCAGGGACGGATTTCGACCGCGACCGCGGCCGGTCGGCTATCCGGATTTCCTTTGCGGGCGATACTCAGACCATGTCAGATGCCGCCGGGCGGCTGAAGGACTGGATAGAAGGCTGATGCCGCCCGGGTGAAACGCCCGGACGTATTATCAGACGTATTATCAGTCGACGATTTTCTGCCACCAGCCCCGGCGTTTGGGCTTGTTCTGTTCCACGGCCGCGGCCGCCGCTGCGATTTCTGCGGATTCGTTTTTCGCGTCTTCTGCTTCCGAGGCCGCATCGGTTTCCGTATTTTCAGACGTATCGTCCCGGAGCGCGGCGCCGTTGTCGGAGCTCTCGACCGCGTAGGCTCCGTTGGTCGCCGCGGTGTGCGGCTCCGCATCCGCTTCTGCCTGCACTTCCGCAGCGTCGGGCTTGGTGTCGGCAGGCTGGGCCGATTCTTGTTGCGCGATGTCGCCATCGTTAACGGCCACCGAGACATCGGCGTCGATGGAGGACGCCTCGTCCGGCCGAGCGCCTTCTTCGGAGCCGTCCGCCGGGTCCGCGTTGTCGTCGGTCTCGGCGTTTTCGGCCTGGGACTCTGCGCTGGCATTCCGGTTGCGGCGTCTTCCGCCTCTGCGGCCGCGCCTCCGCCGGCGGGAACCCTGTTTTTCCTCGCCGGAATCGTCGTTTTCGCCCGACGCTTCCTGACGATCGTTGTCGCCGGACGCATCGGCATCGCCTTCCGCGCCGTCGTCGGAATTGTCGTCGGCGCGTGCTTCGCTGTTTTGTGAGCGACGACGGCCCCGCCGGCGGCGGCCGCGTTTCGGCCTGTCGGATTTTTCCGCTTCGTCTTCGCTTGCGGCGACCGCCTCTTCGTCCTCGTCCGGGATGTCTTCGTCGTCGTTGTCGTCATTTGCCGCCTGCGTGGCGCCCATGCCGCGGGACGGCTGGCCCGCAGCGGGTTCCGGCCTTCCTTTAACTCGCTCGATGTCGATATCGGGCGGGACAACGCTGTCGTCGCCCTCGAGGATGACCTGGAAACCGTATCGGCTTTCCAGATTGACCAGAGTGGAGCGCTTCTGGTTGAGGATATAAAGCGCCACTTCGGTCGGCACGCGGACGGTGATTTCGCTGGTCCGCATCCGAATGCCTTCCTCCTCGATGGCTCGGAGGACGCGCATCGCCATGGATTCGGTGGACAAAATGTTACCAGTGCCGCGGCAGTGCGGACATACCTGCGAACTGGTTTCCAGCAGGCTCGGACGCAACCGCTGACGCGACAGCTCCAGCAGCCCGAAATTGCTGATCCGTCCGATCTGCAGCCGGGCCCGGTCCGTCTTCATCGCGTCTTTCAGTCGCCGTTCTACCTTGCGGACGTTGCGGCTGTCTTCCATGTCGATGAAGTCGATGACGATCAGGCCGGCGAGGTCGCGCAGGCGCAACTGCCGGGCGACTTCTTCCGCCGCTTCGATGTTCGTCTTGACGGCGGTTTCCTCGATATTGCGTTCGCGCGTCGACTTGCCGGAGTTCACATCGATCGCGACCAGCGCCTCGGTCGGGTTGATGACGATGTAGCCGCCCGATTTTAGCTGCACTTCCGGATTGTGCATGGCGTCGAGCTGCTGCTCGATCTGGAAGCGCTGATAAAGCGGGATGGTGTCGTCCCGGTACTGCTGAACCCGCTTGGCGTGGCTCGGCATCATCAGACGCATGAACCGCTTGGCGGTCTGATAGGTTTCTGCGCCCTCGACCTGGATTTCTTCGATATCCTTGCTGTAAACGTCGCGTATCGCGCGTTTGATGATATCGCCTTCTTCGTAAACCATACTGGGCGCGCTTGATTCGAGCGTCGTTTCCCGCACCTCGTCCCACGCCCGGATCAGGTATTCGAAATCGCGCTTTATCTCTGCCTTGTTGCGTTCCAGCCCCGCGGTCCGAATGATCACGCCCATGCCGTCAGGCATGTCGAGTGAATTCAGCGTGTCGCGCAGCTTGCGGCGTTCCTTCGACCCGGTAATTTTTCGGGAAATGCCGCCGCCGCGGGACGAATTCGGCATCAACACGCAATAGCGGCCGGCCAGGGAAATGTAGGTCGTGAGAGCCGCGCCCTTGTTGCCGCGCTCTTCCTTGACGACCTGGACGAGCAGAATCTGGCGCCGCTTGATGACTTCCTGAATTTTGTAGCGCCGCATGCCGCGTGTCCGGCGGGGGGACGACGATTCCGCCGCTTCGAGGGCTTCCTCGACGTCGGGATCGGCGGCGACAGGGTCGGGATCGTCACCGGTATCCGTTTCCGGTGTTTCCTCGGCGGACGCTTCGTCCCCGTCGTCGGATCCGGCAACCGTGTCGTCGCCCGATGCTTCCGCGGACACGTCCGTATCGTCGTCGGCGTCTTCCTCCGCATCTTCAGCGGAAGCTTCCGCGTCTTCTGCATCGGTTTCTTCTTCATCGGAGGAGGCATCGACGTCATCGGCGTCTTCTCCATCCTCTCCGATGTCGCCGTCGATATCTTCCAGATGCTCGCGCGCGGCGCGGGCCTGGCGTTCCAGTTCTTCCTGCTCGTCGATCAGCGCCTGACGGTCCTCCATCGGGATCTGATAGTAATCCGGATGGATTTCGCTGAAGGCCAGGAAGCCGTGACGGTTGCCGCCGAAATCGACAAACGCCGCCTGAAGCGACGGTTCCACCCGCGTGACCTTGGCGAGGTAGATATTGCCTTTGACCTGTTTCTTGAAAGTGGTCTCGATGTCGTATTCGTCGAGACGGTTGCCGGATGTGACGACGACCCGGATTTCTTCCGGGTGCGCGCCATCCACAAGCATGCGCTTAGACATAGTTTTTTCTCCGGCCCGACAACACCCCCATCGTGCGAACGACCGAATGGGTGCGTGCCGTGCCTGCAAGACCGATCGCGCCACCGTCAACCAGCCGAATGGGCTTTCTCCCGAAGGATCGCCGCCAGGGCAAGGACGTTCATGGTTCGCGGAACCCGGTTTTCTTCCGGGCCCGGCCTTGGGTTCCATATACCGCGGTTGAGCCGCGCCGCCATCCTGTCGTTTCTCGCTGCCGGTCGACCGCCGATAAATATTACGGCCAAGAGGCGCTGGATACATGGAGGCCGCGCGGGGATCGGAGGAGTCCTCCTTTTCATCCGCGGACGTTCGCACAGGAAGGATAAACCGCGGGCCGCGTCGGTACAACTTATATTCACCAACTGCTTAAAGGGTTTTCCCTGTAAATATTCGTCGGTTCGGGGTATATATTGTGTGAAAATTTTTTCAGTCCGCAATATGTGTAAAATCAGAGCCATTATCGGCAATCTCGCTATTCTGGCCGGCATCGTTTGCCTGGTGCAGACGGCGGTGGCCGCGCCCCAGGTCACGGGCGTGCGCGTCGGCGTGTATCCCAGCAAGACGCGGGTCGTACTCGATGTCACGTCGAAGGTAAATTTCCGCACATTTACGCTGCCCAGGCCGTATCGGGTGGTGATCGATATGTCGGAAGTGACATGGTCTCCCGAATTGCGGAATCCGCCGGAGGGGGGGCGGGTGACGG
>Ga0181567_10003810_pt1 | contig 11143 bp, 4 predicted proteins | sample 101ome_14_FD_133761 | JGI IMG/M metagenome (GOLD analysis project Ga0181567, IMG submission 133761) | Coastal salt marsh microbial communities from the Groves Creek Marsh, Skidaway Island, Georgia - 101403AT metaG (megahit assembly) | ecosystem: Environmental > Aquatic > Marine > Intertidal zone...
CACCTTTGTTGGAACCGGCGAACTCGGGTCCATGGGCAACGCTATCAACATCGGGTTCCTTTTCACCGTTGGTGGGCTGGTCATGATGGCTGGCGTCTTCACCAACTATCCCTTGGCCATTGGCAAGTCCTTGGCTACGCCATCCACTGGGACTCTCGCTTCGTGGTTGATGGTCATCGGAGGTGTGGCCGCTACCTTGACCTACGTCGTGGGTGAATTCACCGCCAACGCCGTTGCAGCCTCCGAGGTCGAGGATGTCGTGGCCAACAACGGTGGTTTCTACCTGACGGGTTCGGCTCTCTTCTACCTCGTGGGAATCGGCGCCATCCTCTCGGCTATGGTGGTGATTCGTACCGGTATCTCCGCCACGGGCCGAACTGTGGTTGCCAGCGAATCCTCCGATATGGCCACCTTTACGTTGGTTCCGGGCTCAAGCACCACCATTCGTCAACTCATCGGCCGCGGGGTTGGTGTCGACACCTCGTTGGTGGTCAGTGAAGTCGCCTCCAATGAAGGGGGCTCGACCGTCATCGCCGTTGACGCTGCGCTTCACAACGATGAAATCAACGAATTCCCTACAACAGCATCCACCGTCATGGTCGAGTTTGTCCAATACCTCGTCAACAGCCAACAGTCGGTGTTTGACCTGTTCCGCTCCATGGACTTGGACGCATCAGGCAAAATCGACAGCCGAGAATTCTTGGCTGCGCTGGAATCAACCGATATCTCTGCGCTGTCTTCCATCGAAGCCGCTGAACTGGTGGAAAGCATGGATCTGGACGGAGATGGCGAATTGAACCTGCCCGAACTTGACATCGCCATCGCTCAAATCAAGCGCGACCACAACATTTCCGCTGTCCTCGAAGAGGAGTAAGCCCTGCAGGTGATGCAGGTGCGCATCGGACTGGTCGGCAAACCTAACGTCGGCAAATCGACGTTCTTCAGTGCTTCCACGATGGCTCAAGTGGACATTGCCAACTATCCCTTTTGCACCATCGACCCCAACGTTGGGGTGGCCTTTGTCAAGGCAAGGCTTCCATGCCCGTGCGGAGAACTTCGTCGCAAATTGGAGGGCGAAGGCCGATTGGAACCCGTATCAGAGGATGACCCTCGACGGGGGAGTTTGTGTGAGCCGCGAACGGGGTCGTGCACCGGTCATGTCCGACGGGTCCCTGTAGCTCTCGTGGACGTCGCTGGATTGGTGCCGGGTGCAAGCGAAGGGCGAGGGCGCGGTAACGTATTTTTGGCCGACCTTGCGGATTGTGATGTTCTCATTCAGGTGGTGGACCTTGCCGGTTCAACCGACCTCGAAGGCCAATTTCTCGGTCCGACGTCCGATGCCGCCAAAGCGGCTGAGGCGGTTCGGGCCGAGGTTGATTTTTTGGCCTCTGAACTCGATGCTTGGATCGGTGGACTGCTCGAAGACGGCTGGTCTCGTGGCGTTCGAAGGGTGCAAGCTGAAGGCGAGAAGGGCTTGATCGCATTTGTTCAGGAACGCTTGAGCGGATTGGGTGCAACGATGCCGCTGGTGAACAAAGCCATGGCGGCGTTCAATGCCGAAGGTCCACCCGCCACCATGCCGTGGGACTGGACCAGCGCAGAGATGCACCAACTCGGTCGTTGCTTGCGCCATCACCTCTTTCCGCTCGTGTACGCAGGCAACAAAGCGGATGTCGCCCCAAGCGGTGTCGTTGACGCTCTGCGCGATACACCCATCGTTCCCTGCATGGCGGACATGGAGTTGGCTCTTCGTCGCGCCGCTTCAGCCGGCCTCATTGCTTACGAAAGCGGCGATACATCGTTCACCGTTGCGCCCAACTCATCGTTATCGGAAGCCCAAACCAAAGCCATTGAACACATGCGTGAACGCTTGGCCGGCATGAACGGCACAGGGTTGTCATCCCTTTTGGACACGGTCTTGTTCGACCAACTCGAACGGATTGTTGTCTATCCAGTTCAAGACGAATCGCATTGGGTGGACGGTGAGGGACGGGTGTTGCCCGATGCTTTGGTCGTCCCCCTCGGGTTGCATGCCAAATCCCTGGCGTATCGCGTGCACACCGACCTCGGTGACGGGTTTATTCGCGGTGTTGATGGACGCACGCGAAGAGTGGTTGGAGCAGATCACGAACTCAACGACGGTGATGTGTTGAAGATCCACGCCAAATCGTGAACGGTTCAATGGCCCTTCGGGCGGTCGTAGGCCGGCGTGAGTCGTGCCATGTCGCCGGAGTAACGGCCGCCACGGAGGATGAAGATCGCTGGTGCAGCCAGGGTGAGCACGAGCAGCAGACCGAGGAAAAACAACCCCCAGGGCTCAACGTCCGACAGGGTGGCGGCCCACAAGACCCACAAGAAGGGCAAGTACAGAAACACGCTGTACCGTCGGGCGATGGTTGAAAAGCGTGCGCTTGAGGTCGCTTTTTCAAAGAGGACAGGCACGTCTTCTTTCTTCACAAGACCCTGCTCGACCCCGCAGCGTACGCACACCTGCGTGTATTGGCCGTTGCCGTGGATGAAAAACTCCCTGGGGAAGGTGCTGCCGCAGTGTCGACACGCTGGCATGATGAGTCCTCATCTCTCCCAACGGCAAGGGATTCTTCAACCATCCGATTGAATTTCAAGAAATCGCTGAATGAGGAAGTGGCCATCGGGTGAACCAACGGATTCGGGATGGATCTGCAAGCCGAACACGTTCCGGTGTGGGTGCTGGAGGCTGAGGATTTGACCGGTGATGGCTTCACGGGCGTTGACACGCAGCACATGCTGCCCTTCGTCCGTGGCCTCCAATGAATTGTATCGTGTCAGGTGAAGTCCATCGTCCATCGACGCAAAGAGTCCGGATTTGTCGTGTTCAACGGCCACGGGAACACCGTGCGTCGGCCCAGCGGGCGCCGGTACCACCCGTCGTCCGTCGGCGACCGCCAAGGCTTGGTGGCCCAAACAAATGCCGAGGACCGGCACCTGGATGCTTCCTTCCAGCGCCCGCTGAGCCAAGCGCCTCGTCAACGCCACGTCGTCGGGGTGACCCGGACCCGGACCGAGAATAATATGCGTCGGGCGAAGTGACTTGAGTACACGGTCCATGGCGTCATCGTCCACTAAATGCGAGTAAGCGGGATGTCTCCCGCGCAACACGGTGATGTTTCGACCCGTTTGGGCGACGGCATCGGCGATGTTCAAGGAAAAGGAATCGAGGTTGTCAACGAACAACACGCCCTTTTCCAGCACTGCCCCACCTTCGCCGTACTCAGTCATCTGCCCGTAGGACGCGACAGTGCTGACAACCGGTGCAGTCTCTACGGGATGAATGGAGAGCGGGCCGAGGGGAAGGGAGGTGTGTTCAGGACGCATCCACCCTGCCGCTGTTCGCAACGCCGCTCCCTTCCATGCGGCTTCTTCCACTTCAGCCGACGGGTCGGATGCGATGGTGATGCCGCCACCGGCCCCAACAGAACCCGTCCATCGGTCGCCGCTTCGATGGGCCTCCAGCGTCCGAATCAGGATATTCCACGCCGAGCGGCCGCTATGCAGGTCAATGTAGCCGGCTGAACCAGTCCAGAACGAGCGTGGGCATTGCTCCAATTCATCGATCACGGCGCACACCATGGTCCGCGGGCATCCGGTGATGGAACCCCCCGGAAACACCGCTTGCAAGACGCTACCACCGGTTGCCTCCTCGCTCAATTGACCACTGATGTGGCTGACGAGGTGCTGGACGTTGGCGTAGGCTTCTACATCGAAACGATCCACATGGACGCTGCCTGGCCGGCATACTTGGGTAAGGTCGTTGCGCATCAAGTCCACGAGCATGCGATGTTCCGCCCGCTCCTTCTCATCGTTGAGCATGGTGGTGCGAAGCATGGCCCGCTCTTCGGCATCTTCACCCTGTGGACATGTGCCTTTGATGGGTGCGGTTCGGACCACATCGCCTTGGATTTCGAGAAGGGTTTCGGGTGAAGAACTCGCCAGGCCAAATCCGATATCGGCAGCCTCGATGTAAGCCGCATACGGAGCAGGGTTGTTGCGCAGCAAGCGTTGGAAGACAGCATAGGGATGGTCAATCTCGCCACGCCAGTGCTTGCCGATGTTGACCTGATAGACTTGGCCGTTCACAATACCGTTTCGTACGCGCTCGATGTTGTCGTGATGCGTTTCGTCAGTGTGGGTTACGGATTCTCGGCCGGTGGTGGAGGGTGGAACATCAACTCGGATGTGGTCATCAATTGCGCAATTTTCCGCTCGTTCCACCCAGGTTGAGTCCTGACCGAACACCGTCGTTTTCTCCGATGCTTGGTCGACCAATACCCCGGTTTCAATCAGCCACATCACGATCAGCAATGCCCCTTCTTTTGGGGGGTATTGAAGGCGTATTGGCTGGGTCCACTGAACCATGTCGTAGGCCAAAGCCCCCGCCCAAAAGGGGCGTTCCGGAATTGACATGCCATGGGGCTGGACAAACGATTCGTTGGGCGTCAGCGGCTTGAGTTTCAACATCAAATCTTCGAGGTCCCTCGCTTGCAATGTGACTTCATGGTACCACGAACCGTGTTTCCATTCTTCTACCTCGGCGGTGATGGAGGCGTTGGTTTGAATCAATCTCAGGTCGCCGTTGAGCGGGGAATGAGCAGTGGCGGAGGGCAAGACGTGGCGATTCGGTTGGCGAACAAGCACCCGTCGACGAGACGGTCCTGCGACCAACGACCAACGGGCCAGATGAGAGGACGGTCCACCCGAGACCAACATCAAACGGTCCGGGGACCCAAAGCGATGAGCGGCCTCGCCCACCAGTCCAGCCTCTTCGAGACGGTGGTTGACGACCATCGTTGTCTCAGACATCGACCATCCCCGGAAGCGTCCACACGCTCTCGTCGGTAAAATGTTCGTGAAGCAAACGCCTACAGGCTTCGGACAGGGCACGGGATGTGCCCAGTGGCTCGCCATCAAGGGACGTGACATGGCACACGCCCATGCCCGTTCCGACCACGACCAGTTCTGCGCAACGGGCCACGGTACGTTCGTTGAGGTGGCCCCGTACAACAGGCAAGCCAAGATTGGGCAACCTGTTGGCAAGCACGGTCGCCGTGATGCTGTCAACCCCGCCTTGGTCAACCGGCGACAACCAGACCGTGCCGTCTTCATCCAACACAAGGGGGGTTGCTCGGTCTGCATCGATAATGGCATGGTCGTGCACCAACAGGGCGGCATCGCATCCTGCCGATTTGGCTTCCTCGTGAGCCTGAAGGTACGGTTCCCACTGACCGTGCTTGGTTCCGTTGGTACGTTCGTTCCATCGTGGTGCTGGCTTGGAAATGGCGTCAATATCCTCGTCGTGAACCGACAAAGGCCGTTTTTCAATCGTCCAATCACCCTGTTGGGCACCGTAACGCACCGTTGCGAGCATCGGCCCTTGATGGTCGTGACCCGCTATCGCAGGTGGATGCGGTGGCAGGTTGATGCGAAGCCGCTGAGCGTGTCGTTCGAGGCGGTGGCGGTGCTGGGGCCAATTCGCAACCCGGCCATCTGCACTGACCAGCATGGTGCTGAACACAGCGCTGCGGGGGCCTTCAACGGACATGAACCATCATCACAACAGGTCGTCGAGGAAGGACGTGTCAATCGTGGGCGATTTCGGCGCTTGTTGGGGTTCGTCCAACAGCCCATCGAGCAGCGAAGGGTCGACTTGAGGCCGTAGCACGGGTTGGGCTGGTTGGTAGGCCTCCCGTCCGAATCCGGAAGACTGAATCTGTTGCGCTGCAGCATAAATGTCGTTGGCTTGAGAGGCTGTGATGCCCGCTGGAGCTGCCGGTGCTGCTGATGGAGGGGCGCTGGGTGGCGCCTCCCAACTCGGGGTTTCAATGCCCCATGTGGCTTCTTCCAAGCTCCATTCCTTCGAACTCGCTCTGCTTCTTCCTCGGGCCCGAACGACGACCACCAATAGCAACAAAGCGACCAAGAACAATCCAAAGGCCATGAGGTTAGGACCCGTTAGCAACGACTCCAGCGATCGCTGCTCGTTGTCGTCCGTCGTACCACTCGAATCTCCCGGTCCGTTATTCACCGGATTCAACATCACGGTGTCCACCGTGGTCTTGCCCACCGTTTGGTCGTAAGGAGCGACAGCGATGTACCATGTCGTCCCGTTGTCGAGGTCGGCGAAGACCTCAGCGGTGATCAGGAATGAATTGGACGAAACGGACTGACCGACCAAGGTCGCGTCCACGGTGTTGGTGAAGTCGGTTGAGGCGATGAAAATCTGGTAACCTCGCACCCGTGCATCGGTGGAATGAGACCAGTCAACCAACACATCGGTTTCACCGACCCATTGGGCATCGACATTAGCGATATCGGGCAGGTAGGCCCCGGGGTCCGAGATGCCATCGTCGACCGAGGCAGCCGTGGCCGTGGTCAGCAGCGTCTTGTGAGCGTTGCCTGATGTGTCCTCCACCACCACCGCAACCCAGATGTCTTGACCTGGAATGACCGGCGTATCGCCTGCAACGATGTCGATCACCAGCGGCAACGACGGATTGCGGGAGAGCGTGGCAATGGGAACTGAGGGCCCGTCGCCTTGCGGTGTGACGTCGCTGAACACCCACGTGGCAGCGTACACATGATAGGCACTCACATCGCTCGCCGAGGAGAGGTCAAACGAGAGGAGCAGTGCTGAACCGTCGTCTTGAGGACGGTCGTTGAGCGTCAAGGTTTGCAGCCGTTCGGGGGCGGTGTTGTCGTTCATGTTGTCCAAAGGCGTGACCGTGGCTTGGGTGAGGTTGGTCAGGTACACGTTGCCGCGGAGGTCGTGCACCGTGACCGCAACGAAGAGGTCAATGTCCGGTTGAATCAAACCGACCTCGCCGTTGTTCAGTCCCTGACCTTCTTCGAGGTACAACGCTGTCGACAACGTCAATTCGATGGGATTGGTGCGCTCGTCAATCCACTGTTTGTTGAACGAGAAACAACCGCATCGGGTGTCATCCGTGCCGAAGGCAGCGTAGGCCAAGGTCAGGTCGGTGACCGGTTCACTGGCCACCCAAACGGTGTACGAGGCGAAATCATCGATGGTTGATGGCTCCCACACCACATCAATGGCGGTGCCGTCGTCAGCGGGGTGGTCAAAGGCCAGCAAGGATGTGATACGCGGCGGCGTGGTACCAGGGCCAACGATATTCTGGAAGGGTGTAGCCGTCACCAAGAGGACATCGTCGGTGTTGCCGTTGAGCCATAGGTCGTAGGCAACCACGCCAAAGGTGTAGACTTGGCCGTCCACGAGCGGTAGGCCGTCCAAACTCGACACCACGGTTTCAGTTTGGTCGCAGGCGTTCATCACGACGGCTTGGGAGAAACCATCGACGCTTCCCATGGCCGGCTCGCTGTCTACATCGCCGCCGAGTTTGGCGAACACGATGGAGAACGCACAATCCGAAGCGGTGCTTTGGTTCCAACTCACCACGATTCGTCCACCTTCATCATCGGGCACATCGCTGGCATTGGTTCCTTCGATGGGGGATGGGGCTTCGTTGTCGTTGAGTTCACCGGTGGGCACGATCGGGCCCACCACCGTCATGTTGGATTTGTTCTCTTGACCAGTTTGGTCAACGCAGGTTAATCCCAGCCACACCGGTGCACCTGGGGTAAGCGCCAGCACGGTTTGGTTGCCTTCGTTGGGAAGGATGACCGAACGAGGTGAACGGCCCAAGGCGTCGGAAAAGGGTGTTGTTGCAACATAGAGGTTGGTCGCTGCTAAATCCAAGGCCGTGCAGCGAGCCCATTCGAGTTGAACTTCTCCGTCTTCACCGTTGAGGCCAACGGGGGCCCCATCGGCCCATGCAGGTGCGCCGGGGACTTCGTCGCTTGGTGAAGCTGGGCCGAGGGGGGCCGAAACTTTGCCCCAGCGACCATCGTTGTATTCAACGACCACGGCGGCGTGATATGCCGTCCCATCGATGAGAGGTTGGCCGTTCGCCGTGGTGATGTCGGTGGAGAGGCGACTGTGCAACGACACGGCTTTGTCGGGCGTTCGTCCAAGCAACATGAGTTCATCGGGTGTTGATGACCAAGGGCCTTCGTTGAGGAAGATGAGGTAGCGGGAGAAATCTTCGTCATGAACAAGCGACCACGACGCCGTTAGCGTCCCACCACCGTCATCGGGTCGGTCCACAAGCGAAACCATGGCGACGGGCGTTTCCGATCGTACGTAGTCGTAAGTGAGGCGGACCTCAAGCGAGCCGTTCTCAGGTGCGTACAACCTCAGTTTGACATGGCGCGTGTTGTTGTAGAGTTGCCCCGAGTCAACGGCGCTTTGGAGGTTGGATTGAATCGAGGCGTCCCCGCTGAGGTTCAGCGTGGCCGAGTACTCAAGGGCGACTGATTTGACCCAAAGTGCTGCACCATCGACCGGCGAGGTGAAAATCAGCGGTACGTTTTGGAAGAGCACATTATGAACGCCTGGAGAACCAACGTTGCTGTCCAAAGCGTAGGGGTCGCTTGGTGTGACCAACGGAATGGCTTGGCCGGGGTGCACCATCGAGGTAATGTTCAGGCCTGCGCCGTTGTTCGGTGTCCGAACGGTCAGGGGCAGGGCGCGTCGCATGGTGGATTCTTCCACCGCAGGGTAGCCCCCACCGTTTTCCCATCCCCACAAGCCTGCGCTCGTGGCGAGCCATACGTGGGTGGAAGTGACGACAGCGTCGTTGATGGAACTGGTGCCCATGTTGGTTGAGGTTCGCCATTGGATGGCGTGGGCAGCGGTTCTTGCGTCCACCAAGGTGGCGCCGGTGTTGTCGAAGATCAGCACATCGTCACCGTTGCTGTTCATGTTGTTCGGTGAATTCACCATCACACCGTTCGCTACGCCGTCTTCAAAGTCCGTGGTAAGGCCGTTCCAATGGGTCATGGGCCCCACGTCGCTGCCGATGTGAACACCCCACCAGTCGCTCGTGAGCGAGGTGATGGTGTTGGAAGGGAGTTGGTCGAAGCGATGGGTTGAGGTCACTTGGGGCACGCTGGGGTCGACGATGGTCGCTCCTGGTCGGTCCGTACCTCGTCCGTCGTGGCTGAGCACAAGAGTAACGTTGCCCGAAGATGACGTGGTGGTGGTCAACCCCCACACCGAGATGCCCATCAAACCGTCGTTCTTGGTCATGGTCGTACCCGTTTGCGTGTTGGTGTCCCACAGGAACAATCCCGCAGGCGTGGCCATGTACACCGTTGTGCCAATCACGACGACGTCTTCAACGATGTCGCTGGGCAGCCCGTTGCTGGCGGTGATGGAATCCATCCAGTCGTTGCTGGTGTAATTCCATCGGCCAACCCCTCCGTTGGTGGCGATGTAAAGCGTGGTGCTGGTGTCGGCAAATCCGTTGATGATGTTGGACGGCAAGCCTGCAATCAAGCGACCGTTGCCAAACTGAGCGTTGTTCAAATCAAACATTTGCACGCCGGGGGGACTGCCATCCTCGCCAGCCAAGCCGACAACGAGTTGGTTGTTGTAAGGGTGCATGGTGTCGAATTTGGTGTGAATTGAACCACCGATGGCACGAATGGCGCCAGAAACGGTGTCGAGGACATACATACCTCCGGGTGAGGTTGCCATGTAGAGGTCGGTACCGTCGAGGTAGAGGTCGTTGCTTTGGGTGTTGCCCGGCAACGTCCATCCGTAGTCCCATTCGAGGGTGCCGTTGGGCAAGAGGCTCCCCTGCAGGATGCCGGTGCCCGAACCGCCACCGTTTCCGGTACCGATGACGCCGTTGTTCCCGGTGGCGACCCATAGATGTGTGCTGTTTCCGAGCATGGCGCTGACTTGACCGCTGACGAGGCCTGGAAGGTCCACGACTTGTTGCATGCCTGAGGATGATAGCGTGGAGACATGGCTGTAGCCCGATGCCCCGCCCGCCTGCCCGATCAGCCATTGTGAACCGAGCCATTGGAAGGATGTCACCGAGGAGCCCCCGCCTTGCACTTGGGCCTGCAACGCCGTTGCTCCGTTGGCCACCAGCGTGGAATAGCCACCGCCAATCAGGTTGGAGCCCGACAATCCTATGCCGTGTCCGACGATGAGTTGTGAGCCTGAGTGGGCCAAACCGTCGTACCAAACGCGATCACTCGGCAAGTTATGGCTTGAGGTGGTCAAGCTGGAGAGGAAGGCATTGCTGGCGTAACTGTACCTCGAGATGGGCTGATTGTCTTGGTAGTAGCCAACGTACAGGGTTTGTTGCGCATCGCACGCGACGGAGGCGGCAAGCCCTCTGCCGAGTTGGTTTCTCGTGAAACTGGGCTGAACCGTTCCGTTTTGAAGGTCAATTCGAGCAACACCACCGTTGGTGTTGTACATGGCGATGTGGAGCAATCCTCCACACATCTCCATTGAGATGGGGTAACCGTCAGGGATGCGTTGGATGGAATCTGCCGCATAAGCCGTCCACGCCCCCGATGCACTGAGGTGAGAGATGACCCCTTCTTGGAAGCCTCCGAAATTGCTCATCCGGGCGCCACCGACCACGAGGTCGGACCCGTCGGTCCACAGTTCGTAGAATTCATCACCAGCGTTGTTGGGAAGTCCGTTGCCTTCCGTCCATGTAGGAGCCCACTGGTTGGTTGATTCATCGTACCGAAGGATACCGTCTTCGGAAGCGAACAGGGTTTCACCGTCGTATTCCACAATTCCGCGAATGGGCATGTCGAAGTTTGTCCACGAGCCAACCAGACTTTGGTTGCTGTCGTACAAGTCAAGTTTCAACTCACCCCACGCCACCCAGGTGTTCCCGTTTGAAGACTCGTAGGCTGTGACTCGGTCGATGGATCCGGTGGGCAAGATGTTGTTTTGATAGGCAGAGGACGAGGTGTTCCAACGAGCAATCCCGCCTGAACCGTCCGCGTTCCACCATTGTCCCGAGACGACGCTGACCATGAGGACATCGCCCACCATGTTCATGCTGACGATGTCGCCTCCATTTTCACCGACCTGTGCTCCGATGTCGAGGTTGCCAAGGTTGGTCAAATTCGCAACATCCAACCGGCTTACTTCATCACTGCTCGTGCTGGAATGGTAATACATGATGTTGTTGTGAATCATCATGTCAAACGGCTCGCCTGCCGCACCATACAGGTTGTTGTTTTGTTCGATATCGAAGGCCTCAGCGCC
>Ga0181567_10003811_pt1 | contig 11140 bp, 9 predicted proteins | sample 101ome_14_FD_133761 | JGI IMG/M metagenome (GOLD analysis project Ga0181567, IMG submission 133761) | Coastal salt marsh microbial communities from the Groves Creek Marsh, Skidaway Island, Georgia - 101403AT metaG (megahit assembly) | ecosystem: Environmental > Aquatic > Marine > Intertidal zone...
ATAATCATTACCTTGAACTTCTTAAAAAAGTAGCCGATAAGCAGTCAGAACTAGTCTCTAAGTGGATGAGTGTAGGTTTTATACATGGAGTCATGAATACAGATAACTTTACTATCTCCGGAGAAACTATTGACTATGGTCCATGTGCATTCTTAGATGAATATGATCCTGGAAAGGTCTTTAGCTCCATAGATCAACATGGAAGGTATGCTTTTGGTAATCAACCTAGTATTGCCTCCTGGAATTTAGCTTCATTGGCAGGTTGTCTTATAGCTTTCATAAACAAAGACTCTGATAAAGCCAATGAACTTGCGACTGAAGTTCTAGATAATTTCTCTGTGGATACAAATCAGAGAATTCTAGATCTAATGTGCAGAAAGATAGGGCTAAGTGGTTCTAATAAAGAAAACCACACATTGCTAAGAAGCTTTTTAAAAATAATGCTGAAAAATCAATCTGACTACACAATTACTTTTAGAGCCCTGCCACAAGTTCTTCTTGGCGACTCAGATGAATTACTTAATCAGTTTCAAAATACGACAGAAATACATTTATGGCTGGAAGAGTGGAAAGCTGTTGTAAGTATAGAGAATAATGATTTGAATACATTGATAAGTAATTTAAATCAAATTAACCCAGTTTACATTCCTAGAAATCACCAAATACAAGATGTTATTGATCAAGCTTATAATAATGATTTTTCTAAAATGCTTGAGATGGTAGAGGTCATTAAAAACCCATTTAACGATAAAAAAGAATATATTTCTTACAAAGAAGCGCCAAATGATGAGCAAAAAGTTCAAAGAACTTTCTGTGGTACTTAAAATGTCAATTTATTCTGTAAATCTTAATGCTAATAAAAAAAGAGGGCCAAAGGCCCTCTTTTTTTTAAGCCATTTACTTTAGGCAGAAGATTTTTTATCTTCTACTGCAGCAGCCCAGATAACAACACCAAATAAGATTTTGTTAACAAAGTCAGCTAAGTTATAGATTAAATTAAGAGACGCATCATCGATAGCTCCTCCCATTAAATAACCTGCAGCATATCCTATTGGATAGATAGCCCAACCAACAATGATAATCCACATCATTGTGTTGTATGCTGTTTGTACAGAAGCACTAGTGCCGCTGACAGCTGCTTTACCTTCTCCACCCCAAAGAGTCCAGATCATGTATAACCAAGCAGCACAACCAATAACAAATGCTGGTAATGCAGCCATTGCACCCGATTCTCCAAGATAACCAAATATAAGCATTACCAAAGAGCCGAAGAATAGTTTGTTAAATAGTGAAGCAGCTACATTTGTTACCGCTCTGAGAATGAAGTAAAACTCTATCATTAATAGAGGAACTGTTAATAGCCAGTCAATGTATCTAAATACAGTAGGTGTCTCACCTGTCTCTATCCATACACCTCTCATGTAAAGATAATGCCAAAATGCAATACCTGTTACCAAACCAGCAATTGTTAAAGAAGTTTTCCATTTCTCTCCAACATTATCTCTTTCTATGAAAAAGAAAACCGTAGCCGCTAAAAGTGCAGCTGTTACGAGCCAAAAAGAGACTCCTACATAATCGCTAGCATCTAAGTCTCCTCCGCTTGCTGCAAACAAAGGTGCAGCCAGGAAACTAGAAAGAACTAAAATTGATTTCATATTTATTCTCCCGTTAAATATTTAAGATCTTAAAAATTCAAGTCTAAACAGGTCAATCTAAGACCAAATTAAACAAGAACATCTATAAATATACTATCCAAGAAAGATATTTTCAATTTTCAATTAGCATATTAATTTGTAATGTCAAATATTCTGCTGAAGCCTTAATATTGCCTATTCTGGTTTCAAAGAAGAGTAAATAAGAGATCTCAATTCTCTTCTTACTTGATACGTAGATGAAGGTAAAAGCTGGGTAAGAAAAATAATAAACATATCTTCTTTTGGATTTAACATAAAAACAGTACTTGCCGCACCACCCCAGCCATATTCTCCAACATCACTAACAGATTGAGATTTTGCTGGATCAAGCATAACTGAGAACCCTAGACCGAACCCTACTCCAGCATATGGTGTTTCACTAAATGCAGATTCACTCATCTCTGTTAGATCTTGATTATCAGGTAAATGGTTGACAGTCATTAATTCCAAAGTTTTTCGACCGATCAAGCGCTTACCATTAAACACCCCTTGATTCAGCAACATAGAACAAAAATTATGATAATCATTCATGGTTGAAAAAAGACCTCCTCCACCAGACTCCATTTTTGTATTAAGAAAAGGAATTTCAAGTAACCTTGGCTCTCCTTTTGGATTATGTTCATACAGCGCACAGAGACGATCAATCTTTTCTTTCGGGCAAGAAAAACTTGTATCTTCCATTTCAAGGGGCTCAAAAATAAATTTTTTAAAGTATTCCTCAAGCTTCATTCCTGAAAGGACTTCTACTAGATATCCAAGCACATCAGTAGAAACTGAATAATTCCACTTATCACCAGGAGAAAACTCTAAGGGTAAAGTTGAGAGTATTTCTACAAATTCTTCGAGGCTTTCTGCTTGCTGAACCTTTGTTTTACGATAAGCAGCATCAACATTAGTCCTATACATAAAATCATAGGTCAATCCTGACATATGAGTTAAGAGATCTCTTATGGTCATATGTCTCTTAGGTCTTGAAGTTAGGAAATTAGGATAGATGCCTGATTGATAAACTCTTAATTTTTTCCATGAAGGAATGTACCAAAATACTGGGTCATCTAATCTGAATGTGCTTTTTTCATATAATTGCATTATGGCAATGCTAGTTATTGCCTTAGACATGGAATAAATCCTAAAGATAGAATCCTCTTGCATAGGCTTTTCATTTTCACGATCCATGAATCCCAGCGAATCTAAATAAGCAATCTTTCCTTTCCGGGATATAAGAGTCATAGTGCCAACATATTTACCGTCTTTGACATAGGTGTTATCTAAATATTCCCTGATATTTTCAAGGACATTAGAGTCCAATCCAACTGATTCTGGTTTAACAACTTTCATAAATCCTCCAAGATGATTTAACTTTAAGTAAATAGGTTACTTTTATATTTATTATTTAATTTGAAGTGTACAAAAAAAATATTAATATGAATAAATAATTTTAATAAGAGATCAATTATGTACGACTTAGTGATTAGAAATGGAAAAATTGTAGATGGCAGTGGACAACCTTCTTTCATGGGTGATATTGCAATTCAGGGTGACCGCATAGTAAAGATAGGTCTGGTTGAAGAGTCTGGCAGTAAAGAGATAGATGCTGAAGGGAATTTAGTCACTCCAGGATGGGTAGATATACACACTCATTATGATGGACAGGTCTGTTGGGATGAATATTTAACTCCGTCATGTTGGCATGGAGTTACAACTGTTGTTATGGGTAATTGCGGAGTAGGATTTGCTCCAGTGAGGCCAGGAACTGAGGAGTTTTTAGTTCAACTCATGGAAGGAGTAGAAGATATACCTGGCGTTGCGTTAAATGAGGGTGTTAGCTGGGATTGGGAGAGCTTTCCAGAATATCTTGATTCAATTGGAAAAAATAATTATGCCATGGATATTGGCGCAATGATTGGACACGGACCAATTAGATCTTATGTTATGGGTATGGATAGATGCCAGGGCAAAGAAGAAGCCTCAGATAGCGAAATAGCTGAAATGGCACAGATTACTAAGGAAGCCATCGAAGCAGGTGCTCTAGGGTTTAGTACTTCTAGAACATATCTTCATAGAGATAAATTTGGAGAATATGTTCCTGGAACAGAGGCAACTGCAAAAGAAATGAGAACGATTGCTAATACTATTGCCGACCTAGGACAAGGTACTTTAGAAATAGTCTCTGACTGGATGGATCAAGATATTGAATTAGATTGGGTAAAAGAATTTGTAGAGAAGTCTGACAGAACACTTACTTATGCTCAAACAGGAGGTAATCCTGTTGAAACTTGGAAATATTGCGAAGAAAATTTTTCTAAAGGCGTAAAAATAAGACCTCAATTTCCGGGCAGACCTACTGGCATGCTCTTTAGTCTTGAATCTACTGTGCATCCTTTTATTGCCCATCCTAGTTATGCAGAAATAGCCGACAAAACACTAGAAGAAAAAGTTGAAACTATGAAAGACGAATCTTTCAAACAAAAGATACTTTCGGAAGAACCTGCGGTAGATAAAAATCATATGATTTATACTCTGATGACTGCATTTGATAAACAATTCCCCATGGATGAAATACCTGACTATGAGCCTTCTTATGACGCTAGCATCGCTGGTATTGCAGAAAGTTCAAACAAATCAGTTATGGAAGTGTTGTATGAAGAGCTTATTAAAAACGATGGGAAAACCTTCGTATGGGCACCCTTTTCTCCATACCCCGATCATAATTTAGATACATATAAAATGATGATGGAGTTTAATAGCTCAGTCGCAGGACTTAGTGATGGAGGTGCGCATTGTGGTCTTATATGTGATGCCAGTATGCCAACTTGGAATATAGCTCATTACACCAGAGATAGAGTCAAAGGAGAAAAAATCCCTCTTGAATTTCTGGTAAGAAAACAAACCAAAGAAACTGCAGAGACCTTCGGTTTAATGGATAGAGGACAGATTAAAGAGGGTTATATAGCTGATATAAATATAATTGATCACGAAAATCTATGCGTGTACAAACCTGAGATGGTTCATGACCTACCAACTGGAAGTAGAAGAATTATCCAAAAGGCTGGTGGTTATATAGCAACCATCAAAAGTGGAGTTGTTACTTTTAGAAATGATGAAGCTACTGGGGAATTACCTGGTACTGTTTTGAGAGGAGAAAGGACTGCTGAAGCTATCAGCGCTTAAAAATAACTCTCTATGTCGTTTAGTACACCTGATTTGTCTGATGAAAATCCAGATGCCAAGGCCCTCGCCCCTATTCTCAAAAATTTAGGAGGAAAGAAAGTCTTCTGGGGAAAAATTGAAACACTTCAATGCCCTGATGATAACTCTTTTGTAAAAGAACTTCTCAATTCAGAGGGTGAAGGAAAAGTTTTAGTTGTAGATGCAAATGGTATATCTTCAGTTGCGCTACTAGGAGACATGATTGCTGAAGCTGGCGTTAGGAATAATTGGAGTGGGATAGTAATAAACGGCTACGTAAGAGATATAGATATACTTAGTAAGTTAGATATAGGTGTTCAGGCCTTAGGTACAATGCCTGTTAGAAGTGAAAAGAAAAACCAAGGGCAAATAGGTATTGATATATCTTTTGGCGGATTGACCTTTTGTGCTGGGGATTATGTCTATGCAGACAACAACGGCCTTTTACTATGCAAACAAAAGCTTAATCTTTCTTAGATTGATCTTAGTGCTTCGGTAATATCCCTTCTAGCGGCATTCCATGCAGGGAAAACACCGCCAATAAATCCTACAAACAGAGCTAAAGTTAATCCCTGCTGTACAACTTCACCAGTCACTGCAAAAGCAAATGCTGTTTGAGAGAAAGAGCCACCAGCAAGTGTAGAAACCGTATATCCATTGAATAATAAATAAGCAATAGCTGCGCCAAGCAGTCCTCCAGCCATAGCTAATATAAGAGCTTCAATCATTAGTGCCGCAAGAACTGTAGCACCTTTAAATCCCAGTGCTCTAAGGGTACCTATTTCAACAAGTCTAGTTGATACGGCGCTATACATGGTGTTTAAGGCAGCAAAGACTGCACCAATTGCCATAATATAACCTACGACTTGGCCAAATATTTTAATTAGGTCAGCACCCGAGGATTGATCATCATAAAAATCAATCTCTCTTTGAACTTTTAATTCTAAATTGGGATAACTTTCGACATAAAGACCTACTTCATCGAAAGATTCTTTATTTTCTAATTTCAAAATTACACTAGAAACGGTAGGACCTCTTCGGAATATGCCTTGAGCAGCTGAAACATCAGACCATATTTCAGATTCATGAACATCGCCATTACTAGTAAATATACCTACAACAGTTGCAAAACTGTCTCTTACTTTTATTTGATCCCCTATATCAAGGCCTTGATATTGATTATTAGCGCCTTTACCAACGATTATTTCAGCTGTTCCACTCGTGAAGTTTCTACCCTCTACAATTGTTAGTTCAGGTCTAATTGCAAAGCTCATTGGCTCAACGCCTCTAAATGGTAAATTGGAAGTTGAATCAGCACCTTTCTTTGTTAAGTCTATAATCGCGAATAATTCACCTGCGATCATTGGATCTCCATCAAGGCTCTTGATTCCCGGGGAACTAGATACAGTGTCGACCTCTGTCATTGCCACTCCACTGCTTAATTCGGAACTTGAACCATCTCTCAATATTATTACCCTATCGTCCTGACCTGTATTAGAAATAGTAGAACTAAGACCTTCAGCCATAGCTAGAAGAGACACCATGACAGCAACAGAACCTGCTATTCCAATTATAATTACAAGTGAAGACCCAGACCTCTCAAGGATGGATCTTAAATTCATGTTAGTTACGGATAAAACCTGTCTTATAAAACTCATATTAATTTTTCCTCAAAGCATCTACTACATTCAGTCGCATTGCAGAGTACGCAGGCAATAAACCGGAGATAACAGCAGTTATAAAAGCTACTAAAATTGCACTTATTACTATAGAAATCGAAAACTCTATCTCTCCTGAAAAGCCTATAGCAACGCCAGAGAAAAGTGGGAACAGTAGGTAAGCTATAAGAACTCCAATCAAGGCTCCTGCAACACATAAAAAGAAAGATTCAGCTAAAACAAAAAGCATAATAAGTCGATCTGAAAAACCAACTGCCTTCAGTGCTCCAAGCTCAGGTGTTCTCTCTCGTACTGCCTGACTCATAGTATTACCTGTTAGCAAAAGAATAGTGAAAAAAGAAGCAGCCAAAACTGAATTGATTATTAATCCTATATTGCCAATTTGTTCCGCGAACATTCTGCTAAAAGCCTCTTCTGTTGAGGTTTTTGTTTCATCTAAAGAATTCTTAAAAAGCTCATCTATCTCTTTTGCTATAGATTCAGCTTGATCTGGATTTTTTATCTTTACAATATAATTTCCAGGTCGACCAGTCTCAAACTGTCTAGCTTCATCAAAATATTTCCAATTTATGAAAGCTTCGCCTTGCTCTTCACTGACACTGTCTGTGTACGTACCTACCAAATCGAATTCCCAAACTCCTCCACCCTTCTTAGGCCATATATCAGCAATAATAGGAATCCTGTCTCCAATTTTCCATCCAAACTGGTCGGCTAAGTCTTTCCCTACAATCATTCCCGTTATGTTGCGTGAGAAAGCTTCTTGTGCTCCTTCGCTGAGCTCCCATTCAGGATAAACATCAAAATAATTGTCGGGAACAGGCCATTTTGGGAAAAAGTTCTGTCTTTCTTTGTAAGTGCCTCCAAACCATTGACGCCACACCACAGTTTCCACACCTTCTACATCTTCTATTCTGTTTTTATGTGCCATGGGTAATGATTCTGTAAACGCTAAACGAGAGACAACTATCAGCCTATCGTTTCCTGCAAAATCAACTTCACTATTAAAGGCAACAGCAACTGATCTACCTAGAGAAAATAGTAAGAAAGCAGTGGCTATCGAAAAAACTGTCATAAAGGTTCTAATCTTTTTACGATTAATACCTGATTTAACTATCATCCAATATTTCATTAGCCTTCTCTCAGAGCATCAACTACTTTTAATCGTAAGGCCTGATAAGCCGGTACGGCAGCTGACATAAACGCAATAACTAAACCTATCAAAAAACCCCCAAAAATAATACTTGGTGTTACTGAAACTGTATCTTCCAGCATTCCACCGCTCATTGACTCCATCAAAGGGACAAGCGATAACGTCACCGCGAGCCCAGCTATAACTGCCGTAAGGCATATGGTGATAGCTTCCAATATAACCGAAGAAAAAATTGTTAAATCTTTATAACCCAGACATTTCAAGACGCCTATATCACTTGTTCTTTCTCTGATCGATTGGGCAAGCGTATTTGAAGAGACCAATAGAATAGTAAAAAAAACAGATAAAAGTATTGAGTTAACAATTAATTCAACATCTGCAATTTCTCCAGCCATTTCCACTGCAACCATTGATTCAGGGCCTGATCTAGTTGCGTAAGAGGAGTTCATAAAGTGCTCATCTATCTGTTTAGATATTTTCTCACCTGCTTCAGCAGATGAAGCTTTGACCATGATCATGCCCAAAGTGCCCTTTTCGCTCATTCTTGCCTCATCAAAGGCAGGCCAATTAATTATTGCTCCTAATTCATCACCTTTAATTTGTTTCGCTGTATAGAAACCTACAACCTCAAAGGACCAATTATTTGTTCCATCTATATTTAATGATGATGATTCCGTGTTTAGTCGATCTCCAATTCTTAAACCCTTCTGATCTGCCATGAGCTGTCCAACAATTGTGGCATTTGGATTATTTCTTAAAGCAAGTTCAGCTTGTTCTGTTGTTTCAAATCGATCGTACACTTCAAAAAAATTTGGACTGACAGCATAAGCTACGCCCTCCATCATGCTTTCAATGCTATCGGATACAAGAAAATCCATATACATCACTTCCTCTACACCCTCTAGTGTTTCTATATAATTAACATGCGAATAAGGGAGTTTTCCGAACATATCATATCTCGGCATTACCATCACGTTATCTGCAGAAAGGCCCTCTATAGAGCCTGTAAAAAGGCCTGAAAGAGTATTTAAAGATCCGTAGAGAACGAAGGCAATAAACATCGACATAATTGTTAAAAAGGTTCTTAACCTTTTTCTGATTAATCCAATCTTGACTAAAGTCCAATACATTTAATTAGTAAGTTTTCCTTTATCTAGGTGCAAGGTTCTTTTTGCTGATTCAGCCGCTACAGGGTCATGAGTCACCATCAAAATTGTTTTGCCATGGTCGCGATTTAAAATTTGAAGAAGTTCCAAAATTTCTGTAGCTGTGTCTCTGTCTAAGTCACCTGTTGGTTCATCACAAACTAATATATCGGGATCAGAAACTAAAGCTCTAGCTATTGCTACTCTTTGTTGTTGTCCACCAGACAATTCATTTGGTTTGTGACCGCCTCTATCAGACAAACCAACCACATTCAGTGCTGTTTCTACATGCGTTTTTCTTTGGGAACCTGATAGATTAGTTAAAAGGAGAGGGATCTCAACATTCTTATTCGCTGTAAGTACGGGAAGAAGATTATAGAACTGAAATATAAAACCAACATTGCTAGCCCTCCAGTCACTTAGGGCAGATGCGCCCATCTTCTCTAGGTGTTCTCCATTGATAATTACTTGCCCAGATGTTGGGGAATCAAGCCCTCCAATCAAATTTAAGAGTGTAGACTTTCCTGATCCAGATGGTCCCATAAGAGCAAGATAGTCTCCTTTGGGGACTTCTAAGCTTAGATCATCCAATACAACTAGAGTCTCTCCTCCTCTTTTGTATGTTTTATTAACGGATTGAACTTCAATTAAGTTGGACATAGTTACCTCTTTTTATTTAATTATTACTTTTTGATTATTTTCTAATTCTTTATCAAACTTTGCTACTACAGTCATGCCAGAAGACAGGCCCTCTATTATTCTTGCATAGTTAGCCGTTTCTTCAGCAACTTTAACTCTTGTAAGTTTAATCTGAGATCCATCAATTACTTGAACGGTAGACTGATCATCCAAAATGGCTAAAGCTGCCAAAGGAATCATGACTCCCTCTTTTACCTCTTCACGGCTTTGAGTCTCTACTTTTTTCAAAAAGGAAACCCTGCTTCCCATATCAGGAAGAACTCTTTCATCTTTTTCTAAGAGTGCAATTCTAACTTTAACAGTAGCTTTATTCCTGTCAGCTGTAGGAATAATTGCTATGACTTCTGATGGTATATCCCATTTGGGATATGCATTTAGATTGGTGATGACGGGCTGCCCTGGTTTAACTCTGTTTATAAAAGCTTCATTTACGTCTACTTCCACTTCTAAAGACTCCATATCTACAATTGTACAAATTCCTGTATTTGTAAAACCTCCTCCTGCTGAGACAGGAGAAATCATTTCTCCAGGTTGAGCTGCCTTATAAACAACAACACCACTGAAAGGTGCTAGGATTTGCATGTCCTTTACAACTTGTTTTCTTACTGCATTAAGTGCCTCTAGCCCTTCCATTGCAGCTCTTGCAGCATCTAGCGAAGCTTGGCTTGCAAGTTCCTCCTTGGCCAACTCTCCAGTTCTGTTGAATATACGTCTTGCTTCATCAAGTTGTGATTGAGAGTAATTTAAATCTGCTTGCATAGTGCTATCATCAAGCTGAGCTAATAATTGCCCCTCCTCTACATACATGCCCTCTTCTATGAATACCTTCATAACTTTTCCAGTTACTTTTGAAGACACAGTGGCTCTTCGTCTGGCAACTACATAGCCTGAAGCATCAAGAATGCTAGTAGCAGAGGAATCTGACATCTGAAGGGACTTTACAGTAAAAGTTGTAACTTCTTTTAGTTCATCTTCTGATAAAAATAACCACCAAAAAAAACTTACCAATACAATGGCTGCTCCTAGTAAATAGAGTTTGTTAGAGGGTGATCCGTCAACTACAGGTGGAGCGGATCTATCTATCTTGAGATTGTTTAATAGGTTTTCTCTATCACTCATTCAGTTTTCCTTATATGTATTTTACAGTCTTAAAAATGAGAAGTAAAAGTTACATCTCTTCAATCCATTCAGCTATCATTTCTATAGCTTCGTAGTGTGTAAGAGATCTTCCTGATTCAGGCATCATAACCCCTGGATCAGTAGAAATCATCCTATAAAGCAGAATGGAATCTTGGGCTTCTCCTGGAGAAATAGAATATTCGAGACCCCCACTGCCTCTTCCAGTTGCTACTGGTTTTTTATTGATCCCTAAGTGGGTTGGTCGACTCTCAGTCAAATCTAAATAAAGTCCTGTTGAATTAGCTCCTCCAGTTGATATATGACAATGTCCACAATTTATATCTAAATAAGATCTTACTCTTTCATCGAGAGAATAGGAATCATCTTCCCAATCAACAGGTTTATTAAGATCCATCTGAATATTATCTATATAATCCAACTTCATCCATTTGGTTAATTGATTAA
>Ga0181567_10003852_pt1 | contig 11070 bp, 8 predicted proteins | sample 101ome_14_FD_133761 | JGI IMG/M metagenome (GOLD analysis project Ga0181567, IMG submission 133761) | Coastal salt marsh microbial communities from the Groves Creek Marsh, Skidaway Island, Georgia - 101403AT metaG (megahit assembly) | ecosystem: Environmental > Aquatic > Marine > Intertidal zone...
CGAGGACCAGGAAGCTAATGCCATCCATGAGGTCTATTTGTCCGAAGGTGAACCGTGGCAACCCGGAGGCACGATCGGTGCCAACGGTGGCAAGGCTCAAGCCAAACAGGACCATGAGCAGTGCTTTTAATCGATCGCCATCGTCAGCGAAAGCGAAGACGAGGCAAAGTCCGAGCACCATCAGCATTAGGTATTCAGGCGATTGAAAGGATAGCGCGACCGTCGCGAGTTGCGGGGCGAGCAGCATCAAGAGAACCACGCCAATCGTTCCGCCAGCAAAAGAGGCGTAGGCGGCGATAGCCAATGCCTGGCCTGGCTTGCCCGATCGAGCCATCGGATAGCCATCAAAAGCGGTTGCAACCGTGCCCGCGACCCCAGGTGCGTTTAGCAGTATGGACGACGTTGAACCACCGAAAATCGCACCGTAATACACGCCCGCTAACATCATCATCCCGCTTTCGGGCACGAGCGCGTAACTCACAGGGATTAAGAGTGCGATCGCCGAGATCGGTCCGAGTCCGGGCATCATGCCAATGAACATTCCCGCGAGGCATCCGAGCCCAATCAGTGCGAAGTTAATCCCAGTAAAGGCTGTGGCGGCGCCAAGGAGTAATCCATCAATCATTGATTTTCAGCCGAGCCATTGACCAGAAGGGAGGTAAATCCCAAGCAAATCGAAGAGCACAGCCAACCCCAACGGGATGCCAAGGCTGACCCCAATGCAGGTGAGAGGCCGTTGGTGCCCGATCAACCAGGGCGCGATGAGGAGAAAAACAATGCTCGCGATCGTAAAGCCAAGGGCATCGATCAGGAATATATAAACTAAGAAGAAGGCGCTAAGGGCGAGCGTTCGCCCGTGCGTTTCGAGCGTGCGCTGGCGCAAGCCTTGAAAGAGACGTTGCGCGCGCGTCAGGTCTGGTGCGCTATTTTGCGTTGCCTGCGGCTCGCTGAGGCTGATATTGGGATCGCTATCATCGGGACCAGAGGCCGTTGTCGAAGGGTAGATAGTTTGGATCGCTAACTGGAGAAGGATCACAATCAAGCCAAGGACGCCCAGTATGCCGGGTAACGTTCTTGCATTCATGAGTTCTTCTGCAGACCAGAAATCCAGCTCGATGCTATCGACGTTGATGAGATAAAAGAGAAAGTAGAAAAGGAGAAATGTCGGTGGTAGCCAGCGCCTCATCCAGCAAGCTTACCTTGAATTGCGCTTGAGATAACCCACCGTTTGCATGAGATCAAGAATTTGCAGTTCCTGTTCTTCGAGAAACGTTTGGAATTCATCGCCCGCGATAAAATGGCGCTCCCAGCCGTTTCTTACTCTCATTTCCTCGAACGTCTGAGTGGCTACGCCCGCCCGTAGCGTATTGATCAAAGTCTCCCGCTCAATGGCTGATGTTTCTTTAGTGGCAAAGAAACCGCGCCAGTTCGCAAATGTCAGATCCACACCTTGCTCCGTCAGGGTGGGGATCTCAGGCATCGATTTGACGCGATCCTCAGCTGTGATGGCGATGATGCGGAGAAGACCTGCGCGGTGCTGACCAATCGCTTCACTCAAGCCAGTTGATAAAACCGTGATCTCTTTTGCCGCGAGACTTGCTGCGGCTTGACCGCCGCCGTCGTAAGCCAAATAGCGGACCTTCAAAGGGTCGACACCAGCAAGCTGCATGGCTCTGGCGAGAATAAAGTGATCGGTGTCGCCTCTCACGGAGCCGCCGCCTGTGAGGAAACCGCGGGGGTCGTCATTAAACCTGTTGATCAGATCCTCAAAGGTGTTGATGCTCGAGCTTGGATGCACAGCGAAGCAACTGTAATCGCTAATGACACTGGCGATGGGGTTCAAGTCCCGAAAGGTTTGTGGAAAGACGCCTTGCAGCGCGCGAACGAGGATCGGCGTCGAGCTGACAAGCAGGCCTGACCGATAGCGCTCTGGATTCTCGATGAATTTAGCCAGTGCGCGACCACCGCCACCTCCTGAGAGGTTTTCAAATGTCACGCGCTCAACTAGGCCCTCCTGCTCGAGCGCCATGCCTACGGCTCGAGCCGTTCCGTCCCAGCCGCCACCAGGACCAGCTGGTATCAGAAAGTGAAGGTCTTTACTGAGTTCACTTGATTGCGTCGTTGCCATCGCCCCAATGAGAAAGAGGCTAAGGACAAGGCGTCGAAATAAGCGCATTATGATGCAAGAGATGCCGTGGTCTCTTCAAAGGCCCAGTTGAGCCAGCCCGTCAAGCATTGCAGATCGCTCGCCTCTACGGTGGCGCCGCCCCAAATGCGAAGTCCTGGCGGTGCGTCTCGATAGGAGGCGATATCGTAGGCCGCATCCTCGCTTTCCAGCAGTCCGGTCATCTTCTTGACGAACGCACTTTGCGCCAGTTCTTCTAGTTCAGTAAAGCTTGACGAGGTGATTTTGAGGCAAATGGAGGTGCTCGATTGGGTTGCCTCTGTCGTCGCTAGAAAATCAACCCAGGGCGTGATCCTGACCCAATCGCGAATCACCTGGAGGTTGGCTTTGCTCCGAGCAATGAGTGCGTCAAGCCCACCCAGACTTTCAGCCCACGCAAGGGCGTCAAGGTGATCTTCAACGGCCAGCATCGAGGGGGTGTTGATGGTTGCGCCTTCGAACAGATCGAGGGTGACTTTACCCGCTTTGGTTAAGCGAAAAATCTTTGGTAAGGCCCGATCCGGGGTGAAACTTTCAAGCCGAGCAACTGCCTTTGGGGACAAAACGAGCATGCCATGTGCGCCTTCGCCGCCCATGACTTTTTGCCAGGACCACGTCACCACATCCAATTTGTGCCAGGGCAGTGGCATGGCAAAAGCGGCCGAGGTGGCGTCGCACAAAGTGAGCCCCTCTCGGTTGTCGTCGATCCAGTCGCCGCTCGGGACGCAAACGCCAGAAGTTGTCCCATTCCAAGTGAAGACGACGTCGCGTGTTTTAGTGTCCACTTGGTTGAGATCGGGCAGTTCACCGTAGCCTGCTTTGAACTCTCTCACATCGCTGAGTCTTAGGTGCCTTTCGATGTCTGTTTTCCAACCGGAGCCAAAACTTTCCCAATGCAGTACGTCTACGCCGCGACTGCCCAGCAGTGACCACATCGCCATTTCGAACGCGCCGGTGTCCGATGCTGGCACAATGCCAACAAGGTAGTCATCGGGTACGCCGAGTATTCGCTTAGATTGATCAATGACTTTCTGAAGTCGGCCTTTCGGCCCTTTCGCTCGATGCGACCGCCCCAGCGATTCAGTACTCAACCCTTCCAGCGTCCATCCGGGTCTCTTGGCAGTGGGCCCAGATGAAAAGCAGGGATTGTTCGGTTTGGAACTCGGTTGCGTCATGCGATGGGTATTCCGTTAGACTCAGAGGGCGGAGTATAAGGCAAGACGCTGAAACTGTCCCTGAGCGCGCTAACTGGACCGACAGAGAGCTTTTCTTCTGCAACGATGCTAGGGATTGACCTCATCGAGCGATGAACCTCATATTGGCGGGAGAGAAAATGCGGTCTGAGTCTCCCCATCCGTACGCATCGATAACACGAGGAAGCCGTTCTATGCGCGAACACATTCGTCTCGCCTTGATGATGGCCGGAACGGCACTCTTTACGCTGGCAGGCTATGAGTTGATGCGCTCTGCCGCCACGGTGCTATTTAAGCAAACCTATGGCGCCGAAAACCTTCCGTTTGTCATGGCCGCGATGCCGTTTGTCATGTTCTTTGGCGTTATGGGATATGGCAAGTTACTGACCGCGGTTGGGCCTAAACGAACGCTCAACCTGACGACGCTGATCTCTGCGGGCACTATTCTTATCTGCTGGATGCTCTATCGTGCGGGACTAGTCTGGGTTACCCCGGTGCTTTTTCTAGTGAAAGAATTCTATGTGGTGCTGCTCATTGAGCAGTACTGGAGTTATATGAATTCACAGCTGAGTAAAGAAGCGGCCAAGCGTCTCAATGGACCAATAACGGGGTTTGCCGGGCTGGGGAGTGTGGCAGGTGGCTGGCTGGTTGCGCAATTGGCTGTACCCTTGGGTACTGATGCGCTCATTCCGCTCGCGGCATTAGCGCTCCTGCCGTCAGCTTGGCTGGCAAACAAAACGTATACGCGGTTTGGTGAGCCACTGCCCGAGGCGCCCCGTTCACCTGGATCAGAAGTCGCCTCTGGTTCTCAGGCCGCGGACTCACTGGGTTGGCAGACCATTCGCCAATCCAAGCAGTTATCCGCTCTTCTTGCCGTGGTCCTGTCTTCGCAAATCATTGCTGCCGTACTCGATTTTAAGTTCCAAGGACTCCTCTCGAGCGCATTTGATGGCCAGCCCGATCAGGAGACAGCCTTCCAGGGCCAGTTTTGGTTCTACTTGAACAGTGCTGCCGTGACCTTTCAGTTTGTGCTCACCCCTATGCTGCTCTCATTTGTCGCACTTCGTTGGGTTCATCTTTTGATGCCACTTGTGCAGGTTGGCGCGATTGCGTGGGCTTTGATGTCCCCTTCGGTGATGTCAGTCGGCGCCGCGTTTTTTTTATTTAAGATGTTCGACTATTCACTATTTAGGGGCGCGAAGGAATTGATCTACCTTCCGCTCAGCTTTAATGCGCGTTATCGAGCCAAAGAGTTTATCGATGTGTTCGGGTATCGCACCGGCAAAGGAGGCTCGTCCCTCGTGATTCTGGCTCTCCAGAAGCTTGGACTTCAGATGATGAATTATTACCTCTTCATCGCGCTTGGCTTTGCAATCCTTTGGCTGCTACTCGTTGTCCCATTGACCACAGAGCGCGAGCCGCCGTCAGGGTCTCATGGATAGCGTTATTCGACTCTCATCCGGAACCGTATTAAGTTTGTTGTCGCCGAGACTGGCACGCGTAAATGGATGGATTGGCGAGAGGTAGATCGCGGTGTGGCCCAATTGTGCCGCTGCCTGTAAACAACCCTGAACATCGGCAAGCCCTAGCTTCTGTTCGCGATGATCAATGATGAGTATGGAAGATGCGTGGTACAGGCACGCGGCGAATGCTAATTTTGCGCGTCCGATTTCGTCAAGCGGCGCGCCCATCGGGCTTAGCCGGGTATTGAGACCCAGTGGCCAGGAGAGGACCGTCTCCTTTAGGCCCACCAAGGCGAGGCACTTCATGAGTCGGTCAGCGTCTGGATTAAAATCAAATTGGGTCAAATGATCGGCGAGGCTTGCATCGAACAAAGGGCAATCAAAGTCACAAACCTGAATTAGGCCGGCTGAGATATTGAGTGTCTGATCGATGGCCGCTTTCAAAGGGTTATTTGATGCATCTAACTTGGGATTCAGAGCCTGAAGCGCCTTCGAAGTAAGCCTTGAGGTATCGATCCAATAAGCCGCCGGAAAGGCAAGCTCAGGGGTTCCAACCGATGGGGTGTGGGCGATTAGTTTCGTGAGCGTGAAAGCGTCTTTGCTTACAGTAGATGCACTGTCATATGCCGTCTGCCGTTTATCCGTCTCCTCGCTTGAGGTTACCCCCTTTGAAACCCCGGGCTGGGCATCCTCACGAGCGGCCCACCAAGCCTGCCAGTGTTGCCTGTAAAGTGCATGATAGTTTGCGAGTAGGAAAAAGCTGGCCATACTCACCTCACCGATCATCAGACCGTACACCAAGAGACCCAGAAAAGATGCTTTGATCAATGCGGACCAAACGGCATGTGCAATCTCATGATCCAAAAGGGTGGTCTCGAACGTTTTTGTCGCCACTATGAGATTTTTATATCGAACGCGTAATCGTTGTTTGAGTCCCGAATGGCTGCCGATTCGGTGGACTTTTCCCTTGAACTGGGCCAGCGAACCTTGTTCGAACTCAAGGTAACGTTTGGCATCCGCCGCCGCGTATCGATGCTTGCTTTGCACCCGTGTTTGCTGAATACACATGAGCGCGATCACCGCGGCGTCCAGTACAAGAAAAGGCGTGGCGGGAAACCAGTAGAAAATGACCATCACAAAGACGACAGGCAGCACGAGGATCGCCGTCAGACCAATGCGCTTCCTCTCCAGCGCTAGACTTGCCGCCCGCGAGAGGTGCGAACAATGAGGGTGCGCGTGGGGAGCGCCAACGCGCGCTTCGTTGAGGCTGGTAGAAAGTATATTTTCGCCCTCTTGCCGCCAGGCATGATGCCCCTGATCAATTGCGATCTGGCGCAGTCGCCGATCGCAAAGGAGTGCGATGGCCTGCGATGCAAAATAGAGACCCGTGAGCCAGAGGAGAACACTCACTTGGTGGGACAGAGGCGCGACGTCAATCATGATCTTGGCGGCGAATGGCGTCGCTAGTTGAAAAATCGCCATGGCAATCGCGTAGAAGATCATCTTTGCCTCCGCATTGCGCTGAATTTTTGAGGCGCCTTTTGGATGGTCCGCGTATTGCGCACGGGTCGGCTTCTCCCCCGTGCCTGGCCGCTCAGCGATGAACTCGATGGCGATGCCCGAAAAATGTGTTTGGACCGACGTGCTGTCGAGCCAACATCGTCCGCGAGCGGGATCGTCGATCAAGTAGTGATCTGATTTGATTCGCCAAAGAACGATCCAGTGGTTGAGTCGCCAGTGGAGAATGAGTGGCAATTTCAGTTGGCGCAGATCGTTTGGTTCAACTTTGAAAGCGGTGCCTTCCAGTCCGAAGTCACGGGCCCAATGAATGAGGTCGCTCGCCGTTGCGGCATGATTGACCAGTGGCACGCTGCGAGGAGAAGTGATGTGGTCGCGGCACAGATGATCATAAATCAGCGCGAGACAGGTGGGGCCGCAATCGGCATCGCTTCGTTGTAGTCGGCTTTTTGGAAGCGAAGGCCTGCCATGCAGGATGCGGCTAAAGAAGTCTGACACGGCCGAACCCTACCAATGCGCGACCCACTCAGCGACGGTACGGCCGACATGACGAGCGAGTGTAAAACCTTTGAGGGGTATGCTTGCGGTGACCCAACTTCCAGCCCTAAACCCAGGCGGCGGCTCCGCACCCGGGCCAAGCGAGAGCGTCAGTAGACCCATCGGCCCATGGGTCTTGGGGCTTCTTTCGGCCCCTTTCAGACTTGGAGAGAACCGCTCGATGCGGGCAATCACGCCTTCGGTCGTACTCAAGTTTTGACCGCCGTTGACGGTACTGGTGAGCAGAATCTGGCGCCCTGACTCCAGCTGAGCTAAGTTCTCGTGGGGTAATTGAATGGAAACTTGAAGCGCAGGGTATGGCTCGCTCATCGAGACAATGGGTTGTCCAGCGGCAACAAACGCTCCGTCCGCGACGTGCCAGGCTCGAATCTTGCCCCCCAGCGGAGCAGTCAGCGGGTGAATTTTATTGTCTTCAAGGATTTCGAGCTTTTGGGTGAGCTCCAGTTGGGTTTCCAAGAGCTGATGCTTCGTGGTCTTGAGCCTCAAAAAGTGCTGCCGGGTCGACAGCGGCAGCGAGGCCAGTTCTGATGCCAGCGCGCGGTATTGTCCTTTTAGCTGGAGTGATTGCTGATGACTCATTGCGGCCCGTTCAAAACGGCTAACGAAGTCTGTCGGCGTGATGATGCCCGCATGCTTGGCAAGTCTCAGCGTCTTGAGGGGTTCGCGATACTGCTCACTGAACGAGAGTGATTGATAGATTCTAGGTTCAAGGAGTTGCTGTCTTTTTTCTAAGGCCTGTGCCTTAAGCTCGTGCGCAAGTGCGGCGAGCTGCGCTTCGGACTCTAAATCGGTGAGCCGTTCCCTAATCAGGCTGAGTTGCGCCTTTAGAAAACGGATTCCCCGATTGGTTTTAAGGGGTTGGTCCCCTTCAATGGTGGCGATTTGCCTGCCTTCGGCTACTTCAGAGCCCGCGTTAATTGCGGCGAGTCGAATACGCCCCGAGATTGGGGCTGTCGTGGTCACTTGATTAATGTCGACGACTTGGCCCGTAGCGATCATGTGCTTTGGGAAGGGGATCCAGAGGCTGCTGAGAAGCAAACCGCCGCAAAGCAGCCAGACCGCGGGGTTCACCAGATGCGGGCGGGAAATGCTTGGACGGAGGTGATCAGGTGTAAGGTAATGGTTCAGCGCCTCTCGACGAAAGAGTGTATTGATCTGAGACATAGGTCCAAGAGCGGAGAAGTTGACTGGCAAGTTTGAGCATTCCGAGCGAATGGACTGCATGGCATCGACAGGTGTCGATGGGTGCGGGGGCTCATCAGTTTGAAAGCGTCGTCTCACAATCTTGCGCTCGATCCCGTTCTAGTGAGATAACAAAGCAGCGGGGAATACCCCCTTTGAAATCTCAATTCGCTAAAAGGGAGAAACGATGACTCAAATCAACAAGCAAGGGGTGCTCGCGGGGAGAGTTGCGGTCGTGACGGGGGCGAGTCGGGGTATCGGAGAGGCGATCGCCTACCGCTACGCTGCTGAAGGGGCAAAGGTCGTCGTCTCTGCTCGCACCTTGCATGATGGCGATCATCAGTTTCCCGGTGGTGTTGCTGAGGTTGCGGCGAGGATTAATGAGGCAGGAGGTGAGGCGTTGGCGGTGCAATCAGATCTCGCGAGAGCTGAGGATCGGGCGCGATTGATTGCTGAAACTGAAGCCGCTTTTGGTTTTGTGGATGTGCTGGTTAACAATGCGGCAGTGACCTACTTCCGTAGAGTCGAGTCTTTTAGCGATAAGCACTTCCAATTGATGTTCGGCGTTCAGGTGGAAGCACCGTTTCATCTTTCACAGCTCGTGATGCCGGGCATGAAACAAAAGGGCGCGGGCTGGATCATCAATGTGAGTTCTCATGCCGCAATTCATCCGGCGCTTGACGGGCCGGCGCGAGGTGGCACTGTCTATGGGATGTGTAAGGCAGCACTTGAGCGAATGACCACGGGGCTTGCCTCAGAGGTCTATGAGGACAAGATTGCAGTGAATGTGATTTCGCCAGGTCTAGTCGCCACCCCAGGGGTCATGCACCATAAGTTGATCACGGAAGAGACGCCCGCCGAGCGCGTGACGCCTGTGGAGCACATGGCGGAAGCCTGCTTGCGGCTTGCGCACAATGATCCCGCGATGCTATCCGGGCTTATTACTTATGCCGCCGATATGCTGAAAGACCATAGCCTTACGCCGGCTGAGTTGCTGCATCCGGTTTAATTGAAAAGGTCTTCCGGTTCCAGACAAAACCCAGGATGGCTACGATCACATTCGCAGCGGCTGCAGCCGCGAAAATACCCATGGCCCCGAGCCAAGCGCTCAGAGCGAACGCCAGCGGCAGATAAATCACCAACATTCGAGCGATCGAGAGTGCGGTTGAGCGCAAGGGGTGACCGAGGCTATTGAAGATCGCAGAGGTCATCATAATGATGCCCCACGCCCCATAGCTAATAGGCAGAATAATCAAATAGCTGGCCGCAACTTCGCTAACTTCAGGGTTCGAATCAAATTGATGAATGAGCGGGTAGCGCGCCAGATACAGCAGCAGCGCGACGAGCGCGCCCCAAGCAAGGGACCACTTGAAGGTCAGGCGCATGGCTTCATCGGCACGATCGAAGGCTTTGGCGCCCCAATTTTGCCCGACAAAAGGCCCGATACTGGCTGACAGAGCAAAGAGGGGAATGACCACCAAGCCCTCCAGCCTGCTGGCAATACCGAACCCAGCGACGGTTTCTTGGCCATACTGGGCGAGGAGGGCAGTAATGACACCCCCCGAGAGGGGGCCAATCATGTTGGTCGCCATGGCAGGCAAGCCCACCGCGAGAATGCGTTGCCAGATGGAGAGAATCTCATTGAGCGTTGCGCCACCCCATTGAATGAGTTGATGTCGGTGGGTCAGCACATAAACGGTCACGAGGCAGATCACCACGCGCGCACAAAAGTTACCTACCGCTGCGCCAGGCATGCCCAGTTCAGGTAACCCCAACCAGCCAAAGACAAAGAGGGGTGCCAATAAGGTTTGAAGGACGCTCCCAGCAATCATGATGATGCTAGAGACCTTAGCATCCCCAGTGGCGCGAAGTGCATTCGCGCCGACGCCCGGCAACGCCATAAAAAAGAGGCTGGCATACCACCAGACAAGGTATTCGCTCGCGAGTGATCGCGTCTCTTCATTGGTTCCAAGCAGCGTCAGCAAGGGGTCAAGGGTCACGAGCCCTATGACGGCAACGATAATCATCAGGCTCCCAGCGAGCATCAGGCCGCCCGTGGCTATCAGATGCGGTGGCTCATCGGTCCCACTGCCAATGGCCCTAGCCAAGACGGACGACATGCCAATGGAGATTCCAAGCGTCAGTGACATAAGGGCTGCTGTCACAGGGAAGGTAAATCCTAATGCCGCCAACGGGATCGAACCCAGAGAACTGATGTAGTAGGTCTCTGCCAGACCCGCAAGCAGGCTTGAGGAGATGCCCAAGATCATGGGCAGCGTCATTCGTAGCAGACCTTGCGGCACGGGGCCGGTGGTCAATCGAGCAGTGGGTGGATTGGGTTTGTTCAAGGTGCGGCGGCTACCCTCAAGAGAAGGTGCGCAATCTAAACCAATTCGATGGGTGGATCCAATCGCAGGCGGCCAACGTCGCTCAGGTCATAGGGCGTGAGCTGATAGACGCAGTAGTTCAACCAATTGGAGAACAGCAGGCTGCCATGGCTGCGCCAAGTCACGATGGGCTCTTGGTTTGGGTCATTATCTCGAAAGTAGTTCTCAGGGACCGCAGGGTTCGTCCCAGCTTCAAGGTCTCTCAAGTACTCATTCTTGAGCGAATCCGGTTCGTATTCAGAATGACCCGTCACGAAGAGGTGCTTGCCGCTTCGATGAGCAAAGAGATAGGCGCCAGCTTGCTCGGAGACCGCCAAAATCTCTAGCTCGGGTACGCGCTCAATCGCTTCGATGGGGACTTCGGCATACCGTGAGTGCGGCGCTTGGAATTCGTGATCGAACCCGCGCACGATGGGAGAGAGTGGCTTCAATAATCGATGGGGATAAACGCCTGAGAGCTTTTCCGGCAAGAGGTGCTTGTCTTCGCCGTAGAGATGAAACATCGCGGCCTGAACGGCCCAGCAGAGGAACATGGTGGACGTGACGTGAGACTCGGTCCATTCCAGGATCTCGCACAACGCATCCCAAAACATCACCTCGCTGAA